>SDBV01003029.1_pt1 | contig 25025 bp, 14 predicted proteins | sample 2277081 | NCBI WGS metagenome assembly SDBV01 (sample SAMN10402039, study PRJNA504765) | marine sediment metagenome | isolation source: marine sediment core GS10_PC15, 223 cmbsf | place: Arctic Ocean: Southern Knipovich Ridge | collected 2010 | reverse complement strand
TCTGCTCATCGTGTCGATCATGTGTACCGGCACACGAATCGTCCGGCTTTGGTCGGCAATGGCGCGGGTGATGGCCTGGCGAATCCACCAAGTGGCATAGGTCGAGAATTTGTAGCCGCGAGCGTACTCGAACTTATCGACCGCCCGCATCAGGCCGGTGTTTCCTTCTTGAATCAGATCCAAGAAGCTCAGTCCCCGGTTGCGATATCGCTTGGCGATCGAGACGACCAGTCGCAAGTTGCCGGCCGAGAGGAGTCGCTTGGCTGCCTCATATTGCTTGGCGTAGGCATCGGTTCGGGCGAGCCGGCGACGCAAGGTGTGAGGACTCTCCAGCGTGATCCGCATCAAGTAACAGAGTTCCTTGCGCAACTCGACCACCTTCGCGGCGGTTTCGGGAAAGTGACGCAGTAAGACAAGCTGCTCTTGGATGTCGTCCATCCGCTGGGAGATCTGGCGGACTTTCTGCAAGATCGGCCGCAAACGCTGTGTTCTCAGGCCCAACTCTTCTATCAGCCGTACCGCCTTGCTGCGACGCACGGCCAGCCGCCGCCATGCCGTGTGGCGCTCACCCTTTTGCCGATTCTTGTTGATGGCCACGGCAAAGTCGCGCTGATTCTGAAGCAGCAAATGCTTCAGCGTACGGAGATTGGGCTCCAAGTTCTTCAGCAGCCGACGCTTCTCTTGTACGTTGATCACCGACACTTCGATCGTACGGTCCAACCGCAACTTGCCGTTTCGGATCTTCTCCAAGAGCCCCATGGCCGCATGCAAAACGTAGTCGGTCGCCAGCACGTTGTGGCGGAACCGAACCCGGGTCCGCTCGATCTGCCTCGCGGCGGCCAATTCTTCCGGCCGGGTCAACAGCGGAATCTCGCCCATCTGCATCAGATAAATCCGCACCGGATCCTCGATCTGAGTGGCACTTCCGGTCGGTTCAACCTCGTGCTCGTCGTCCGCACCGAGCTCCTCTTCGTTGGGCAACTCGGCCGGTGGCAGTTCGTCGTGAAGATCTGAGGAGGTGCGACGTCGGGTGGATGTTTTACGTCGGGCAGCTTTGGAACTGGATTTCGGCATGGTAGCGTCCTCGTTGCTAAGCCAAAGGGGTCAACTCAATCGAGCGCGGCACCGTCAAGCAAGAGCATCCCCGGTGCCAAAAACTGACCCGGAAGTTGGACGATTGACACAAGTGCTGTGGCAATAAGACCTTACGGCACACTCGTTGGTTGTAAGTCCCCAGTTCGGGCCGAGCCGATTGAATCCTTTTCGCCACATGGCCGCTTTGCGCGTGGTGTCGGTGAAGCACTCCTAAGATCCAGGCAAGTCGGGTCTTCAGGGGGGACTTAGGCTTCTCGGTCGACAGCCAACCGCCCGCGAAGAGCTCCACCCCAAATCGGCTCCGGCCATCCTGCCTGCAATCTAGGCATCCATTGCGCAAAGAACAGGCACCGGTGGCTTGGCTGGAGCGTTCTCTCGGCCCGAAGCGATCCGCATAACATGCGTAATAGCAATGACTTATGACTTCATGCGGTGATGCCGATTCGCCATGGCACCGGCTTTGCAATGCGACGGGTGTGACTTACTGCGCAGGCCGACCGTGCCAAGGTTTCTCGGAAATTCATTGCGGCTGACGGCTTGCCGCTGAAACATTTCGATTCCACCTGTAAGGAGGGGACTAGTGACACCGAAAGAAGTATTGGCCCTGTGCCGGGAAAAAGACGTCAAAGCGATCGACATGCGATTCATGGACTTCCCGGGTCTATGGCAGCATTTCACGATTCCGGTCGCCCATCTCGACGAGGACGTGTTCGAGGAAGGCCTCGGGTTCGATGGCTCCAGCATTCGCGGCTGGAAGGCGATCAACGAGAGCGACATGCTGGTCGTTCCGCAGCCGGAGACGGCTTCGATGGACCCGTTCACCGAGCTACCCACCTTGTCGATGATCTGCAACATCCAAGACCCGATCACGCGTGAGGACTACACCCGCGACCCGCGCAACGTGGCTCGCAAGGCGGCCAACTACCTCAAGAGCACCGGGATCGGCGACACCTGCTTCATCGGCCCGGAAGCCGAGTTTTTCGTCTTCGACGACGTGCGTTTCGAGCAGGACGCCAACAGCGCGTTCTACGAAGTCGACAGCATCGAGGGGCAGTGGAACCGCGGTCGCGACGAAAGGCCGAACCTGGGCTACAAGCTGCGACACAAGGAAGGTTATTTCCCTGTCCCGCCGGCCGATCAAATGATGGATCTGCGGAACGAGATGATGCAGGTGATGATCGACTGCGGGCTGGATGTGGAATGCCAGCACCACGAAGTCGGCACGGCCGGTCAGGCGGAGATCGACCTTCGCTTCGGCGAGTTGGTCGACATGGCGGACAAGATGATGATGTACAAGTACATCGTGAAGAACGTCGCCAACCGGCACAACAAGACGGTCACATTCATGCCCAAGCCGATCTTCGGCGATAACGGCTCCGGCATGCACACGCACATCTCGATCTGGAAGGGCGAGGAACCGCTGTTCGCCGGCAATGGCTACGCGGGCCTCAGCGAGATGGCCCTGTATGGTATCGGCGGTCTGCTGAAACATGCCCCGGCCATTCTGGCCTTCTCCAACCCCACGACCAACAGCTACAAGCGTTTGGTACCCGGGTTCGAGGCGCCGGTCAACCTGGCCTACTCGCAACGAAACCGATCGGCCGCCGTGCGGATCCCCATGTACAGTGCCAGGCCGAAGACGAAGCGTTTGGAATTCCGCTGCCCCGACCCGAGCTGCAACCCGTACCTGGCGTTCTCCGCCATTCTGATGGCTGTGCTCGACGGGATTCAGAACAAGATCGATCCGGGCGAGCCGATGGACAAGGACATTTACGACCTCACGCCCGAAGAGCTCAAGGACGTCCCGCAAACGCCGGGCTCCTTGGACGAGGCGCTGTCGGCGTTGCGAGCGGATCACGAGTTCCTATTGCGTGGCGACGTGTTCACGCCGGACGTGATCGACACGTGGATTTGGTACAAGACGGAGAACGAAGTCGATGCGTTGCGTTTGCGTCCGCATCCGTACGAGTTCTGCATGTACTACGACATTTAAGAAGCTTGGCACGGTCCTGAGTCCCCTACCGGGCTCCGCTCGGAGCCGCTTCACGGCAGCTCCGAGCGGCAGGGCCTTCTTGTATGCGCCCTATAAAGCCGCGACCAGTGGTCGCGCCCGGAACCACGCAGAACATGGAGGGGAAGATTGCTGAGGGAAGATTGCAAATTGAAGATTGAGAATTGGAAATTGCAAATTGTAGGAGGTCTCTGTGGTTCCATTTCCTTTGGCGCGACCACTGGTCGCGGCTTTATAGATGTGCCCCTTACCTCGTCACACTGTGCGCGAAGACCGGGCACGAATGAACGACCTCGCCGACACAGTTCTCTCGGGTTGATGCGAATTCATTTCTCCTAAGCCGTTACTACGGCAGCTACTTCGATCCGATTCGCCCATTAGTGCGACGGAATTGGCACACCGATTGCTAATCCAGTGGGCGTGCCAAGAGATGGGGATGGTCTGCCAACACTTGTCCGTTGGCGACACACGACAACGCACCGACAGATAAGAGGGATCCCGCGCATGAAGTGCTCTTGGCATGCACGCCGTTGTGTAACTACCGGTTTATTGGCAGTAATTGTCTGGTCGGTTTTGACCGGCGTCACCTGGGGCGAATCGTTGCCCGAAAGCTCGGACGTACCCGCCATAGATACCGGTGATAACGCCTGGATGCTGACCAGTTCGGCCTTGGTCTTGATGATGACCGGTCCGGGACTGGCGTTGTTCTACTGCGGACTGGTGCGTAAGAAGAACGTCCTGGGCGTGATGATGCAGTGTATCTTCCTGATGGCCTTGATGGCCGTCGTTTGGGCGGCCTGGGGATACTCGCTGGCGTTCGGCGGCGACGGGCCCTATATCGGCAACCTCGACTACCTGTTGCTGAACAACGTGCAGGCCGAATGGACCGGCGACGGCGTGACGGTTCCCATGGAAGGATCCATTCCCCGGATCACCCACATGCTGTTCCAAGGCATGTTCTTCATTATTACGCCCGCCCTAATCTGCGGCGCCTTTGCCGAACGGATGAAATTCAGCACGATGGTCGTGTTCCTGGTGCTCTGGGGTACGCTGGTCTATTGTCCGTTGTGCCACTGGGTTTGGGACGGCGGGATCATGGCCTTCGGCGGCGACTATGCGTCGATCACCGGCGGCGGCGTGCTCGACTTCGCCGGCGGGGTGGTCGTTCACATCAGTTCCGGCATCTCCGCGTTAGTCTGCGCATTGATGATCGGCAAACGGCTCGGATTCGGCAGCGAACCGATGCCTCCGCACAACCTCACTTACACGGCCATCGGGGCCTCGCTGCTGTGGGTGGGTTGGTTCGGTTTCAACGGCGGCAGTGCCTTGGCCGCCGATCGGATCGCCGCTAGCGCGTTTGCCGTCACCCATTTCGGCGCCGCAGCCGGCGCGCTGGCCTGGGCCGGCATGGAATGGATCACCCGTGGAAAACCAAGTATCCTGGGTACTTGCTCGGGCCTGGTGGCCGGGCTGGCGGGCGTCACCGCAACCACCGGCTTCGTACAGCCGATCCACGGCATTCCGATCGGATTCGCCTGCGGCTTGGCCTGCTACTACGCCTGCACCACGATCAAGAACAAATTCGGCTACGACGACTCGCTCGACGTGTTCGGCGTGCACGGCGTCAGCGGAATCGTGGGCACGATCCTAGTCGGCGTGTTCGCTACCCGGGCCGCCACCGACATGGCCCTTTCCGGCGGACAGCCGCTGGGACTACTGGAAGGCGGCACCGTGATCGTGGGGCAAATCGCGGCCGTCGCGATCAGTTGCATCTTCTCGGCCGTGGTCACGTTTGTTCTACTGAAAGTGCTCGACGTCACCATGGGGCTCCGCGTTTCTCGCGAGGCCGAAGTGGAAGGCCTCGACCTAAGCCAACACGGCGAAGAAGGATACATCTTCATCTAAAGCAGAGGGCCCTGGTCACGGGGAGAGTAACGATGAAAAAAATCGAAGCCATCATACGTCACTTCAAACTCGAAGAGGTCAAGGACGCGCTGAGCGAGCAGGGTGTGCAAGGAATGACCATTACCGAGGTCCGCGGGTTCGGACGCCAGAAGGGGCACACCGAAATGTACCGCGGCACCGAATACGCGGTCGATCTGGTGCCGAAGATCAAGATCGAGATCGCCGTCTCGGCCGCCGATTGCACGCGCGTGATCGAAACCCTGGTCCGCGCGGCCCAGACCGGCGAAGTCGGCGATGGAAAGATCTTCGTCAGCGACCTGACCGAAGCCATACGCATCCGCACCGGCGAGTCAGGGGCGGATGCCCTGTGATGAGAGAAGACCCTGAACCCTAAACCCCTGGCCCCTAATCCCTCGCCCCTAACCCCTGACTCATGCCCGGTCTTCCGTCCCATGTGCTGGCCGCTCGTGCGATGCTGGCTGAGGGTCTGGACGCGGTGCGGCAACGGCACGAGTCGGGTGGCTCGGGAATCGAACTCTGCGGGGCCATAGCGCGAACGCGAGATCGGGCTATCGGCGAGCTGTTCGAGGTGGCCGGCGCTCGGCCCGACCAGATGGCGCTGGTGGCCCATGGCGGCTATGGGCGGTGCGACGTTGCGCCGTACTCCGACGTCGATCTAATGCTCCTGCACACAACGGCCGGACGCGAGGAGGCCGCCCAAATCGCCGGACCCTTGTGGCGCGACGTGTTCGACCTCTCGCTGGCGGCCGGACATAGCGTGCGGACCCCCGACCAGGCGGTCCATTTGGCCTCCGGCGATCCGACCATCGCCACCTCGCTGATTGAATCGCGACTGATTGCTGGAAGCGATCGGCTGTTCGAGCGTTTCGAGCAGACATTTCGCCGGCACGTGCGTCGCCGGGGAACGACCCTGTTGGGGGCCGTGGTTCACGAGCGGCAGCAAGAACGGAGCCACTACGGCGAGACGGTCTATCTGCTGGAGCCGAACATCAAACGATCCGCCGGCTGCCTGCGCGATTTGCAGTTGATCCGCTGGGTCGGGTTCTTGCGATACGGCACACCCGAGCTGCAAGAGTTGGCCGCCCTGGACGCCTTGTCGAAAGAAGACGTGACCAAGCTCGAGCAGGCGTGGGAATTCCTCTTGCGGTTGCGCAACGAGATGCACTTCCACGGGGGCAAGGCGATCGACGTATTGGATCGCGACCAGCAACTCCGCATTGCCGAGCAATTTGGCTACCAGGGCCGGCAGGGCGTGCTGCCGGTCGAGCAGTTCATGCAGGACGTCTTCCGCCACTGCGGCGCGGTGAGCCACCTGAGCCAGCGGTTCACGGCCAACGCCCAGTCGAAACGTCGCATGACGCGGCTGGTGACGGCTGTCTTCGGGCACAAGATCGATTCGGGGTTGCACGCCGGTCCGGCAGGGCTCGTGGCCACGCAGCGCGGATTGGACGATGTCCGCGGCAACCTGGCGGCCGTGATGCGCATGGCCGACCTGGCTAACTTGCACAACAAGCCGATCACCTCGGACACGTGGGAAGCGATCCGGCGCGAAGTACCCCGGATGGCCGAGGTGCCGTCGCGCGAGGCTTGCGAGGCGTTCCTTTCGTTGCTGGGGAACCCCGCCCGGCTGGAATCGTTGTTGCACGATCTGCACGACGTGGGCCTGCTCGAACGGTTTGTTCCCGCCATGGCCCGGGCTCGCGGTTTGATCCAGTTCAACCAATATCACAAGTACACGGTCGACGAGCACTGTCTGCAGGCGGTCGGGTTCGCCACGCGGTTGCTGTTCGACATGAACGTCTTGGGACGCACCTATCGCCGGATTGCTGAGAAACGCGTACTGCATCTGGCCCTGTTGATCCACGACTTAGGCAAGGGGTTGCCGGAAGACCACCGTGACGCAGGCCGAGAGATCGCCGTCGAGACGGCCCGACGCTTGCACCTCTCTGAGCAGCAGACCGAGCGGCTTGAGTTCTTGGTCCATCGGCATCAGGCCATGAACTTCCTGGCGTTCCGCCGCGATGTGACCGACGGTTCGGTCGTGGTGCAATTCGCCCGGGAGGTCGGCTCGCCCGAGATGCTGCAGATGATGTTCGTCCTGACGGCCTCCGACATGGCGGCGGTCGGGCCGGGCGTGTGGGACGGCTGGAAGGCCGATATCCTCACCGACCTGTTCCATCGGGCCATGGAACATCTGGCCGGTGAGAGCCCCGATGCGACAGATCCTAACCCGGCGGCTGAAGAGCCAGACGACTTGAGCCTGCTCGCCCAACTGAAGACGCAAGATGCCGTTGCAAGGGCCGAGTATCTGCCGGAGACTCAGACGGTGCAGTTCACCATCGGAAGTCGCGAGGAACTTTCCCGAGGCGCGTTTCACAAGCTCACCGGCGTGCTAACCGGGTGCGGATTGGAGATTCGTTCGGCCCGGATCAACACCTTGGCCGACGGGCTGGTGCTGGATCGGTTCGTTGTGCATGATCCCGACTACGCGGAACGTCCCCCGGACGATCGCTTGGAGACGGTCAACGCCCGACTGGTTCGCGTATTGCAATCGACCGACGAGACGACGCCCGCCTTCCGCCGCACGTGGCAAAGCCAACCGGCCGGCGCGTCGCCAGCCGCGGCCGTCGAAGCCAGCGTTCATGTGGACAACAACACGTCGGACCACTACACGATTCTCGACGTCTTCGCAGTCGATCGCCCCGGCCTGTTGTATGCGGTCGCCCGCGAGCTCTATCGACTGGATCTATCCGTCTGGCGAGCGAAGATCGGCACGCATCTGGACCAAGTGGTCGACGTGTTCTACGTCACCGACCGGCAAGATCGCAAAGTCGAGGACCCGCAACGCCTTGAGCGGATCCAGGCTCGGCTGCTGGAGGTCGTTGGGGTCACTTGACAACAGGCCGTGCAGGGCGTCAAATAATGGGTTGCAATTCTGTCCTATTGACCCCAAACCCCCTGTATCTTTGCCATGAATTCTCGCGAGCGAGTCGAAGCGGCCCTGAACCATCAAACTCCCGATTGCGTGCCCCTGGATCTGGGGGGAGCACCCGTGACGGGCATGCAAGTCAGCAGCGTCTACCAGTTGCGGCAGGCGTTGAAGCTGGACGAGCCGGGCACTCCGGTCAAGGTGATCGAGCCGTACCAGATGCTCGGCGAAATTGCCCCTGACCTACTGGATGCCATCGGGGCCGACGTGATCGGGCTGGGCCCAACGGGAACCTTCTTCGGCTTCAAGAACGAGAATTGGAAGCCGTGGACCACCTTCGACGGCACGCCCGTGCTGGTGCCTGAGCATTTCAACACCGACCCCGAGCCCAACGGCGATATCCTGATGTATCCCGAGGGCGACCATTCGGCCCCACCCAGCGCTCGGATGCCTAAGGGAGGTTTCTACTTCGATACGATCATCCGCCAAGAGCCGATCGACGATGAGAACCTGAACGTGGAAGACAACCTCGAAGAGTACGGCCCGATCTCGGACGAGGCCCTGAACCACTTCGCCGCCGAGGCCGAGCGGCTTTCCCAGCAGAGCGACCGGGCCATCCTGGCCAATTTCGGCGGTACGGCGTTCGGCGACATCGCTCTGGTGCCGGCCCCTTGGATGAAACATCCCAAGGGAATCCGCGACGTCGAGGAATGGTACGTCAGCACGGCCCTGCGGTTCGATTACGTTTACGAACTGTTCGATAGGCAATGCGAGATCGCGCTAAAGAACCTCGAAAAGATCCACGCCTTGGTGGGCGACAAGGTGACGGCCCTCTTTGCCACGGGTACCGACTTCGGCACCCAGGACGGGCCGTTCATCAGTTGCCAAAGCTATCAGAAACTCTACCAGCCGTTTCATCGCCGCGTGAACGAGTGGGTACACCAGAACACGTCCTGGAAGACGTTCCTCCACTCGTGTGGCTCGATCATGGCCCTGCTGCCGGACATCCTCGACGCCGGGTTCGACATTATCAACCCGGTCCAGTGCTCGGCCGCCGACATGGACGCGCGAACGCTCAAAGAAAAGTTCGGCGATCGGGTCACGTTCTGGGGCGGCGGGGTCGATACCCAAAAAACGCTCCCCTTCGGCACGCCCGAGGAGGTTCGCCGCGAGGTTAAAGAGCGGATCGAAATCTTCAACCAAGGCGGCGGATTCGTCTTCAACACCGTCCACAACGTGCAGGTCAACACCCCGGTCGAAAACATCGTCGCGCTGTACGAAACGGTCAAGGAATGCCGGCAGTAAGTAGTGGATAGTGGGCAGTGATTAGTGGTTAGTAGAACATAACCAAGCCCACGGGCTGCGGCCCGTGGGATCTCAACTCTCCGGCAAAGCAAGGTCCCGCACTCCACAGGCCATTGACAGGCGGATTCGGCTCTGTCAAAATACGGGATCACTGTTGTAACGATTGATTTTCACTGATTTCCTTCTCCGCAGGAGAGAAAACATGTCCGTACCGGCAACCAAAGGAAAAATCCTTCTCGTCGACTTGACCACCGGCGAGATCAAGTCCGAGCAGCCCGCCGATGAAATCTATCAAACCTACCTAGGCGGCTACGGGCTGGGAGCCTACTACCTTTACAAGATGCAGAAGCCCCAGGCCGATCCCCTGGGACCGGACAATATCCTGGGCTTCTTCACCGGACTGCTGACCGGCACCGCCGGGATTACCAGCAATCGATACGTCGTGGTGGCCAAGAGCCCCAAGACGGGCGGCTGGGGCGACGCCAACTCCGGCGGCACCTTCGGACCGGCTATGAAGACCGCGGGGCTGGACGGCATCCTCTTCACCGGCTGCAGCGACAAGCCGGTCTACCTGCTGGTCCGCCACGGCGAGGCGAAGCTCCTGCCGGCCGACGAACTGTGGGGACTCGACTCGGTCGAACTGGAGGACAAGGTCCAAGAGCTTTACGGCCCGGACGCCCGAGCCGCCTGCATCGGCCCTTCCGGCGAGAACATGAACCTGCTCTCCTGCGTGATGAACGACCGAGGCCGGGCGGCCGGACGCAGCGGCCTCGGTGCGGTGATGGGTTCGAAGAAGCTCAAGGCCGTGGTTGTCTGCGACGGGATCAAGGAAGTCACCCCGGCCGACCCCGACGGCATGAAAGAGGCCATCCACCAGCACCGCGAGTTCCTCAAGACCCAGCCGCGATACACCACCATGCGGACCTACGGCACGTGCGGTTCGGCGGCCGGGTTGGCCCGCAAGGGTGACACGCCGATCAAGAACTGGGGCGGAACGACCGAAATCGATTTCCCCACCGTCGAGAAGATCAGCGACGACAACGTGATCGCCATCGAGAAGAAGAAGTACGCCTGCTGGCGATGCCCGCTGGCATGTGGGGGAATCACCAAGGTCGAAGACGGCAAGTTCGCCTGCGAAGGACACAAACCCGAGTATGAAACGCTCGGCTCCTTCGGCGCCATGTGTTTGAACGACGATCTGGCCTCGATCAATCTGTGCAACGACATTTGCAACCGCCAAGGCATGGACACCATCTCGACCGGCGGCACGGTCGCCTTTGCGATCGAGTGTTTCGAGAACGGGCTGCTGACGACCGACGATACCGACGGACTGGAACTTCGCTGGGGTAATGCCGAAGCGATCGTCGAGTTGACCCGGCGGATTGCGCGGCGCGAAGGCATCGGCGAAATCCTGGCCGATGGCGTCCGTAAGGCGGCCCAGCGGATCGGCAAGGGGGCCGAGCAATACGCGATCCACATCGGCGGGGAGGAACCGCCAATGCACGACCCGCGACTCGTGTCGGGCGTAGCCACCAATTACACCATGGACGCCACACCCGCCCGGCACACCCAGATCGGCACCTGGATCTTCGAGCTGGGGGCCGGACCGCCCGAGTTCATGGAGCAGCCGCAATCGCAAGATTTCTATCCGGGCAAGGGTAAGTTGCACATGAAGGTCAATAACTATTTCCACGTGGCGCAGTCGGCCGGGCTGTGCATGTTCGCCTTGCTGACGCTGAAGCCCAGCTTCGTGACCGACTCGCTCACCTACGCCACCGGCCGGGAATACACGTTCGACGACGTGATGGAGATGGGCGCCCGGATCGCGGCCCTGCGCATCGCGTTCAATCTTCGCGAGGGCGTCCGCAACGTCGTCGACTACAAGCTCCCCAAGCGACTCGAGGGCGATCCGCCGCTGCAACACGGCCCCACCGCCGGGCGAACTGTCGAGATCGACGCCCAGATCAAGGACTACCTGGAAGCCATGGGCTGGGATCCCGAGACGGGCATCCCCACTCGCGAAACGCTCAAGCAACTGGGGCTCGACTTCGTGGTCGACGATTTACACGGGTAACCCGTTTCCCGAGGCCAACATGCCCGAGCCCAACTACACCGGCGACAACCCGTTCGGCGGGTTCTACGTCTTCATGGGTCTGGCCGTGCTGTTCTTTCTGGCGATCCTGCTGAAGTCGTGCTGGTAGGAGAGTTGGTAGGCGTTCAACGAAGAAACGACATACCAGGGGGCAGAACTGTTCTTCTGCAATGAATAGTTCTGACCCCTTTCTTGACCGGATCGCCAACGCCGCCAGGCGTCTAGTCCATCCGCTGGTTGGGTGACAAAGGGATCGCGGCAAAAGTGTCTCTAATCTCGGAAACACTGTACTTTCTTGTTCTTGGTTTGCGAACTGGGTTCAATGTCACGGAGACTTCGTCATTACTAAAGGTCTCGGGCTGAATATAATAGGCAAGTTTTTGTGACTGCCATGCCCTGTTCTCATTCACATCAATTATCAACAACCTTTGTTTGCCGGCGCCCCGGAACCAATTGAAAGTGTACTGCGGCACAGCAATGAATATCGAATCATCAGACCAGATGAAGCTGGGATTGCACTTTTCTACCATTGAGCCGGGTGACAACGTCAGAGTACCTATAGTAGGATTCCCCATAGACACTTCACCTGCGTGTTTGATTTCAGCCCACATGAGCCCATTAGGGGACTCAAGGCGCAAGGAACGGCGCCAGATAGGCAAATTGTATGGCCATTCTGAATCAGTCATCTGTTGCCAAACTTGTCTAATGGATAGTTGAGGGCGTCCGGGAATTAGTAACGAAAACGTTGTCGAAAAGCCCGCCGACTGCGTCGGCGGGATCCCCCGGACGCTGTCCGGGGGCTTTGGCTACTTGGCCACGTCATACACGTACAGAGTGCCCGCATGGCGCAAATACAGTCTCTTTCCGCAGACTACCGGGTGGGCCCAACTGGGGGCTTTGCCTTGTGGGGTTAGTGTGAACTGGCTGACGACTTCGTGGCCGGTTGGGGTTGGCTTGACTAGGCCGACGATCAGGCGTTCGGCGAGCGTGTAGAGCATGCCGTCGGCGTAGGTGACGGTCCCCTTGCCCACGCCGTCTTCGGCGTATTGCATTTCGCCCGTCTCCCAATCGAGACAGATCCACTTGCCATTGTTGCGGATGGTACTCGAGCCGTAGAGGTAACCGTCCAGTAGAATCACGTGGTCGTGATGGTTGTCCATCTGTTCGGATCGCCAAACTTCTTCGACCGACGCTCTTTGGCCGTCGACCTTGATCTTCCACTTCACGGCGCCCGTCTTCAGACCGCTGACGAAAACTTGCCCGTCGTGATAGACGGGCTGCAGCACGTTTTCGTTGTGCAACGTGCTGAACTCGACCTGCCAAAGCAGGTCGCCCGTGTCGGCGTTGACGCCGATCATCGACTTCAGCGACAGGGTGATGATCATTCTCAGTCCTTGATACTCGGCCAAGGTAGGCGTGGCGTAGCTGGGCGGTTCGCCGACGCTGGGGGCCTTCCAGATCACCTCCCCGGTCATTTTGTCCAGGGCCACCATGGCGGTCTTGCCGCCGGGGCAGCAGATGAGCCGATCGCCGTCGATCAGCACCGATTCGGACAACCCCCAAAAAATGTTCTCCCCCTCGAAGGCCTCGAGGATATTCAGCCCCCAGATCTTATTGCCGGTGGCCGCTTCCAGACAGACGAGTTCACCCAAGGGACTTTCGTCGTAGACCCGATCGCCGTCGATGGTCGGCGTTCCCCGAGTGCCGCCAACCGGATCGTTCCAAGCCGGGCCGTTGGGAGTCTGCCAGAGGATCTCTCCGTCGTCGGCGTTCAACGCGGTGACCACCGTCTTCTCGTCGATATTACCCGAGGTGAAGATGCGGCCCTGGGCGATCGACACGCTGGAGTATCCGTACCCGAGTCCCTCGGCCGACCAGATCAACTCGGGCCCGCCGTCCGGCCACCGCTCGAGCAGTCCCGTATCCGGCGATTTGTTATCCTGATTGGGTCCATGGAATTGGCGCCACGACGGACCATCGGCCCACGCCGGCAGGGCCAGGCAGGCAAACAGAATGATCTGGATGATGCAACGGGGCAGGGAATGTTTCGTGAGCATGGGTTTGGTCCTTTTTTGGCTGGAAATGGGGTAAGTACAACGAATCTTATCCTACAGGCCAAGACTCAAGTGGACAAGTCCACCCCGCTGCATTGTCCCGCGGGTGGCACGGACACTTTGCCGGAGAACGCGCTGCCATTGAATAACGCTTGTTCGGCAAATGTGTCCGTGTTGCGCAGCAACAAGAGGATTGTGCCTACCGTGGGCGGCCGCCGTTTGGGGTCGTAGCACGCGGCCGAGGTTTTTTTCTAGCTTCCAGACGACTCTCTTGCCACCCCAGGGGTTGGCCCGTGCGTTCGCGGCGGCTCCAGGCAGGTACGATAGTCGTCAACCTCGAAAAAGCTCTCTTGACGCCAATTCCCCCGCGGTGTCACAAGACGCGGGCGTCCCGGCACCAGCATCTCGTGATTCTTGCCATTGCCGAGGCCTACACACAAAAACGCCATGGTCGGCAATGAAAACTATTATGGTGTCCCGGAATTTTGTCCCCGGATTTGACTGATTCATCGGTTGCGGTCCGAGGATTATCCGGTAGAATCCCGGTAAAGCGCGAGGGGACCCCGATTCACGAGGTGGTGTCGAAATCGCTACTCAGGGAAAACGCAAATGAGTGACAGCGCCTTTGTTAAGCGTGTTGACTGCACGAAAGCAGATGAGTTCCTTGACAATATCGCTCCGCGTGGGCCGGTCTTTCGGGAGTTGTCGTGGCGTGACTGGGTTTTTCGCGGCGTTGACAGCGTTGGCCATAAGCTTGTCCCAAGTGCCCTGCGGAAAGACGACGCATCTCGCAAGAAGCTTAGGGATCTCGCTCGCTTAACTGAACGAGGGACGAAGAATCCGCATATAGTACAAATGGAATCCGAAGCCAGCGCCCTATCCAGGTTTCTCTGGATGGCTGATACGCAAGGCTTGGCAATCCCCGAAGATACGCAAAGCTTGCGAAGTCGGCTTCAGGACTTCTTCGCCATACGGGACTTAGTCAACAGTGGCTTCATGCCAGATGAGCGTTGGCCACCTCCGGATCTTTGGTCATTGATGGCATTGGCTCAACATTATGGCATGCCGACTCGGCTGTTGGATTGGACGCGCAGCTCGTTTGCGGGAGCCTACTTTGCGGCCCGCGAGCCAGCCAAGCATGCGGGAGGCCGGGACAGTCGTTTGGCCGTATGGGCGTTGGATATGGTCAAAATCGAAGCTCTGAGACGCGTTTCTGCGCATTTTTCCATGGAGATACCGTGCTATTTCGTGACGGCCCCGGGTTCGGGAAACCCGAATCTTCGAGCACAGCAAGGTATTTTCACGCTTTGGCGTCCCCACGGAGCTGTGTCAGATCATTTGCCGCTCGACGAAGCGATTGAGGGTTTCTTGACTACACAGGACCAGCGGTATGACCGGCCAATGTTTGTGCGGTTCACGCTTCCGCTGACGGAGGCACGCGGGGTCCTGCAAGAATTGGCCAAGGAGGGAGTAACCGCGGCAAGGCTTTTCCCCGGTTACCAAGGTGTGGTGGAGGCAATGTACGAGGAATCGATCTGGATTGCATCAGACTAGAACGGGTAGCACGGACACTTTGCCGGAGAACGCGCTGCCGAGGGTTCTTTTTAGCTTGCGGACGACTCTCTTGCTACCCGGGGGGCGGGCCGTTCGCTCGTGGCTCCGCGGATTGGTGGGCGGGGTTGTTTGGGGCTGCTGGTTCGTGAACATTCATCGAACCCGTTTGTAGTGCCCCGATTCATCGGGGCTGCTGGGCTGAATCGTGCGGGAAAGACTGAATGCGGTCACTACGAACGGCTTTTGGTGCGTTGCACGCACCCCTACTCGACGAGATTTCCAACTTGCCCCGGTATACCTGGGCAATTAACCAGGTATACCGGGTTAATTAACCCCATGGCAACTCCGACTCGGACGAGGGGGGCGGTTTTTCTTCGGCTCTAAACTGCGAACCAGCAAGGGGTTGCGGCATCAGCGGCGAGGGCACTTTTGACGTAACTTTTGCGCGCAGTTTTCGAAAACTCCCGGACCCGTTTTCAGCCACATAACACGTTGATAGAACCAGACTTAAGGGCCGTTTTGACGGGCCATTGTTGGCCAAAACGGGGTTCGCAAAATCGACCTGTGGTCAACAATTCTAATCGACGTAAGTCCAAGTCTCAAGGCAACTTGTCGGCCACGACGCCACGCCAAAACCCTTTTTTTGTCACAGCAAAGGGGTGCGCAAAAACTCTGTTTGCGAGGAATCGCGGAGCTTTTTGGTTGTAAGTTGTGAGTTATGAGTTGTAAGTTTCAGGGCAAGCTTCTGCCGTTTTTCGTCGTAAGGAACTGTAAACTCATAACTTACAACTCACAACTCTCGCCCCCAATCGCTACAACCGAAATCCAAAGCCCTCACCCCCGGCCCCTCTCCCAAAGGGAGAGGGGAGGTTGGGTTCTCAGTTATGCCAAGCCGGGGCTCGGGGGCTGATGGCTTCCTCGAAGGTTGGCGTGCGGCGGAAGTCGGGATGGGACTGGTGGGCGCTGTGGTGGCGGCCGTAGTAGGTGCCGTAGAATTGATAGTTGGTGTCGACCCAGCGGATGATTTTTAGGAGTTCGGCTTGTGATAGTAGCTGATAGTGCGGGTCCTCGGCGTCGGTGGTGCGGATCGTTGAAATCAGACCGCTGGTGTGTGAGCCGAGACTTTTTGGTGGGAGATAACCGCCGTTGATATTGGCATGGTCGCCGCCGGTGTGAGTTATGAACTCGGCAATGATCGGGCCGGCCAATCCTTTGCCGAGAATCTGCTCGAAAGAGACGTTGTGCAGCGGCGTGATCGTGCCGGCAAGGTTCAACTCGCCATCCGGCTCCGAGTCGTCGTGGCAAGAAACGCATTTCGCGTCGAGGATCGGTTGGATGTCGGCCGGGTAATGGATCACTTGATGCGGGTCGGTTTCGCCCGGCTGGGGGCCCGGGATGCTTGGCGGGCGTTTCAAGGCCAACGGCGAGTCGTTGGTCGACGGACGGGGTGTCTTGCCGGACCGCTCGTGGCAGCCGATGCAGGTTCGCGTTTCGCCCGGTCGGTAATTGACGTAAGTGCGTTCGCGTTGAACTTCCATGTAGTTCTCGTCCAGGGCCTGGAAGAAGATGTTCCGGTCGGCGGGTACGATGAAGTGGGCGGAGCCGTCCTGCTCGACCGGCACGATGCCCCATTGCACGCGCGGCCAGAGAGCCGCGGGCCATTGCGCACTGTGATAGTTCGGGGTCCAGAGTCGTTTGGTGTCCCAATACTGGGGAACCGCTTCGTTGATCCTAAGATACTTCACCGAACCGGGCTCGACTCCCTCCATGCCCTCATAGACATTGGCGACCACACACAAAGCCTGATCTTTCTCTTGCAGGGCCGCGATGCGGGACGAATGGATCTCGTCGGGCACTTCTCGGGCCAGCACGGGCGTGGGATGCCAGCAGGAGACGGTGGCGTCCTCGTCTTCGTAAATCAGCCCCTTGTTGCCGGCCGTGTCGATCATATAAATGCCATAGGCGCCGGCGGTCATATAATGGATCGATTCGTCCTCTTTATGCGAGACGAGAAACTGATTCTCGCTGATCGGATAAGGATGCGTATAGAGCGGACCGCCGATGCCGTCGTTGCTGACCGCCTTGAAGTCACTTCCGGCAAAAACCCAACCGCCCTGGCTTGAGTGTACTTCGACATCCGGCGTAATATTCGTAAGCGGCGCCGAGGTGCGATTATCTTTCGAGAGATCGATCAGCTTGATTGGCCCTACGCTGTTACCCTGCGGAAAGTGCGGACCCACGGCACAGACGATCATGGGATTATCGCCGGGGACCGGCTGGGGATACATGAAGGCGCCGGTCGCATACTCCGAATCGGACAGCCCGAACAGTTCTTCGCTCTTCGACCCGTCGGGGTTCATGGCCCAGAAGGTCTTGCCCACCCGGGCGCCTTTGTCGACGTATTCCCAGCGGTGATACATGATCCGGCCGTCGTCGAGTATGACGGGGCTGAATTCACTGACCGGGCTTTGGGTCAGTTGTGCCATGTTGCCCCCATCGGCGTCCATCCGATGCAGAACGACCGAGACCACCTCGGGCTGCGTGAAACAGAGAACCCCATGTTCGCAACGCGAGGAAGTGAACACGATCCCGCCGTCCGGCAGATAGTTCGGGTGCATATCATCCGTATGGAAACCGGCCCTGCCGTATCGGCCGACCTTTTGGGCCTCGTCCGCCGGCGGGAAGGTCAACTGCCGCAAACCGGTTCCATCGACGTTCACCTCCCAGACCCGGAACCCTGAGGCGGTATCCTTGCGGTAATCGAAGATGACTTTCTTGGCGTCGAACGACAGGCTCAGCTTGCCGATCACTCCTAATCCGCCGGGCAAGTCGGCGGCGGTAATGACCGGTCGCGTTTCGGACGTTCGCAGGTTGTAAACATAAACCCCGTTTTCGGCCAGGAAGCGGTCGGCGCTGGTCCCGTTATTGACCACCGAGTAGTTGTGGTCCGAAGAGTACGGCTTTCGCTTGACGAAGACGATCTCCTCGAATCCCAGATTGTCCATCCGAAGCTTCGTTCGAAACGACCAAGTTTGGCCGGGGATCGCCTTGCCGTCGACGATCGAGTCCACACGCCAGAAATAGTCGGTGGTGTTCGACAGGGCCGAAGCCGAGGCGTATTGCGTATTCGTAGCGTCTGCGTCGGCATCGGCGGCGGTCACGTTGACCGAGGGGTCTCCGGCGGCCACCTTCTGCCGATCGGAACTGAGATAAACTTCATACCCTGACGGCTCGTACACACCGGGCGGCGTCCAACAGAGCACCTTGTCGATTTCAACAGCTCGCCGCGCGTTGCTCGGGGCCGGATTAGTAGCGATCGTACTTCTGCCGGTGACCTGGATATGGGAAAGCCCGGCCGATTTCGTTGTGAACGCACATGGCCCCCAACGGCTGCCGATGTCGATCGCAATGTATCGGATGCCGGTTTGACCGGCCAGCTCGAACACGTTGGTCGGGCCAATCGGAGGCACGGGGGCCATAGTTGACGGACCCGGGTTAAGCTCGCCCGTCCAAACCTGAGTCCATCCGTTGGCGGTCGTGAATTCGTCGGCGACTTGACCGGCCGTCGGCAGCATGGCGCCTTCCGGGGCGATCCAGATCGAGCAGCCCTTCACACCGCGTCCGGCCAGTTCCGGAATCCCCGGCCCGGCGTCTTCGTGATAGTTCCAGATCCGCAACTCGTCCAGATCGCACGGAGCGCCCAGGTCGATATAGACCCAATGGTCCTCGGTGTTCCATCGGTCGGCGGCCAGCCAATTTCCTCCCCACGCGCGTGGAATATGCTGGTTGGAAGAGTTCAGACGCGCAGGGTCAATCAAATGCCCCGGCCCAACCACGCCTTCATATTCGGTGCTAGCCACGGCCGCGGCAGGAGTAATGATTTGTGCGTCGACAGTGCGGGCGAACATGGCCGCCACGAAAACTGCTATCAATAGAAAGTCTGCTTTTCTCATCGCAGTTATCCTCTTCGTTTTTGCAGGGTGTTCACGAAAACACAACACCTTAAGTTTGAACGATCGGATCGCCCTTGTCAAGCCAGTTGCCCCCCCAAGAGACTCCAAGAACCTGGTAGATTTGTCGGTCCAGCGGCTATATATGACCCTCTTGGGCGGAAACAACCGCGGAGTCGTTTCTCCTTGATCACTAACGAGGCGGCTCTTCCGGGGGAAAGCAGTAGGCTTCGAATTCCATTACGTGGAACCTGTTATTAACATACCCAGACGGTAAGCCGGTCAGTTTGATTGTTTTGACCGGCCGGGGAGAAAACTTGATTGTTTGCCAGCTAATCCAGAAGCCCTGACTCCGATTGACCAGTGGTATGTACTTCTCGCCATCCATTGAAGTTGCCATCACATAGCGATAGCGGTGATCGTCTGTGTGTTTATCCCAGAATCTGAAGCGGACTTCCCTTAGTCGATAAACCTTATCGAAAGTGATGATCCACTCGCAAGGCGTCTTGCTTTCTGCATAACTATCGTAGTCCGTGCTAATGCCGTCGAGCAAAGGGACAGGTCTCCACTTGACGCCGGTGACTGTCGTTCCGTTGTTTGCCAAGGCGACGTTTCCTTTCTGCGACGCGCCATGCCCTGCGCGCTGGCGAGCTGATTTGTCCGAAGTGTTGACGAGGGATGGCCCGATTCTGGAGATCTCCTTCAATCGCTTTGTCACTCTGACCTTTGCCAAACCTGAACTCATCGTTGCTTGAGCCTGTTCATACCAAGATCCGGCGTGCAGCATGATAGCGTCCCTTTCAGTGCCGTTGGTGGCCTGGGCCAGATCCCACCAAGCGTCCCCGAGTTTCGCCCCTTCCTCCGGTGAAGCAACACCTTTGAGTTCTTTCAGCGCCAGCTCTCTTAGAGCCGGATCATTGCCCAGTGCCAATCGGGAGATGCCTTTCTCCCAATCGACCTTCACTAGGCAATAGAACCGTCCGACCGCTAGATTCGCTTCCGTGTCACCCGGCTTCTTGTCCAAGGTGGCCAGAGCCTCTTCGATTTCCGCATAGGCTCTGCGCAATTGGCGGACCTCTTTGCCAAGACCGTTAATCTGCTTGACGAGCTCCTTGTCGCGGGACTTTCGCCCGGCTGCCAAGGCTTCCTTGGTCAGGCGAGTTGCCGTTGCGTAATCGTCTTTGGCGATGGCCGTATCGACCAAGGAGAGGACATGCTCGGCGACACTCTTGTGTTGTTTCGCCAGTTTGGCGGCCTTCGCCGCCTTGGGTAAGGTCTCGCTCTGCATTTGTGCGGGGTCAATCTGAAATGCCATGCCCAATTCGTCGATCGCCCAGAATGCCGTTTCGATCTCCCCTGCCTGCGTGGCCACATCCCGGGCGATTTGCAGCAAGACGAAATGGCCGGCCGGGTCGCCCTTGGTTTGCGATGCCTGCTCGAGCAACTTCTCGGCAAAGGCCAGCTTCTGTTTGGAGGTCTTGGCCTGGTCGTATTCGCTGCCAAAGAGTTCTTTGACGACCTGCCTTGCTTTCTGTTGCGAGGCCTTCTCGGGTAGGGGAAGCTTCGCATCGGCTTGCCGCATTGCCAACGCGGTCAAGGGAAGCAAAGCCCATGGGGCCAGGAAGAGCAAGACGCGGTGTGTAAGAGAATGGGCGTGGTCGGGCATTTTGGGAAAGCTCCTGATCGGCCAAAGTTACGCACGCCCATATTGTAGTGCTTACGGCGCGTGATCGCCAGTGCTAGAGAACAAAGGGGCCAGGGCCCCAGTTGGCAATATAGCGAAAATAAACGGGGCAGGCTGCGTTTTCTCTTCGCAGCGGGGCTTCGTTTAGGGCAATATCCTTCATTATGCCAAACAGGTAGCATCGTCAAAGCATAACAAGACGTCGGCCTAGCGTGCTTTGGCGCGGCTGATTACTTTGCGATAGGCTTCGGCCGCCGGTGTGCGGACGCGCTTTAGATCGCCGTCGGCTTGGACGGCGATGGCGTACAGCCCGTTGTTCCAGCCGCCGGGGTAGATGAAGTCTTGTAGGGGTTGGTCGACCTTCTCGCGATAGTCCCATTGGATCGTGTCGAACAACGGCCACCAGATTAGGCCCGTCATGGGAACTTTTTGAGCGCGGAGACGCTCAGCCATGGCGGCCACCGCCTCGATATAAGCGACCTTGGCCGCGGCGGTTAGGCCGGCACTGGTTTCGGTGACACATACCGGTAGCTTGAAATAGTCGTGCGCCCGGCGAATCACCCCGGCCAGCAGATCGGCCGCCTCGCGGGCTGCCTGGTCAAGTGGTACGGCGCCTTTGCGGGTGAAGTCGCCTTGATCGGCGAAGGCGAAGATGTCGGGATAGTAGTTGCAGCCGAGGATGTCGGGCAGGGCGGCGTGCTGATTCAGCCAGGTGATGTCTTCCGCCTTGATCCCATGGTCGATCAAGAACCGGGCCATCGGATGGTCCGCGTCGATCTTTCCGTAGGCCAAGCAGGCCGGATACACGGCCGCCGCGTCGCGCAGGATCGGGCGGGCGGCGTCGGTTAAGTCCTCGCCCAGGAAGGGGTCGATGACTCCGTCCAGCCAGGGATCGACCGACATGATGACCGCGTCGGAGATCGCCCCACGGATGGCCTGCGTTTGCAGGACCATACCCCGGGCAACCTGGATGCCGATCTTGGCCCAACTTTCGACCGACTTGTGATACGGCGGCCAGCGGCCCACCAACCCACAGAACGAACAGGTCAATTGCGGTTCGTTGTGCGGCGAGTAATGATTGACTAGTCCCCGAAAGTGGCTCGCCATGGCTTCGCAGTACTTGGCAATCGCCTCGGGGAATCGCGGGTCGATCACACCGTCGGGCATCCACGTCGGCGTGCCGTAGTGGATCAGGTCCATGATCGGGATGATCCCCAGCTTCTCGACCAGGTATTCGATCGGCCCGTCGATCCACGACCAATCATAAACGCCCGGCTTCGGCTCGGCCTTGTACCAAGGCACACTGTATCGGATCGCGTTGACCCCAACCTCAGCGGCCAGATCGAGGTCCGACTTCCACTTTTCGTAGTGCTGCATCTGCAAGAAGACATCCAACAGCCGCCGGTTACCGTCGCGGTCCGGATCGGTTTGGGCCATCCAGCAGTTCTCGATCCCCACACCCCAATAGAACGGCGGAGAGGCCAAGGGCGCCGTTTTCTGTTTCGGCTGAGCCAACACCCGCGACCCGCAGGCCATAGCGGCCGTCGCGGATGCCAAGCCGGATAGGAAGTCTCTTCGATTCATGTTGTGTTTCCTCGTTGCGTTACAAAGTGCGGGCGCCACGTCGCCGGCACGCTCGCGATTCTTGCCGTCGTCGAGGCCTACCCAAAAAACGCCATGGCAGTCAATGGAAAGTAGTATGGTGTCTCTGGAATATTCCCCGTTTGTCTTGGTCATGTTTCGCAGTCTGACAGGTCGACCGTCCAGAGCGATTCTTCCGTGCCGGACCAATCGACTGGTGCCGTTTCCACGGTCTCATCCGCGAGACTGCGTTGGATAGCGGTCAGATCCGTCAAACGCTTCATTTCTGTGAATCCATAGACGACGTGGCCGATGATTACGTCTTGACCTAGGAACGGATACGGCCGTATTCCATGATCGAGATCCAAGGAACTAAGCCCTCCTTCGCGCGTAAACGACTCCTCAAGCGAAGAGAACCCCTCTCGGGCAATCATAGTCTTGATGCTCACGGTGCTTCCATCACGAGGGGTCCGGTCCAAGAGCATCCAGTAGAGGAAAGCAATTTCCTCGATCTCGGCTGCCCGCAACGAAGACGGTAATTTCGGATTCAGCCCAAGCCGCTTTGCGATCTCCCGTGCCTTCCAAAGTAGCCGAAGATGCGCCACACAAGACAAATCCGGGGAAGGGATGATAACGTCTGCAACGTATTGGCCGAGGGACGAGAACTCGATCCGAAGACTTGCTGCATTAGTCAACGCCTGGAACAAATCGTGGATTGGACCAAAGAACGGCAAATGCAGTACTGGCTTTCCGATCCATTGATCGAACTCAATCGAGTACTGAAACACGATTCTCATGCGCGGCGCTGCAGTTTCCGTCGAAAGAGTGGTTTTCGCAACAAATACTCGATCAACGGTGTGACATTCAAAGCGGGATTCTAATGGCCCCCCTTCTAGCGTGCCAAGAGGCAAATCCATTGCATTGATTTCCCTATCGGACGAATCGATCGCAATCAATCTCGCTGCCATAGGAGTCTTGCGAGCAATTTGGATTGTCGTCGCTCTTTTCACGACATCTTCAATCAACGGCGAACCTGCGACCTCAATTTGCCCGGACTCGAAAGTAGTAGGCAAACCTCGGCCGAACAACGATTCCATTCTCTGGGCGAATTCATCTGGAGGACCGCCAAATGTCATAGTGAACGGGATGTCTTCTTTGGCCTCACACTTGTAGTGCGTGTGCTTCTCCGTTGCTGCTATGCTAATGTTGAACCTTGGGTCAAGAGTCTCATACCGGTCGCGCGCAGCAGCCATTGCCGTTTGTATTGCAACTGGGTACCGTGCCTGCATATACTTGTCAGCTCGTTTAATCTCCTTCAGCAGGCTTCCAGTGTCAGACAGAACATTCTGGGCTTGGATAGAAACAGTCGCTGTTCGTTGTTGCCGCCATAGCTTGCCCTTTAGCGCCTGAATCGCGTATTCCTGAGTAAAAAGCCAGTACCCAACCTTCTTCTTAACATCAACCAGAACAAGAAAGACCGGTTGCCGAATTCTGTCCACGTACTCTGCAAGGTGTTCCGTGGATAGTTTGAATCGGACGCAATTGGCTCCCCGTAACAGTTGTGTTGTGCCCTTAAGTTGGACACCGTATCTTATTCCCGTAGTCTCCTGATTCTCGAAGACCTCAACGGTGTAGTCCAGCCCATAGTCTGGCTCTTCGCGTCGTGGTACCCAATTCGGAGGCAAGGCGCCTTCGAATACCTGCTGAGCGAGCTTGTCAGTTTCGTGCGCTATTGGTCGCTTCATGGCATCGCAAGAGTAGACTACGTTCAGAGACCATCCGCGGCCCCCTGCGTTAGGTTCTTTCGTCTACGGCACAGACAGTCGGTGGAAGTTTATCGTTCAGGGGTATTCGAGGACACCATCCTACTTTTCCCCGCTCTTCCGTGGGCGACCGCCTTTTTGTGGCCGTAGCACGCGGCCGAGCGTGTATTCTAGATTGCGGACGACTCTCTTGCTACCCAGGGGTCGGCCTGTGCGCCCGTGGCGGGAGCGGGGAGTTGTGGTTCAGTGAGCCGGGCAACCCGACGTAAACGTCTCGTTGTTCTACACAAGTCATCGAAAATGGAGGATTATCTCCCGGAGGGCCGTTTACGGCCCTTGACCGCGAAGCGGTATTAGGCCCGTGCTTTAGCACGGGTCGGCAGGTAGCCTGGCGAGTCCCGCTGCCGTGCCCGTCTCGCCCCGGCTCCGCCGGGGCGAGACGGGCACGGCCAGAACGTGGCGGGTGGAGCCTACGCAACCCGACGTAAACGTCGGGCCTAACACCGCCTGCGGCGGAAAGGGCCATGAATGGCCCTGTGGCTGAAGCCATCGTCTTGAACGAAGAGATGTGTAGTACAACCCGACGTAAACGTCGGGCCTAACACCGCCTGCGGCGGGAAGGGACCTGAAGGTCCCTAGGACAGTCGATCGAACGCGACTCGAACGTGGGTCGAACAGAATGGCCCCGGGCATATCCAACTCACTTGACAAGGGCGATCCGACCGTTCAAACTCAGAGCTGTGGGTTTCGGCAAGATCCGCTCGGGGAGGTCCCGACGGGCTTGAAAACTTGTGAAGGGTATTGGGTGGCTGGCGGCCGCAGCGAAGTGAAGCCCCAGTTTCTGAGCCTCTGGGGCACCGGCTGGGGGCCCAATCGAACAGCGTTTTTGGGTCTGACAAGGTTTCCTGGCAAGCCCCAATCTATCAGAAACGCATCGCAATCTTCAGTCCCGAAGGGACGGCAGTCAATAGCCCAGGGCGTCAGCCCTGGGACTCGGGGCACCCTTGGAAAACTTAGCCCCAACGGGCAACGCTGTGAAGCATTTTTTCTCGGGAAAACTGGGGTTGTGGCGGTTGGGGAG
>SDBV01003028.1_pt1 | contig 25034 bp, 35 predicted proteins | sample 2277081 | NCBI WGS metagenome assembly SDBV01 (sample SAMN10402039, study PRJNA504765) | marine sediment metagenome | isolation source: marine sediment core GS10_PC15, 223 cmbsf | place: Arctic Ocean: Southern Knipovich Ridge | collected 2010 | reverse complement strand
TGGTCGGGGTGGCCGGATTCGAACCGGCGACCACCTGAACCCCATTCAGGTGCGGCCGGCACCGGAAGAGGGCGCACCTGATACCTATTTAGGTGCGGCCCGCGGCGCCGCCGGAAAAGAGCTCTTTTCCGATCCCTTCCTTTGGCCCCAAAAGCCGCCCCGGCATGCCCTAAGACTCACCACAATCGGTTTCTGGCGGTGGCCGTCGCCGCTTCGCTGGAGAGATCCCGCCCCCTGTCGGTGGGAGGGCTTCTGGAGGCCCCTTAGATTTCGACCTCAGCGCGTCGAGGCTGGGCTGCAACCGGTCGCCCGGAGCGCCACGGCGGTCTGTCATGCATAGGAAGAAGACCATCCTCAAGATCATCTGCGCTTGCTGCCGCAAGGACATGGGGGAGAAGGACGGCGAGGGGGCAGAGGGGGTGACCGGCACCTTCTGTAAGGAATGCTGGGATAGGCAATTCCCCGGTATCCCCTATCCGGAAGAGGAGATTGCCCAGCCCGGTCCGGGGCCCTATTGCCCTCGAGGAGGCGGTGGTGTCTGAAACCTGCCACCAGTCAGGATGGTCAATAGCGTCAGCGATTGCGCCTTTCGGCCCGCGCTTTAGAGCCGTCGGGCCCGTGATTGGTCTAGCCTCCGAGGGGTACGATTTCTCTCCCCAAGGAGGTGTGTCATGAAGATGAAGAACGCGATCGCAAACTTCCTGCTGGACAAGCAGGACCTCTCACCGAGGACGCTGGAGCAGTACGTCCACGCCCTCGGCTACCTCGAACAGGAGTGCTCGAAGATGCCCCCGAAGCCGGAGGGGATCCGCCATGCACTCAGCCAGGTAGAGAGTTTATGGGTGCGCCTGGGATGTTGGAATGTCTGGACCGGCTTCTTCCGGTGGTGCAAGAAGGAGTACGGCACGCCCGACCCTATGGGGAATGTGCAAAAGCCAAGCCCCCCCGAGACCGAGATCAGGGCGCTCGAATCCCGAGAACTGACTCTGCTCCTGGCGGCAGCGCCGGATCTCCGCGACAAGGCCGTGGTGGCGCTGGCTCTCGACTGCGGGATCAGGGCTAGTGAGTTCGGGCGCCTCCGCATCCTTGACCTGGCGCTGGATACCCTTCGCGTCTGGGGCAAGGGCAATCGGCAGCTGCGGGTTCCGATCAGCCCGGAAACGCGTCATCTGCTCCGGCTGATCATAGACCAGGATGGTGAGGGCGGGCCCACGTCGCTGCTCTTTCCCGCGAGCAACGGCAAGGGCCTCTCGAGATTCGCCATTTACCGCATCGTGCGCCGGGCCATGGAAAAGGCGGGGATCCCCGGCCCGAAGCGGGGACCGCACGCACTCCGACACTCGCTGGGGATGGGCTTCATCGCCGACGGCGGTGACGCTTTCAGCCTCAAGCGAGTGATGCGGCATCGCAACATTGCCACGACACAAAAGTACGTCAACTTAGCGATAAACACCGTTGTCGACCAGCACCACCAGCACTCGCCACTCCGGAAGGCAATCCACGGTGCACAGGGGGTCCTGATGAGGCGCGAAGTTGAGGACATTTTGCAGGACCACGACCTGGAAGAGCCGGCCGGCGATCGCGCCGGCAGCCCGCGGGAGACCGGCTGAAATGGTGATCTGGCGACTGAAAAGCTGCCCGCGCTGTGGCGGCGACACGTTCATCGACCGCGACGTCGAGGGATGGTATGAGCAGTGCCTACAATGCGCATTCAGAAGAGACCTGCCAGGGGTGAGCTGGCAGAAACCGGTTGCCCAGGAAACGCCGACCAAGGAGTATGCACGATGACCGAAGTAACCATCGAGCGCCTCTTGAAACTCGCCGAGGAGCAGGGCAGCGAAGTATACGAGATGTCGTTTCAGGCATGCCAGATACCGATTCTCTATGCGCTGGTCAGGCTGCTCGCCCAGTACGGCCTCGAGCAACTCCCCTCGGAGGCAAAGGACTTCTACACGCAGGCTTCCTGGTGGTGCGAGCAGAAGTTTCGACTATGGGGTCTGAGTCCGGAAGAGATCGAAAGTTTCAAGCACGCGGCTGACAACGGAGACGGATTCTCGCCGGAGCCGGAGTGATGAAACGAGGCAGGCGAGAGAAGAAGCGCCAGCCATGGAAGCGACGACATAAGGATAGAAAGCTCCTCAACATGGCGAGGGGGAGGGGTTAGCCGGGTGCGGCGGGCACCTCAACGGGTGTGAGTGCGCCTGCCATACACACACCAGGGCCATGATCCCCTTCCCCTCGCCTCCAGGAAACCAGAGCGAAACACCTCCGAGAGAGTAGCTTGCATAACCCCTACCGGGCACAGTCGAAGGTAAACCCGCAGCGGACTTGGCGCCGGGAGATAGCCACGCCGATCTTCCGGGCGCTCCTGATGGCCGGGCTATCCGGAGCCCAGTACCAGGTTGTCCTCTTCATCATCGAGCGGACCTGGGGATTCAACCGGAAGAGCCATCATATCTCCTGGGCCGAGTTTGCCGAGTGGATCCAGCTGAGCAGAAGCACTGTCGCCCGCGCAGTCGCAGAACTCCAGACCCGGCGGATCATCGTCGTCAAGCACAATACCACCGGCAACCAGATCAGCGAGTACCTCTTCAATAAACACTGGGATACCTGGCTGACACCTCTACCAATCGATGCCGGCATGGTGCAGGACCCGAGCCAGGCAGCGCCGGAAGCCGATCGTACTGGTGTCACAAATGACACCCGTGTCAATCCTGACACCCGTGTCAATCCTGACACCCGTGTCAATCCTGACACCTTACCGGTGTCAATATTGGGACATACCGGTGTCAATGCTGACACCACTCCCGAGCCTACCTCAGGCTCGCCTAAAGAAAGTATTAAAGAAAGAAGAAAGAAAGAGGATAGAAAGAAGATAGAGAAAGAACAGCTCTTTCAACTCTGGAATTCTGTGAGCATCATTCAGCACCGGGAGCTGACAGATCACAGGACGATGGTGATCATGGCGGCGCTTCAACATCACACGATCGAGGAGCTGTGCGAGGCGGTAGTAAATTACGCGAAGGTGCTGCACGGGGAGGAATTCTTCTGGGACTATCGCTGGACCCTGGAAGAGTTCCTCACCCGGGGGCTCGACAAGTTCCTGGACAGCGAAGTCGCCGAGGCCAACTACAGGATTCGTGAACCTGGCGGCATGAGAGCCGGCGAGCACAAGCGAGCGCACACAGATGGCGGGCCGGAGGACTATGGCATCACGCCGATGATAGCTATCATGGGCCAGCTTGGCGCCAAGTTTCGCCGAGAACATCACCGATTCCCTAACACTGACGACCTTGCCGAGATGCGTGAGGAGACCGAGAGGCAGCTTGAGGAGCAGGCCAGGGAAGAAGAGGCTAAGACGGCAGCCAGCGAGAACGATTGACTGTTAGACCGGCTACGGAATATCGGCCAGAAAGGGGAGGGCAGATGACGAGAGTTGTTCAAGTAGACCGCACCAGGCAAGATATACGCCATGCCTTTGCCCAGTGGCATATCGACCCCTCCGAGTTCGAGATTCTCTGGGAAGAGGAGCGAGGTGGCAGAGGGCAGGTCCTTAGAAGACCAGGCGCCATAGTTCGATACCTGAGAAATGCCCAGTGGCAGACGATCTCCTGCTATGGTTTCGCGAGCCGGCCGGAGAATCTGAGGCAATGCTTCCTGCTGCTGGACCGCCTCCGGATCGCCGAGCAGCACGGTGTCCAGTACGAAGGCCTGACACACTCTACCGAGGTGGCCCCACCAGATACGGTATCCGCGAGGCGCGAGAGCATCCTGGATGCCTACGATACCCTGGGGGCCAGCCCTGAGGACCCGCTGGAGCTGATCAAGGACATCTATCGCCGGAAGAGCATGTACTACCATCCCGACAAAGGCGGGGATGCTGAGAAGTTTAAGAAGCTGACGGCAGCCTACGAGCTCATCATGAAGAGCAGGGGCGGCCAGGCGAACCGAGAGGCCTGACTTGAAGACCGGCGTCGACTGTATCCACATCGAGACGATGGACAATGGGACCCACATCGGGCCGTGCCGGCGCTGCCGCCAGCGGCGCCAATACGATCCGGGCGGTGGTTTCAAGCCTCCGGTCGTCATCGAGCGCGGCTACATTGACGGCAACATGACTCATGTGACCCCGACCGGCAGAACGCCGCCGACAGCGCCGACCCCAGCGCCAGCAGCACCGCCGGCAGCAGCGCCGACACGGCCGACGCCGACACGGCCGACGCCGGGCGAAAAAGCCGGCCGGCCGAAACGTTGGGCAAAGTGGGACAACCACAGAAAAGCACGGTGGATTGACGAACACCGCGAAGAGATCCTCGCCGACTATCACAGGTTCGGGAGGCCAGGCACCGAGGCCCTCTGGGGCATAGGCAAGAGCACACTGCGTAATGCCCTCGTCCGCTGGGAAGCGCTGACGCCGCCGGCGCCGGTCCCAGACCAGGTATCGCCTGAGACGGAACCGGTACCAGATGTGGCCCCGGTCGAGGACGACGTCCTTCCGGAAGAAGAGCCGCGGCCGCCGCGGCGGCCCTACGGCATCAACTACGTCCGGCCATTCTAGTAGTGCGTGAGGTTCGAATGACCGACTTCGATATCTCAACAAAGCCGGAGCGTCCTTGCCACATTTGCGGCAGCGATTGGTATTGGCCGGGTGATTACTACTGGGGAAGGAAACAGTGGATCTGCGGGGGCTGTCACCCGCCGCCGCCGCCCTACGTGATAGTGGGCAACGCGGCAGTCCAGATAGGTGAATGACATGCCTGAAGAGAAGAGGCTCCTGATCTGTTCCTGAGTGGATACCGCGCGATCTGCCTATCCTGGCTCCGTCAAGGGCCAGTGTGACGACTGCGAAGGCGAGGTGTGGGTCTCCCCGAGCGGCCAGGAAGCCAAGGCGGCCGGCTACTTCGCCGCGACGATCTGCATACCCTGTGCCGGCGCCCGGTTCGAGAAGAAGCGGCCGGACAGGGTCACGGTGTTGCCGGCAGCGGCGGAAGAGCTGCGCAAGTGGCGGCGTCGGAACTGAGAGTAGCAACAAAATGGGGGTTTTGTTGCGGAGTGATAACGAAAATGAACTACCGCTACCGTATCTTCACGCCGGCAGCCTTGAGCTGTTCCTCGATCGTCGCGTTGTTCTGGCTTATGGCCTCTCCGATGGCAGCTGCTATGACCCCGACAACTCTACTGTCGAGTTTTGCCTTACCAAGACTCCTCTGGTCTATATCCACCTTGCCTATTACGAGATTGCGAATACGATTTGCATCTGCACCGAGCATGACGAAGCCTCCATTTTTCTGGATTATAGCACGAACGGAAGAGGTCCGGTCCGCGCCGGGCTCGACGGGCCGAGCGTGAGGGGCGGCAACAAAAGTGCGCTTTTGTTGCTGGGGCAGATATGAGCGATTTTAGGTCAGCTCAGGCGGTGACGATCCTAGTCGGCAAGCACCAGGGAGAGCCGGGCTTGGTTTGGTCCGTCGACGGCGACAAGATTGAGGTCCTCACCCTCGAGGGTGACTATCACGTCTACAGCCCGGCAGAGACCGAGGCAACAAAATGAGCTGGGAACGGGACTACCGCCGGTCGGTGGTGGCCTGGCTGTGGGAGTCGCGCCGCCAGCTGTCGCCATTCCGGCGCCGCACCTTCCTGATGTGGCTCCGACGGTGGCGACGAATAATCGCAGGAGAGTGATGCAGCTGACAGCCCAAGAGAGGAACCTCCTCGAGCAGTGTGTCGATGCACGCTCGGGATCCTGGAAGTACATTCCGAGGGAGGTGGACCGGCGGTGTTGTGACCAGCTCGCCCTTCGGGGGCTGCTGATTCCGTGGGGCGCTGCCAGGCACTCGCGGGGCTTTAGGATTTCCAGGTACGGGCAGGCCGCTCTAGGTGAGGCTGTTCAGGCAGCAAGAAGGTAGGACTGGTGCCGGTTACGGGCCGCGGTGCAGCGGTAGGGCTGGTGGGGTTGATTCTCTAGCACCGTCTGGCAGGAGGAAGGCCCGGTGAAAATAAGCCGGCAGAGGAGGACTGAGACCGATGACGCAGCAACCACTCTTCATCAAGTACAGACGGCATTAGCTACACGAGGTGACCGGCTACTCCAAGGGCTATCTCAGCCGCGTGGCCACCGGCCGGACCCGTCTGAGCCCTGCCTTTGTCGAACGAGTCTGCTTCCGCCTTCAACTGCCAGAGTCGGAGCTGTTCTTGCCCGACCATGGGCAGCAAGAATCAGGAGGGCCGAGACGGTCAGCATCGTACTGAGCAAGGACCAGGTCGTCGCCGCCTTCACTAGGTAGGAGGAGAAAGAAGATGGCCAGCATTATTCATTTGCAGCTCGAGGGCGACGGCGCCTTCCAGGACCTGCGCGACAAGATGGACGGCGTGATCCATCTCACCGGCGATTTCACGATCGCCGCGCTTACCGCCGGCATGGTCTCCGGCCGGCCAAGCCTGACCCTCCGGCTCGACCTGCCGGACGGCCGGGTGGTCCTCCAGGAGACGAGCGTCCGAGTCTTCCTGGCGGCCGCCACCGCCATCCGAGCCCGCTTCGGCGACCAATGAAACTGCCGGCTTTTCTCCGCCCACAGCACCGCTGCCGGGACTGCAGATTCTGTGAGGACCAGTGGCTCGGCTCCATCCAGGGCCAGGGGCTCTACGGATTCTCGTACTGCGGGAAACTGGTCTATGACCTCAGGCTCGTCGACGCCGACGTGAAGAGGCGCTGCGTGTCGTTTGACAAGAGAGGCAGTGTGGGGTCATCATGGCAGACGTAAGATGCTGAGGGGGGTGAAGAGTGAAAGCCATAATACTCCTCGTCAGAGTTGCCGTGGTCGCCGCCCTGGTGGCCATCATCGTCTCGGTGGTCGATTCGCCAGCCGGTCGTGAGGTAATCGAGCAAACACTGACAGAGGCAAAAGAAGTCGTCCAGGAAGCCTTCACAGAGGCACTCACGGACGTCGTTCAGGAAGTTTCTGCACCGGAAGCCTCTGCAAGGGAAACGCCCACGTCAGAGCTCCCATACCGGGAGTTGCCCCAACTGGACTACATCGGGATTTCACCGCCGGCAGGCGAGCCGCGACGCCTGGACGACCTCTTGCGGAGCCTCAGGTGGAATACCGATTGGTCAGACCTTTACGTGGCGGGCGAGTTTGACTGCAGCGAGATGGCAGGGCTTCTCGAGAACTACCTGGAGAGCAAGGGCTTTGACACCTATATCCTGGTTGCCGAGCTGGGAGACAGAGACTGGTATTCGGGTCTTTCGATCTCACTTGAGAGGCTAATAGGACTGCGCGAAGGGGACAAGGCGTATCATGCCTGGGTTGCCGTCAATATCGATGATGAGTACATGGCGGTAGAGTCGACAAGGGTCTATGACTCGAACTACTACGGTGACTTCAAGTACCAGCGGATCTACTCCACTGCAGCTGAGGCGGAGCGGGCTTATCCCGGCGAGTTCGACTACTGGAACTCACCTCAGTACGGTACCCTCTACGGCCAGCTGCCCTAGAAGCGGCGGCCGCCAATGCGCCAGCCGCGCTCCGTCTTCTCGTATACTCTGTCGCCGGCAAAGACCCTTCGGTGGCCAGGGTGAAGCCATGAGACCGGCCAGACCGCCCGCGGCACGACGACATAAACGTAATCTGCCACCCGGTGCAGTTCCCTAAGGCCCGCGTCCAGGTCCTCGATGTGCTCCAGGACATGGCAGCAGAAGACGGCGCCGAAGTACTTATCCGGGTAGGCAATATCCTGGATGCTGCCCAGGACGAACCGTGGTACGTCCTGCGGGACGATGTCGAGGTTGACGTTGCTTTCGTGTATCGCCCTCGGGAAGCCGCCGATCGGCTTGAGGGCGCCGCACCCGGCATTGAGCAGGGGTTTTCTGAGCCTTCGGGCCCTGGCCTGGGCCTGGCCGAACACCCTGTCCCGCTCGCCGTTCTCGAAGACTGCCTGGACGACCGTCAGGACAAGGAGAGGGTTCATCCCTTGCCGACCTTTCCCTTCGGGGCCAGCACTACCAGGCCGACGGCCGCCAGGCCAAGCCACAGCCACGGTGACTGCTCGCCATCAGCTGGCGCTTCGCCAGGTGCCGGCGTTGGGCTTGGTGATGGCACCGGCAACGGGCTTGGTGACGGCAGCGGCATCGGGACGACAGGTGTTGGAGATGGCGGCGGCACCGGTACGGCTGCTTCTCGGACCCATACTTCAACCTTGCGGTCATCGATCAGTATTCCCATGCCCCACGGGAAGCCGATGCTCTGGAACTCCGCAGTGACGGTAAGAATGTCTGACTTGAAGAGCCTTCCGCACTTGAAGCTCAGTTTATGGTCTGCTCTATCCTCGGTTGTCCAGAATGCAATGGTCTCCGAGCGTACCTCACTAGCTACTACTTGGCCGCTGAGGTTTGTGACCTCATAGTAGACGTTCCACCAGCCGCTCCAGTCGTGGTTAGGCTGATAGACCACGTAGGCGCTGACGTTCAGCCACACCTGATCGCCGACTTCATAGAGTCGCTTGTGCGCCTCGGCCGTCGTGATCTTCCCGCTGACATCCATCTACTTCCTCTTGGCCATGGCCAGTACGGCGGCGACAACGAGTGCAGCCAGTCCCCAGCGACCGCCCTCGACGGGCTCTTCCTCTCCCGGCGCGAGTTCTTCAGGAAGCGGCTCTTCCGGTTCCGGCGTCACTACCGGGGCTTCTTCGGCGAAAAGCAATTCACCATCGTACACATCGAGGTCGACGCGACGAGAACCAGCCCGTACCTGAACCTTTATCCTCCACAGGCCGGCCCACTCGAGAATAAAGCCATCGGTCAGGACCCCCCACTTTTGCCCCGGTTGAATCTTCGCGGGGCTCATGTAGTCGTGCGCAAAGACCACTCGCGACTGGGGGTCGGTGACCGTTATCCGCATCGACATGTACCCTTCCACATTACTGAGCATGGTGGTGTTGATAAACAGGCTAGCGCGACTGCCAACCACCTGATCAACGTTTGAGGGAAACCCTGTTCGCTTATTGGCAATGAGGAATTCCCGCGCTATAATTTGCGCGCGCCAATCTGGCGAAACCGCGGCTTCCTCTTCCGCTGCGGCTGGCTCCAGGACTGGTTCCGGCTCAGGTGTCGGGGCCGGCTCACCTGTCGGCCAACCGTGGTCGTCATGACCCGGCAACTGCTCGCCCTGCGGGGAAAATCCCGCAGGGTTATACGGCGTAAGGTCCTTCTCTAGCTCGATAAAAACACCACTAGAGGTACTTCGATACCCAACAGGGGGTCTGATCACAGGCGAACCATCGCTAACAAAGCGACTCACCGTCCCGAGCAAACTTATCCCATAATCCTCCACCGTATACCCAGCAGCCATACCCTCCCGCGCTTCCGCATCGGTCAGGCCAATCGCAAGCAATTCAACGAGTACACTATGGTTGTAAGTGGAGACCGTTGCTTCCGGTTCCGGGGCTGGTGCCGGCGTCGGGGTCGGTGTCGGGGTCGGTGCCGGGGCTGGTGCCGGCGTCGGGGCTGGTGCCGGCGTCGGGGTTGGTGCCGGCGTCGGGGTCGGTGCGACTTCCTCTTCTACCGTCGCGGCTGGTGCCCCTGCCCTTGTCAGCACAGGCTCACCGGTATCGTGCCACCGCTGGACCGTCCCAAGCAAACTTATCCCATAATCGTTCGCCACATGCCCACTGAGGGCACCCTCCCGCGCTTCCACATCGGTCAGGCCAATTGAACGCAACTCAAGGTACGTACTGTGGTTCCAGTCCGTTGTGCATACGAAGCTACTGTTGCTGGTGCCCATGACCCTACCTCCTCTTGCTCAAAACCACTACCGTCAGCACGGCGGCCGCTATCAGCCCGATCGCCAGTGGCACCGGGGGTATCACCTTGGCCACCTCTCTGAAGAGCCGGAAGCCGAGGACCAGTATGATGAGGACGATGATTGCCACGATGGCGGCCGCTATCACCGCCAGCCAGGGAAATCCCTTGGTCCAGTAGATCCGGAGCAGCGAGCCGGCCCTGGCTACTCTGGCATCGGTAACCCCGGCCTGCATCAGCCGAGACTCAAGCTCCCCGGCTACCTGGCCGGAAAGACGCAGCCGCAGGTCCAGCTCGAGCAGCCCCCGGTCGCCTTCATCCAGGCGGCCTTCATAGTCGCCGAGGTTCAGGAGCTCGAGGGCGCTGCCACTACCAACCAGGTCCACGTTATCCCCCGCCCCTGGTGAGCTTCGCGAAGATGAGGGAACCAAGGGCTATGACTCCAGCCCCTCCTGAAATGAGCAAGAAGCCGGTATCGGCTTCGTAGTATACCTCGATCCCGATGCCGACGATGACCGCGCAGATCCCTACCGCTTCCAGTGCTACCGCCAGGGTTCGAGTCAATCCCTTCATCCCGCCTGTCTCCTTATCCCCTTTGCCTGAAAGGAACGCCACGCCAGTGCCGACACCGGTGGGCTTGGCGGCCGGGTCGGCGTACTTCGCCCCGAAGCCGCCTGGGATAGGCCGTGACGAAGGGGTCGATTATTCAATCACCTGCTCTCTTGAGCCTTGGCTTCCCCGACATGGCGTAAAGCTCGTCTGTGGTGCGGCTCTCTATAAGTTGCCTGGCATGCTGGAGGAAATCCTCCTTCTCAGCAGGAGTTGCTGCCCTTGTCTGGTAGACGGGCTTGCCCCGGCCGTCTACCTGGCCTGTGTCCTCTTCCACCTCTTGAGCAGGGGCCACCTCGATAATCATCACCCCTGCATCCAGGTCGACGTCCACCGCTCTCCAGGACACATTGCCTAAGTTGAGGTCGACAGGCCGGATGGGGTCATCGGGGTCACCCTTGAGCAGTCCGTCACCGTGGACGGAGCCTTCGACCAGAACCGTGCCTGTGAGCGGTATTGTTAGTCTCATATCTTGATGCTCCCTACAGTAAGAATCACTCCATAAGGGGAGGCATTCGGGGTGGATACAATGGTATACAAATATCTGGTAATTGAAGCATCGTAGTTATGGATGACGGCCGTACATTCCACACTTCCCGATAAGGCTCGTGTTCCTTGGACTACCTTGAACTCGGTATTTGTCGCAGCAAAGGCGCTGCTCTCTGCTACCTGAACACCGCCCATAAACAAACGGAGCTTCAGCTTGTTAGTGTCGCTAGCCTTGCCATAAGCAACAACCGTTCCTATGGCCCTTGAAAGGGCAGCATAGGTCTGAGTAAGGCTGTTAAGAGTAACATCTTCGGTAGGGGCAATCGCTGGCCCTATCCGGTAATAGGTGCCCGAAGTACCTGCGGCAGTGCTGGGAAGGTCAAAACCAACTACATCCTCCACCAACACCCCAACAAACGTCCCGAGCTTCCCGAAGATGGTCACACCATCCGCGATATTGTCTGCAGCCAGGTCGGCGTCGACCCCATCCAATCCCGCGGGGTTCCCCTCGTGAAAACCACGAGCGTAGACGTCACTGGCGGCAGCGAGCTTGCGTACTGGTATAGGTGAGTTGACCCTAGCCATTACTCAATCACCTGGGTGATGACGTTGTAGGGGATCGCGCGCGCCGCGCCCTCATCGACGTCTTCCTCGTAGGTCAGCTTCCACTGCTGGTTGGTGGTGAACTCAGCATCGAAGGCTCTCTCATCGCCGGCAGCGACCGTCACAGGTTGCTCGGCGTAGAGGTCATAGTTGGCGCCATCGACCTTGCGGTAGATTCGGAAGGTGCCGGTCTGGGTCATGTTCCGGTTACTGAACTCAAGAAAGATGCGCCGTCTGGTGACGGCCGTATCCTCGACGACGTCCTGCTCGCCGCCGGCATCCAAGTAGCTGAAGGGACCGGGACTCTCTGCCGAGTCGACCAGTGCGCGGAGCACAACCAGGCTGTCCGTCCCGGTGGCGAAGCCGCTGCCCATGATATCGATGAGCTCTGAATAGGCCGGGAGCCTCGGTATGATGTGGAAGTTGATGCCCGACACAATCTGGCCCGGGAAGGACGGCTCCACGGTGATCGTCCCGCCGGTGGTGCCGCCGTTTATGTCCGCCGTCAGGCCGGCATAGGCGCCCTCGGCGATCAGCACCGACAGGCGATTATAGTCCGGTTGCCCGGTCAGCGCCGAGCAGACCATCGTGCCGCCGCCGGCGGCGCCGTCACCGGTCGTCGTCCCCGAGTAGCTGACCAGGGCCCTTTCGACCAGGCTCTTGATTTGCTGCGCTTCCATTACGTCTTTTTCCTCGAACCCAGCACCAGCAGCACGACCACGGCGATGATGCCGGCGCCGATCCCAACCCCGACCGCGCCGGCGGCGGGACTCACTGCCTCCTGTGTCCCTGGCATCGGCAACCCGGTGACGTCGGTAAACTTCTCCGCCGAAGGCATGGCGACGGCGGTGACGGTCGGCGCGCCGACCGGGTCGATCTTGAATGTGCGGGTGACGCTGCCGGTCCGCGGCAGCGAGTACTCGTAGTTATTGAGCTTGATGCTATGCCCGTCGTAGTCAAGGTCGGTGGCCTCCACCCAGACGCTGTCGATGTCGATCGCGTCGACCTCATAGACAGTGCCATTGAGGACGGCCGAGTGTCCCGAAATCATCCGGGAGCCGATTTGATTGCCGTCCCTGTCGAGGAACTTGAGCCGCAGGGTTATGATGTCGTCGCCGGCGGCCGCCTCGCCCTTGGCTGTGTAGAGAATCTCGTTTACGATCATCGCCTATGACCTCGTTTCGTAGGTGATGAAGAGCTTGACGTTCCCATCCGGGTCAGCGAGCTTGGCGGCCGCCGACATGTTGATCAGCGAGAGGTGCAGTTCCTTTGAGGCATCGGCATCGGTGTAGTCCAGATGGAGATTCGCGAGGTTGAAATACCAGGTGCCGGCGCCGCCCACCTGAAAGCCATAGGTCGGTATGTCCAGGTCGATCTCGCCGCAGAACCCGTCGACGTCGAGGTCCGCGTCCTCGAAGGTATCTTTATACCACAAGATCAGCTTGTAATGAAGCTGCTGGTCACTGAGGACGCCGACCCCGGTGATCCTGATTCTGTCGGAGATCAGCCCGGTGAGGTTCTCGTCCAGCTTGGCATACTGCGCCAGGGCGCCCTCGAACTGGCTGTCCTTATCGCTCTCGATGACGGTGAACGACTGCATTGAGGTGATGGTGGTCGTCCCTTGCTGGGTCTGCGCAGCCGCCTCCCGGCCGATAAACAGCCAAAGCGTCTTGCCCGCCTGGACCCCGGTAGTGAGGAACAAGGTGTAAAACCGACTCGTGGCAGGGTTGAAGCGGGCCAGGGGAATGAGGCTATTCTGCTTACGGTTGAGCCTGACGCTGCAGCCGGCGACGTCGCCGTCGCTAGAAGCGATGATGAAGTCGCCATCGATGACAACTTCTTCGTCCTCCCGGGCGGTATCGAGTTTGAAGGACCTGATCTCGTAGGGCTGTACCTCGCCCGACTCGAGGACCTTTTTCTCCTCAACAGGCGACAGCGCAGCCTTGCCGATGGCGGTGGCCATCTGCACCAGCGTCTCACCGATCTGCAGCAGCGTCTCATCGATGCGCGTAAACTGGTCAAACCACTGGGCGTCTGTTGGCTTGTCAACCATCGCCGTCTACTCCTAATCGCTCACGACGTACTCGGCAAACAGGATGAACTTGCCCGCCGTCAGGTCCTGCCCGCCGGCGACCGTAATCGATATCTGCCTGGCGGCCGTACACTTCTCGGCGAAATTGGCCAGAGTGCCCGTCTGGATAGCGTCGTGCAGACCGGCGGCCCAGGGATTCGTCCCGTCGCTTATCGCTATCGCCGCCACAATACCGGCGACGTCGTCGGTCGGGATGTCGATCGAGACGGTGGCGGCACCTCCCCCGCCTGACTGCAGAGTAGTCAGGACCTCGTACCAGGCCCGGGTTACGATCGCATTGTCGGGGAGGGTTACCCCAAGGCCGATGACGCCCTGGGCCCCGCCGTGCTCGTCGAAGTCGTAGGTCGCTCTGGCGATTCGGCCGGCATGGAGGGCATCGATGTTGTAGAGCTCGAGCTTGTCGTCATTGACATAGCCGCTTGCCATGGCGGCGCGGCCCCTGATGCTGCGAGCCAGGGCGCCGACCATGAAAGCCCAGTCACTTATCCAGCCGGTTTCTCTGCCGGTATTGTCAAGTGGCATCGGGCTCTCCTAGAACACGACCGGGTGCAAGGCTACCTTTTTCTGCCGGCCCATCCGGAAGAAGACGAGTTTGCCGTCCTCCCGGATCATCACCAGGAATCTGCGGGCGCAGCCCGAGCAGGTGATCTTCCGGGGAAGGGGTGCCAGTGCCTCGGCGTCCGGGACCTCGAAGATATTCTCGTGGCACTTGTCACAGTTTGCTCTGAGCACCTCTAAAGGCCTCCTAATGCAAGAGGGGTAGCCCGGCGCAGGGGCTACCCCTCTCTATTCAACGGGTCTAGCTAGAGAGTTCTCCTCCATCGAGGACGGTTAGCCCCCTGCCCCTACCTGCGACTCTCTAACCGGGTATTCGGTTACCTACTTGCCGACGTAGTTCTCGTCCACGTCCTTGAGCTGGTCCCAGTAGATGAGCGTGTCGTCGCCGGCGGTGCGAGCGCCGACCGTCAGGCCCAGCTTGACGTCCCCCGTCTGATAGTTCGTCAGGTTCAACCCCCAGAGAGGATTGGCGTAGTCACGCAGGTCGATGATGAACAGTCCGGCGGGGAGGATCGCCTGCCCGTCATAGCCCGGGCGGGTCGTGGCGATGGCGCCGAGGGCGCCTTCCTGCGACCACTGCGGCAGGCCGTACCGCATCGCCGTCTTGAGCTTCAGGTCCTCTATCGTCGCCTCGATGATGGCGGTGGCTTTCCTGGGCAGCTCGAGCTTGACGCCGGTGACCTGGTCGTCCTTTCTGACGGGAACCACCCCGGTCTCATCCTGGCAGAGGACGATGATCCGCCGCAGCCAGGCGCCACCAGGGACGTCGATCTTCTTCGAGTAGTCGCTGTAGGTGGCGTCGTTCGCCCAGGCGAGCAGCGAACCGAGCGGCGTCTTGATCCCCTTGGGGACCGGGACGCCGAGCACCTCGTTGATCCAGTAGTGGTAGGTGCCGGCGGTGATGTTGGCGCTACCGTCACAGACCGCGGCCGCCGGCGCCGTCAGCAGGACCTGAAGCGTCGACAGTGCCCTGGCCGGGATGACGGCCGTCATGTCGAACGGGTCCCGGGGATTTGACCCGGGATGGAAGATGAAGCTCTGGTTGAAGCTGGTCGCGCCGACGTCGGTCGGTGCATGCAGCAGAGGGCAGCCGAACTCCAGTTCGTTGAGGTAGTTCAGCAGCCTCGCCGCCTGCTCTCCCGACAGACCGAGATAGCCGTGGCCACCGTCACCCTGAATCTTGAGGTTCTGGATGACGCGCTTGGTGGCATCGGCGACGGCCGTGGCCGTCAGTGTCACCGTCATCTCAGCCCTGATGCCGATTTCGGTGATCAGACCCTCTCGCGGCAGGTTGATGCCGGCTAGGTCGACGGAAGCCGACCATGTGCCGGTATCTATGATCCTCTTGTGGATTTTCTCTAGCATCAGCTCCGACCTCCAAACGCCTCGGCGTAGTAGTCCGTCGGCGCCGGCGGCCGGTGCCCGTTGCCCCGGTCGGGGACGTTCACTGCCGACTCGGTGTTGCCGCCGAGCCCTCGCGTGGTGACCACGCCACTCACCCCCGAGGCCAGGCGGTGCGCGTACTGGTCGATCGGCAGGATATCCCGGAGGCCGTCATAGGCGAGCAGGATGGCCACTGCCGCGGCGCCGTGCTTGCCCAGCAGCCGGCTCCCCCACTTGATCGCGGCGCCGGCGCCGACGAGCTTGGCAACGCCGCGCACGGTGACGCTCTGCTTTGCGAGGAAACCGTCGACCAGCTCGGAACCGACGACGGCGATGAAGCCGCCGATCAGCGCCTTGCCGACCGGGATGTCCCATACCTCCATGTCCATGATGCCGCCGAGCTGCTGTAGCTCGGCGTCTTTGTCCCCGGCTGCCTTGGCCAGGGCTGTCTTCGTCTCTTCTTCCCCGACCTGGGCGGCCGTCAGGTTCTCAATCGGCCCCTCCATCCCCTTCCTGATCGCCTCGGGGATATCGGCGACCGTGGCCTCGAGTTTCCCGGCGAAGCCCTTCATGCTCTCGTCGATTGACTTTGCGAGAATTTCGGTCTCTTCCATGGGTTACCTCACTTGTCTGATGAATTTGCGCCCGGCGGCGGTTACCGGCCCTTCTTGACGAACCGGACCTTGCCGGCTTTCTTGCAGTACCGGGCGCCGCGCTTCGTGGTCCGGCACTCGCCGTTGCGCATCGCCGCCTTGTTTACCGTAGCTGTGTCGCTCACTGCCTTCCTCCCGTATTCCCGAGGGAGCACCCCGGCCAAAAGGAAAGGGGGAGAGCCCCAAACCCTTCGGCTCAGGATGCTCTCCCCCTTTGGATCGCCACGGACCGTACCTGGAAAAAAGAGCGGACGGTCGCTGCCCCATATTCCAGGGACGGACCGTCCAACCCCAATTTCTACCACGGCGGCGGGGGATTTGTCAAGTACCTGATGGCCGCCGGCGCCGTTGTCAGACTGGCCCAGGCTCAAAGTAGAGGGCATCGAGGTACCACGAAATGGGTTACGTGCCGTCTATGGCGACCTGAAGAGGCCCGCTTTTGGCGGCCGGCGGCGATTTGAGGCTGTTTGGGGCCATTTCAGGCTATTTCGGGCTGGCGCGAAAGCATTTCACCTTACCGCGGGCCTTGACGCACATTGGGAGGCCGAACTGCCGGGCGGTCGCTACGTCCTTGGGGGATAGTTTGTGTGATCCCCCGGGGTGAGTGTGGTGAATCGCGACCGGCCGCGATCCCCTGGGGCACTCGAGCGGGATAGTTACTGCGTTCGCGGTCCCGGTGGCTTTTGGGCCCCGGCTGTAGCGGCCGTTCTTCTTGCAGACTACGAATCCCTGTTCTTTATTCACTGGCGATCTCGACTTTCTCCAGGGCCCTGACTACCTCGGCCAGCTCCTCATCGTCCTCGTCTACCGATAGCTCGGCAACGTGCTCTATGCCGTCGATCATCTCTTTGCCGACCTTCCTGATCGTCTCGAGGTTGGACTTCAGGACCTTGACGTCCTTTGCCCACACGGCGACGTAGGGAAACGACCTCGCGCCGGTGTCAAAGCCGAAGTGGCTGGCCACCACATAGGCGACGCTCTCGGCCATCACCTCGGCGTCGCTGGCGCCCCGGATGTGGGCGAGTGCGTGAGCTATTTCGTGCAGCAGCGTTTTCGTTCGCTGGTCCTGGGCAACGTCGGGCCGGACCCAGATCAGTCTCTGCCCGGGAGACCAGTAACCCATCGCATCGGGATGGTCGCCCAGCTTCGGGTCCGAGCTGACGGTTATGCCTTGTTTGGCTATGAAGAGCAGGGCTGTCTCGCACAGCCAGCGCGTCTCGTCGCCGCTGATCACCGGGACGTCTACCTGCGGCAGTTCCTCTCCGTAGGTTTGGCTGACGTCGAAAACGTGGACCACTTTGAAGTACATCGGGCTCGGCTCCGGCGCCTCGTCCTCATCATCCTCTTCCTCTTCCTTTTTCCCCTTGGGAGGAAAGCACGGCGCCAGGATCATGATGCCGCGCTCCCCCTTTTTGACCTGGCGGCCGAGCTCCCGCCAGGTCGTGTAGCCGGCGACACGGCGGGCGCCGGGCATCTGAGCGGCGATCAGGACGATATTGCCGAGCGAGTAACTATGGAATCTGGCCATCGCGTCGATGAAGTCCCTGAAGTTGGCGCTGTCATGTATCTCGGAAATGCCCTGCTCGAGCTGGGCGAGAACGGTGTCTATCTTCCGCTCGACGGTTGCCTCAGTGGCGAACAGGCGGTCCTCGGTACCGGACTCGGTAAAGAACGTGGCAAGGTACTGGTACCTGGCGGACGGCAACTCGCAGACCTGGTTGGCCACCGCGTCGAAGAGGGTTATTTCCGCCTCAGCTCCCCGGACCGCGTCCTCCCACATCTGCTCTTTACTAAGGGAAGCGCCGGGGATCATCGTCGCCTGCGCCGGCGGCGGGCTGTCAATCACCTTGCCGGCATAGGCACCGAGGACGGCGCCGAGCTTTCGCGGGGACCTGCGGTAGTTGTCGAAGACAATGAGGACCCGCTCTTCGAAGTCGGTCAGCTCCCGCTCGAGCATCTGGCCTTGCGCCAGGTAGGTCTCGACCGTCAGCTCGGGAGTCCGCTTGATCGCGCTGTAGACCGTGACCGCCTGGGCCAGGTCGTCCCCGATCGACAGATCTGTCTGCCTTTCCCCGGAACGGATCAGGGCCTCGGCCTGCGCCAGCGGCCCGAGGCTCCTGGCGATCGCGCTGATGCTGTTTCGGACGTCCATGTCCACGCTCTCAAATGCCTTTTCGGCCAGCCGGAGACCGGTATCGCCCTGGAAAGCGGAAACGAAGACGGCCATCGCCATGCGGTGAACGCCGTCCCGATTCAGGAAACCCTTCGAGTCCACGAGGCTTGCCTGGACATTCTCAGGTAACGTGGCCAGGAAGCGATTGGCAAAGCCCTTATTCCTCGAGGACCGCAGGGCGTCCTCCAGGCTCTGAGTCTCCCCGACGCTCAGCTCCATCAGCATGCTGACGGTTATCTTGTCGGCGTCGGTCCTGGCGTTCTCGATAGCCGAAGGCGCCAGTGTCGCCGCCGAGTTTGCTTCCTGGCTGAAGGCGACGCGGTCGACGTCGCTCAGCCGCAGCCGAACCAGGACGGGCCACGCCACCCCGTCCACATCATGCGGCCGTAAGCCGAAGTCCCTGGCCCTGGCGCGCAGTCTGTCAAGGTAGAGCGCGTATTTGTCCGGGTAGTCTTGCGCCGCCCTAACGAGCGCCATCACCCTGCCATTTCCCGCCTCGACGACCATGTCGGCCCCGATAATGGGAGATCCCCGGTCGAGAGTGTGGAAATCGGTCACCAGGGCGTCCGGCTCCAGGTTGGCGGCGATCTTCTCCACCTGGATCCTTGTCGCCGCGCGCTCCCGGAGCCGCGGCTGCAGATCCTGGGGATAGTCGGGATTCGGCTCGAAAGTGAAGGGGTCATGGGAGACGACCAGGTCGACAAGAGATACCAGCCGGAAGTCAAACTCATACCTGGTGAGCCCGTCCATCCCCAGCGCCTCGGTGTGTAGGCCCGCCGGCTGGAAGCCGCAGTCCTCGGATGCGCTCCAGAGACCGGTCTCCGGGTCACGGCAGCGACTGCCGTAGGGGTCAAGGACACCGACCGCCGGAGCAAACAGCTCCGCCTGGCCCTTACAGATGTTGATCGGCAGCTCGAGTTTCCGGCGTACCTTCAGGGTCTTGTTCTTTGCCAGGCCCAAGGTCTTCGCCAGGGAAGACAGTTCGTCATTCACGGACCTGACGCCGAAACACCATCTCGGCTCATCGTCGTCGTCCTCTTCCCCCAGGGCCGCGGTGATCCTCTCCGCCAGCCACGGCAGGAAAATGGAATCTGTCTCAGGGCGGATATCCGGGCCGTCACCGACCGAGGCGAGCTGGCAGACGCCAACCAGCAGGGTCTCGAAGTACTTGCGCCAGTTGCCGGCCCAGCCGATATCGACCGGCTCCTCATCGCCGACGTCGTCGCCGCAGAGCCGCCTTTCCTCCACCAGCCGGAACTGCTTGGCCTCATCGGCCAGTTGCCCCAGCCTCTCGACCTCGTCCCGGGAAATGTCACTGCCGCGGGCAAGGATGCCGACCGTCTCCGCCGCGTAGGCCTCAGCCAGCTTCAGATGCTTGCGCACGCACGCTTCGCCGTTCGAGGAACACGGACAGCTCGGGTCCGTCAGGTGCCCCTCGAGGAGACCGAGGGTGTCCTCGAGCCGCTCGTACTGCCATCGAAGGATCGGAGTCACCTTATGTCCTCGCCGGTCACTGAGTGGACCGTGTCGACGATGAACTGCTCGAGGTCCCTGGCCAAGCCGTCCCGCTGCCGCTGCGCCGCGATGGCCGTCTTCCGGGCTTTGTGCCGGCTCTTGAACCGGGTGAGACGGCGTCTCGTCTTGGCGAGGTCTCTCCTCAGGGCCTTTTCACTTGGTGAGACTGCTGCTCGGGATGCCAAGGGATTCCCCTATTTCCTCGGGCTTGATGAACTCGCCGGCTTTCACTCTCTGGCCAGACGTAAAGCCCCCCAGCCAGGTCTTGAAGCTGGCGGCTATCGCCTCACCAGAGCTGGGTTCCTTCCAGAGCTTGATGATGTCGATGACGTCGGGCACCGTCAGTTGGCTTACCAGGCGCCCGACCGCGCTATTTCCCTTGGTTCCGTCGGTGGCCGCAGGTGCGCTACCCTCAGGGTTACCCGCAGCGTCGTCTGCGCGTTCCTGCTGCTTGGCCTGGAATAGCTCGCCGAGCTGGTCGACTATCCCGGGCAGCTTGGCCGTTATCGCCCCGTCAACCATTGGCCCCAGACTTGTCCCGATTTCCTTTCCCATCGACTCGATCTGCTTGCCCACCGCCTCGATCTGTTGGCCCAGCTTGATCTCGACGTCCTCCACCGCCGTCTTGACCAGTTGCTTGATCATGGCGTCGACGTCGCTCTTTTCGGTGCCGGGGGAAGGTTCGGGTTCCTGGCCCTCTTCCTTAGTCATTTCTCGCGGCCTCCCTGACGCTGATTCCCAGTGTTCCCAGGTATTTATAGCCCGGTGCTTCGGCCCGACCGTGGACAAACGCCGGCAGCGGTGCCTCGGTGGGGCTACCGTCGACGTCATCGGGGAGGACCTCGGCGATGTCCGGCTCCTCCACGCGGGTGATGTCCGCCGCCGCGGCTTCACTCAAGATCGAGTCCTTTCCAGCCTTGGCAACCAGCACCGCCACTGTTCCGGCGCCGAGCCGGCTCAGGGCATGGAGTAGGTAGGCTCCTTGGTCTGCCGGCGGATAGTCGTGCATCTGGCGGCTCTCCAGGACGGCGATCCGGTCGTCCCTTTCCTGGAGCTCGGCCACGGTGGAGCTGGCCGTGCCGGGCACCGGCACCTTCAACGCCCTGGTGGCGTCCCGGCCAAGTATGCCATGCATCTGTCGCCGATGGATAGCGACGCCCGGGCCTTTCCGGCAGGACTTGTTACACTCGGGACAGGGCACCCGTTCCTTTCTAGCCATCGTTTCCCTCCCCCAAATAGACAACGGACGGCAAACGCCTCTACTCAAGGCGCGGACCGTCCAACGGCAATTAGTACCACAAATCGAAGGGTCAGGTCAAGCGGTTCGGTCAAGTCCGGTCGCCAAAAGGCCTTGACGTGAGGCTGAACCAGACAGTATACTTCATCGATGTTGCAGACGGCAGAAGAGGCTATCAGTAAGCTGGAACTGGGTCTCAGCTCGCCTCGCGAGAGGCCACCCGGCACGGTCAATTCCTACCTGCAGACCGCCCGATCCTTCCTGCGCTGGCGTGCCTCGATGCAGCCGCTCTCCGTGCTGCTGCCGGTAACCCCCGAGGATTTCCGGAGGTACTTCGTCTGGCGCCGGCAGAATGGGATCTCTGAGAGAACCCTCGCCAAGGAATTCGCACACCTCGGGAAGCTCGCCCGGTCAAATTCCTGGGATTGGCCATTCACCAAGGCAGACCGGCCGGTGTCTCGAGACGAGGCTTTCACCCCGGCATTCACTCCCGCGGACCTCGAGGCTCTGATAGCCGCCAGGGACGCCTATACGCCACAGGAGCGCTTCTACCTGGCGATATCGACGACCTGGGGCCGGCGCCGCGAGGAGATGGTCAAGATCCGAAAGAAAGACTGCAGTACTACTTCAATCAGTATCCAGACGGCAAAGCAGCCCCGCGGGCCCTCCCGGAAAGAAAAGCTCATCCCCGAGGAAATCAGAGATATCCTGCTTTCCTATCACCCGAAGATCACCGCCGTCAGCACGCTGTCGTCTCTCTTCTGCCGGCTAATGGAGAAGTCCGGGCTTGAGATGCGAAAGGGCTGGGGATGGCACTCGATAAGGCGGACCCTGGAGACAGCCGTCCAGTGGAAGTTGGCCGAGAACCAGCTGCCGCTCTCCCTGGTCGGGGATTTCTTTGACTGGTCGAGGACCCGGTCGAGTACTGCTTTCGGCGGGGCTCCGATGGCCGGCGTCTACACGCATCACGAGGTCATGCTCAGTGGGGATTTCGCGGTCGACCGTCTCATTCTGCCGATTCATCCCTTCCTGCCATGCTGGCGCCAGCAGAAAGGGGCTTCCCCCCTTCCTGGGGGGGAAGGGGATACCCCGTCGGACCCTCTACCGCAGGATACACCTGAATCCGGGGGACTAGAAAAAATTTGGCGGGCCGGGTTGGCCGAGGGCCTCCGAGAGGGGAATTGAGCCTAGATCAGACAGTATTCACATACCATCGAGTTGGATTTGAGCCTACGGAGCGCCCTTCGATCAAAAATTCAGTGTCCCGGCCGCCGGCACGGCGCCTGTGGACGGAGATGGTTCAGGGAGGCAGCAATGGATAAAAAGAGCGCAATGCGCTTGCTAAGGCAATATGTGGGTGAGATTGCCTACCTTAGGAAACTGCCCCCTAAGAATCAAGACAGCATTCATTGGGAGCAGAAAGTTCGGAAACTGCTGCAGGAAAGGTTCACTAGCAATTCGGCCGAGTACAAGGAATTCGCCGGGACCCTGGCACAGCAATTCCGTGCGGAATCGGACGCAGAAAAGCAGGCGCTATACGACAGCCACCTGGATCAGAAGAAAAGGGCCCTGGAGTCAATAATGGAAAAGCATGAGAAATCCAGATGGCAGAGAGCTCGGCAGAGAGCATGGTACGAAGTCGGAGAATTCATTACAAGCACAACAGCAAAGTTCTGGGCGCAGATCTTCCCGAAATGACCGGCAGGTTGTCCGGAGCGAAGATATCGAATGGCTCTCGATCGGAACGATCTACTGAGCCCGTAAGGGAGGTGGCGCTGATATGACTGAATTCACGGCTCTGCTCGAGGTATCCCCTCTGGACGACGGCAAGCACTGGCGTGTTCTGCGACCATTCGGATTCGAGTGCGACGACGTCGGCAGCGGCATCTTCGTCCGCATCAAGGCGGGATTCATCACCGACTTCGCCAGCTTCCCGAAGGTCATCTGGCGGGGTCTGATGTGGTGGCTGCCGGCATGGGCGAAGTTTTCCAAGCCGTCTCCGATCCACGACCAGCTTTACCAGACTCACTATGTCGAGATCGAGACGGGCGACGTCCCAGGTTCGACCTTGCACAAATTGCCCCAGTTGGTCGACGGCACCACTTCCCAACCAGAGCCGGTCACTCGCAAGCGCGCCGATGATATCTTCCTGCAGGCGATGCACGTCGCTTGGCGAAAGCACCGGTCCGGGAAAGCCATCGCGCGGATGGAATACATCGGCGTCCGAGTCTTCGGCTGGCTGGCCTGGCGAGGGCCTGCGGCGCCGGCATAGGTATGCCGCACCGGCGACGTCTTCCTGGAGGCGGCGGCCCCATCTAAATCGATGGTGCTGGAGTACTCGACCAGCGGTGCCGGCGGTGCCGGTGGCCACCGGGTGCCGATTGGCTAGATCACGCCTGAATGCATACTGAATGCATACTGAATGCCATGCTAACGATAGGGGCTAACGGGAAGGGCTAGTCCCTCGTTCTTTGTGGCGCTCCCGGAGATCCTCGAGGTCGTCTTTCCTGCGCGCCTCGTATCCGATGCGCCAGGCGGCTACAGCATCGGTAGTCGGCGTGATCTCTTTCTCTTTGAGTTCGAGGGTGGCGCGTTCCTGTTGCGCATCCATCAGGTTCCTCGGCGCCGGCGGCGATGACGGCAACGGGCGGATCCTTCGCCGGCGGCGGGTCGTCGGCCGCGTGGATCTCCGCCGCGCCAGTCTCGGCGGAGCCGGCGATCGCCGGCGACTCGCCGATGGCCACCAGCGGCGGCCGGCAGCGGCTTTCACCAGGTCGACGCGCCGGCGGCGGCGCAAAAACGGCGAAAGCGGGTGATACGTAAACCTTGCAGGAAGGGATAGACTCTGCCAGCAGACCGCTTGGCTCTCCAGATTGCGTCACAGGGGTCTTGACAAGGCCCGTTAGAACGTATAACGTTCAGTCCGCAGTGGGGCAGAGATGACAACTCAGAAACCAGTAGAACTCAATGACTACCTCAGCCAGGCTAAGGCCGCTGAGGCGCTGGGCATCACGCCGATGACCATCTGGCGCTGGATGAAAGACGATAAGATTCGACCGATAATAGTCGGTGGCCACCGTTTGATCCCGCGCAGTGAAGTCGACAGGTTGAAGGCAGAAACAGATAAAGCCGCCGAGTAGGTCGTAGCGGCTGGCGATTATGAGCTACGAAGGCGTCATCAGACTAGCCCAAGAACACCCCAGGTCAACGGGTACCGTTGACGTAGAGTGGCTGAAGGTTGTAAGAGGCTGCTATAGGGAAGCTGAGAGCCATGGGGGCAATAGATTCGCTGGTTCCTGGGTCTACAAGAGGCAAGACACCGGTTTCTTCCCCGGCCTGAGGATGCTAGTAGACCGTGGCATCTTGAGAAAGGTGGCCAAGACCAGCAGACTGACGTTCTATGTGATGCCGAATATTGAAGGAGTGGCTCGAGCGCTACGCGAACTCGGGTATCTTCGATAGGTCAATGGACCGGATATGAAAGAGACAGACCTCAAGATGATGGCTGGGGAACGAGGATTCGAACCCTCCGTGCCTGGTCTGCGGTCAGGTGTCCTGCCACCGGGCCATTTGCCGAAACTGGAAGCCACAGAATCGCCATACAGGCCCCTTCCCCGCGGGGGAAGGGGTATGGCAACGGTGCCGCTCAGGTATGAGGGTCCTCAACTCGCCGCCAGCGTTGGCCGGCAGCCCCCTCTTTTTCTGTCTATCATCGGTTGTCTACTACAGAAAATCCTTGATCTTCTTTCGTACGCCTACGAAGTGCGGCCGCACTTCGTTCCGGGTCCTGTGCCCCGCCAGAATGGTCGGGGTGGCCGGATTCGAACCGGCGACCACCTGAACCCCATTCAGGTGCGGCCGGCACCGGAAGAGGGCGCACCTGATACCTATTTAGGTGCGGCCCGCGGCGCCGCCGGAAAAGAGCT
>SDBV01003027.1_pt1 | contig 25041 bp, 26 predicted proteins | sample 2277081 | NCBI WGS metagenome assembly SDBV01 (sample SAMN10402039, study PRJNA504765) | marine sediment metagenome | isolation source: marine sediment core GS10_PC15, 223 cmbsf | place: Arctic Ocean: Southern Knipovich Ridge | collected 2010 | reverse complement strand
CTGCAATAACAATCTTATCAACTTCTTCAACAACTTTAATGTCTTTTCCTAATCTACTTGCTTCTTGTATTTGCTTGTGAAAATTATCTAATAACTTATACATATTTTTTTTATCTATAGATCTGTCAAAGTCCATGAATTAATCTTAATTTTCAGAATATATAAATATTTTTATTATTATAAAAACAACAACTTTTATAAACCAATTTAAAACACAAATTGAATATGGGATATTTAAAATATGTAAGAGATATATGGAAAAAGCCAAAGGAAAATAAACTTTGGAGAGAACGGCTGATTCAATGGCGTAGAGAGCCTGTTACTTTAAGGATTGATCATCCAACAAGGATAGATAGAGCAAGGTCTCTTGGATTTAAAGCAAAGCAAGGTTATGTTATTGTTAGACAGAAGGTTCTTAGAGGTGGAAGGCAAAGGCCAAAAATAAGAAAAGGAAGAAGACCTAAACACTTCAGAAGAAAAAAAATTGTTTCAAAATCATATCAGCAAGTTGCAGAAGAAAGAGCAGTTAAAAAATATACTAATCTAGAAGTTCTTAATTCATACTGGGTTGCTAAGGATGGAAATTATTATTGGTTTGAAATTATTTTAGTTGATAAATTACATCCAAGCATATTAGCAGATAAAAGGATTTCCTGGATTGCTGAAAAACAGCATACAAAAAGAGTATTCAGAGGATTAACTTCTGCTGCTAAAAGAACAAGAGGATTAAGAAGAAAAGGAAAAGGCGCTGAGAAGATAAGGCCATCTCAAAGAGCTAATTTAAGAAAAGCTCATTAAATTTTAATAGCTTTTTCTAATATATTTACTTCATTTTGAAGAGTTTGATATAGTTGATAATCACCAAATTCAGTTTTAGTTTGAGATAGAAAATACTGTGCTCTTTCTAAAAAAGATGTTTTTCCGTAATCACTTACAGCATCAGATGTTCTGATATTATGTATAAAATCAGCAAATTTAATCGGCACTGCTCTCTTATTTTTTATTATTCTATCTAGATGGTTTTTCCTAGTTTCTCCTCTCTTTTCACTCATATCATCAACAAGATCTGCTATTTCTGTACCAAACTTTTCTTCGATTTCTTCAAGACTTATACTAACATCTTCAACAACATCATGTAAATAACCAGCAACAACATATGTTGTATTAAATTCATAAGCTAATAATTCACCAACATTAACTGGATGTTCTCTAAATGGTTCACCACTAAATCTATTTTGTCCTTCATGAGCATCATACATAAAAATTAAACCTTTTTCAATTAAATCTCTGTCAAGAGAAGTATTAATTTTCATTACTCTATCTGCATATTGTTCAATAGTCTTTTCTCTGATTTTTTCGTCTAAAACCATGTATAAATTAGAATAGAATACGTCTTATAAACCTTGCTTATATAGCTTTCAAAGCCTTGATTGCAACTTCTATTTGCTTATTATCTGGCTCTGCTGTTGTTAATTTCTGAATAAACAATCCTGGCTTTGATAATAATTGCCAGAACTTGTTTTCTTTGTATTTTCCTTGTATTTTTAGAATTTCATATGAAATTCCTGCTATAACTGGCAATAATAATATTCTCCAGAAATATTTCCATAAGAAAGCAATGTTTGGGATAAATGAATAAACAAAAATACTAATGAAGATAACAATCATGATAAATGATGTTCCACATCTGACATGCAGTGTTGAATATTTTTTTACATTATCGATTGTTAACTTCTTATTATCTTCATAACAATGAACTGCCTTATGCTCTGCACCATGATACTCAAAAAGCCGTTTTACATCTTTGAATAATCCAATTATATAGACATATAAAATAAAAATTAATATTTTAAAAAATCCTTCAATTAGATTAAAAATAATATTATTTTCAAATAAATTATTGAATTTAGAGATTAATTGAGCAATTCCTAATGGAATTAATTTAAAGATTATTAAGGCAAACACTACTGCCAAGATCAAACTTAATACTAAATGCCATGTTTTAATTTCTTCTTCTTTTTCTTCCTGTTGTTTAGCAGAATAATTTAAAGCTTTTATTCCCATAACTAATGTTTCAAATAAAGAATATATTCCTCTAAAAAATGGAATTTTCCAGAACTTATTTGCTTTTTTAATCTTTTTATTTATTACTTTTATCTTATTATCTTTTATTGTTGCAATAGAATAATGTTCTTTATCCCGCATTAATATTCCTTCTATTACTGCTTGGCCGCCAATTGTTTTCATGGTCTTTCAGGAATAACTATCCAACATATAATATATGCAATAATTCCTGAGCCACCCATCAAAGTAAATACTACCCATAACAATCTTATTAATGTTGGATCAACATTAAAGTATTCTCCAATTCCACCGCAAATTCCTGCAATTACTCTGCTTTTTCTTGATCGATATAATTTTTTTCCTTTCATTTTTTTAAATTTAATTTCTTTCTTTCTAAATATAAAATAAAATATCGCTCCTATAATTCCAGCAAATACAATTATTATTATCCATAACAATCTTTCTGCATCTTTTTTTCTTTTTGCACAATCAACTATTGCCCAAATCCATATGATAAAGAAGACTAATGCAATTAATCCTGCAAACATAAAATTAAATGGCCAAAACATTGAGTCAAACATAATCATGCTATTTTAATTTTATTTATAAATCTTTTTATAAACCTAATCTCTTATCTATGTCACTTGCAATAGCTCTTAAATCTTCTAGATTCCTCTTAACATCTTTCTCTATCTCTTCTATTAATATCTCTAAATTATCTACTCTTAGCATGTATTTATTCTTCTGATTTACAACTATTCCAGATTCCATAAGCTTATTTATATGGTGCACAACTGTTCCTCTGCTTAATTTCAATTTATTTGCTATTTCATCTGATGTTAATGGCTTGTTTTTCTTAGTTGCTTTTAACAGATCTATAAATATCCTAAAGCATGATTTGTCTTTATCTCTTAAACTAAATAATCCTAAAGAATTTCCAAAGAACTGTAATTCTTCATTAAGGTCTTTGTGAATTGGTTTTCTGATTTTTATTATTGTGATTTTCTGAAAATGGTGATATATCATAAATTGTTTATTAGATAACTACTATATAAAGCTTATCCGAAAGGTTTAAATAGAAGTTAGTTTACCCTAAATCAACGTGTTGATTTAAAATCAACAGAAAAACAATATATTTATAAGTTGGGCAACAACCCCTAGTATAGTTTATAATCAATATACACTGGCAGGGTTTAGATCACCTCTTTTTCCCTGTCAGTGTTATTGAACTTTAAAAATGGCAAATGAAGCAAATTATGAACTGGAACGTCAAAAATCAAATACCAGATATGAGTTTTCAAAAAATTATAAACATATCACCAGTTTTATCATAGATCAGTTTCAAAGAGGTTATTCAAGAGCTAATGATTATTTTAACAATGTTTTCAAAATTAAGGATTCAAAATCAAATCATGTTAGAAAGTTAGGTGATCATGCTAGAAATTTAGGTGATTTAGTGGAAAAACAATTATCTAACTATCGTAGAAAGAATAATGAATTAGCATACCAGCATTAGTTATTGAAAATGACAAAGCAAACAGAAACACTACAAAGTGTTAAGAAAGAATATGGAAATTATAGAAAAAATGCTGAAAAAGCACATAATGAAACAGTAGAAATTCTAAAAAAAACACAAAACCAAGTAACTAAAGAAAGAAATGAGAATAAGGAACTAACAGAAACACTACAAAGAGTACAAGCTGATTTTGAGAACTATAAGAAAAGAGTTGAAAAAGATAAACTTGAATTCGTTAATTTTGCAAATAAAGAACTGATTGCTAGACTAATTCCATTATTAGATAATTTTGAACTTGCTCTTTTGAATAAAAAAGATAAAGAATTTGTAAAAGCAGTTGAGATGACTTATGCTGAATTTGTTTCATTTTTAGAAGCGCAAGGATTAAAGAAAATTAATGCAGAAAAGTTTGATCCTCACGTGCATGAAGCATTATTATCAGAAGAGTCAGAAAAAGAACAAGGAACTATTTTAGAAGAGATTCAAAAAGGTTATACATTAAATGGTCATGTTATAAGGCATTCAAAAGTTAAGGTTGCTAAAAAAATTGCTAAAAAAAAATAGCTCATTAAAAGAGGTTTTGAAAAATCAAGAGCCATGTAAGTTATGTGGAAAATGCTGTGAATATGGTTCAGGATTTTTAGTTGAAGAAGATGCAAAGAAAATTGCAAAGTTTTTGAAAATCAGTGAAAAAGAGCTGAAAGAAAAACATTTGGAAAAAGTAAGGATATACAATAAAGGGATGTTAAGGCCAAAGTTCAATAAACCATATGGCAAATGTATTTTTATAAAAGACAAAAAGTGCGTGATACATCATGTTAAGCCATTGCATTGCAAAATTGCTTGCTGCGGAGAACCAGGAAAGCAAAATGATGCATGGTTTAGGATTAATTATATTGTAAATGAAAAAGATGAACACTCAATGAGTGAATGGAAAGAGTTTGAAAAAAGGAATAAGATAAAATGGAAATAACAAAATATCCACAAAGTTGTGTTTTGATTAAATATAAAGATAAACAGATTTTGATAGATCCAGGAACTTATGTTTATGAACAAACAGATATAAAACCAGAAGATTGGAAAAACATTGATATTTTATTATTAACACATGAACATTCAGATCATGTAGTTCCAGAAGCAATTAAAGTAATTGTTGAAAATAATAACCCTATAATTTTAACAAATAAATCTGTTCATGATATTTTAAAGGAAAAAGAAATAAATTCAGAAATCTTAGAGCCAGGGCAAGAAAAAGTTATTGATAATATCAAAATAAAAGGAGTAAAATCAGAACATGGAAAACTGCCTAGTGGAAATCCTGCTCCGGATGTAATTGGTTTTTTAATTGAAGATAAAGTATATCATCCAGGAGATACAATCTATTTAGAAGAAAAACCATACGCAGATGTTGTTTTTGTTCCTATTGGTGGAACAGTTGTGATGGATGGTAAAGAAGCTGTAAGGTTTGTAAAAGAAATAAATCCAAAATTAGTAATTCCTATTCATTATTCAAGTCCAAAATATCCTACAACAACAGATGAATTTGAAAAAGAAATGCAAGATTCAGGTATTAATTTTAAAATATTAAAAGATGGTGAAAATATAGAATTATCGGAGGAAAATTAAAATGACAAAAGAAAAAACAAAACAAAAAAAACAATCACAAAGTAAAGCAATAGGTATAGATTTAGGTACTACATTCAGTGCTGTATCTGTTTTAGAAGCAGGTAAGCCAGTTATAATTCCAAATTCAGAAGGAGACAGAACAACTCCAAGTGTTGTTTCTATAAAAGATGGAGATGTTATTGTTGGGAAAGTAGCTAGAAATCAAGCTATTGTTAATCCTGAAAATACTGTTAGATCTATAAAAAGAGAAATGGGAAATAAAGATTTTAAAGTTACAATTGAGGGAAAAGATTATACCCCCCAGGAAATATCAGCAATGATTTTACAAAAATTAAAGAGAGATGCAGAATCTTATTTAGGAAGAAAAGTAACAGATGCTGTAATAACAGTTCCTGCTTATTTTGAAGATGCACAAAGACAAGCAACAAAAGAAGCTGGAAAAATAGCTGGATTAAATGTTTTAAGAATAGTTAATGAGCCAACAGCAGCTTCATTAGTATATGGTTTAGAAAAAAGTCATGAACATTCTATATTAGTATTTGATTTTGGTGGTGGAACCTTTGACGTTTCTGTTTTAGAATTAGGAGAAGGTATTTTTGAAGTTAAATCAACTTCAGGAAATAATCATTTAGGTGGAGATGATATTGATGAATTATTAATAGATCATCTTGCTAAAGAATTTAAGAAGAAGGAAGGAGTTGATTTAAGAGAAGATAAAACAGCTTTACAAAGACTAAAAGAAGCTGCAGAAAAAGCTAAAATAGAATTAAGTTCTACACAAAAAGCTATAATTAACCTGCCTTATATTACAGCAACTTCTTCAGGACCTAAACATCTTAATATGGAATTAACAAGAGCAGAGTTTGAGAAATTAATTGAAGATGTATTAGATAAATTAAGAGGACCTACTGAAAGTGCAATGAAAGATTCTGGAATAAAAGATCTTGATAAAGTTATTTTTGTTGGAGGTTCAACAAGAATACCATCTGTTCAGAAGTTAGTTAAAGAAATAACAAAAAAACAAGGAGATAAATCTGTAAATCCAGATGAAGCTGTAGCATTAGGAGCTGCAATACAAGCTGGAATTATAGGTGGGGAAGTAAAAGATGTTCTATTATTAGATATAACACCATTGACATTAGGAATTGAAACACTTGGTGGAGTAAGAACACAATTAATAGAAAGAAATACAACAATTCCCTCAAAAAAATCTCAAGTTTTTAGTACAGCTTCTGATAATCAGCCTGCTGTTACTATTAATGTTTTACAGGGAGAAAGACCAATGGCTCAGGATAATAAGTCATTAGGAAGGTTTGATTTAGTAGGCCTACCACCAGCTCCCAGAGGAGTTCCTCAGATTGAGGTTACATTTGATATTGATGCAAATGGAATTGTTAATGTTTCTGCTAAAGATCTAGGAACAGGAAAAGAACAGAAAATAACAGTTACAGGTGGAAGTAAATTAAGTGATGAAGAGATTGAAAAAATGAGAAAAGATGCTGAAAAGTATGCAGAAGCAGATAAAAAGAAGTTAGAAGAAGTTCAGGTAATTAATGAAGCAGACACCTTGATAAATACATCTGAAAAATTATTTAAAGATGTAAAAGGAAAAGTTGATGACAGTAAAGTTAAAGAAATACAAAAAGAAATTGATTCATTAAAAGAACTTATGAAACCAAAAGAAAAAGACATCAAGAAAATAAAGAAGAAGTTAGAAGAAATTAATGAAAAAGTACAAAAGATGTCAACAGAGATGTATCAAAAAGTACAGCAAGAGCAAGCTAAAAAACAAACATCAGGAAAAACAGAAACTAAGAAAGAAAAAGGCAAGGAAGAAGAAGTTGTAGATGCAGATTATAAGGAAAAATAATGGCTAAAGACTATTATGAAATACTGGGCATTCCTAAGAATGCTTCAAAAGAGGAGATTAAGAAAGCTTATAAGAATTTAGCTAAACAATATCATCCAGATAATAAGAAAACTGGTGATGAAGAGAAATTTAAAGAGATAAATGAATCTGCTTCTGTTTTAGGTAATGAAAAAAAGAGACAACAATATGATCAGTTTGGAGATGCAGATGCATTTAAACAATCTTCTGGATTTTCAGGGTTTGACTTTTCTAATTTTGGCTTTGATTTTGGAGATACTGCTAGTTTTGATTTTGGAGATATCTTTGATAGGTTTTTTGGAGGAAATATTTTTAGAACTAGAAGGAGAGGAGCAGATTTAAAATATGATTTAGAAATTAACTTAGAAGATGCTGCTTTTGGAGCTAAAAAAGAAATATTCATTAGTAAATTAACTAAATGTAATAAATGTCATGGCTCTGGAGCTCATTCTGAAGCAGATATAATTAGTTGTGATCAGTGTAATGGCGCTGGAATATATAAACAGACGAGACGAACACCAGGTGGTATTTTTGCAACAACAACAACATGTAGAAACTGCCATGGTTCTGGAGAGATGATTAAAAAGAAATGTAATATTTGTGATGGTCATGGAAGAATTGAAAAAGAGAAAAAAATTGAAATCACAATTCCAGAAGGAGTTAATAATGGAACAAGATTAAGGATAAGAGAAGAAGGTGAATATGATAAAGAAGCTGGAGATTTATATGTTGATATCCATGTAAATGATCATAAATATTTTGAGAGAGAAGGAGATAATATTTATTTTGATATGCCCATAACATTCACACAAGCAGCTTTAGGAACTAATATAGAAGTGCCAACATTAAAAGGAAAAGCAAAATTAAAGATTCCAGCAGGAACGCAACCAGGAACATTATTCAGGATGAAAGGAAAAGGAATTCCTAATCTTCATTCTGGTGAAGTAGGAGACCAATATGTTAAGGCTAAAGTCATAGTGCCTAAAAATATGAATAAAAAGCAAAAAGAACTGTTAAAAGAGTTTTCTAAGGTTGAGAATAAAGGCTTTTTTAACAAGATTTTTAAATAAAAAGGATTATAAATGATTATTAAACACTTTTCTTATTAAGAAATTCTTCTTAATAAATTCAAATAAAAAAATAAAATGAAAGACTTAAGTGTAATACTAACATCAGCTGGAATGGGCAGTAGGAACTGGCCAATAAATCACTATTCAGCAGACTCTTTAATACCAAAATTTATGTTGAGAGTTATGGGTGTTGCTACTGGAGAGATCACTATGAGGGACCTCATTCACAATGGTGCCCATAGATTCTATGTGGTTACTAAAGAGCTTGACAATAGGTATCCAATTCAATCTAGGCTTAGTGATGGTAAAAGACTGACAAAAGATATGCCTGTAAGTGTTCATTATACAAATTCTAGTGAAGATGAAATGAACAATGGAAGCGGAGACGGAATATTAAGGGCCATTCATAACCATCATTTAACAGGAGATTCTGTTATTTTAACTAATGACAATCTTTATGGAGTTAATGATTGGCAAAAAGTACTTGATTATCACAGGCAAAAGCCTGGAAGGAAAAGAAAGCTCATGACCATATTAGCTGATAAGGTGGCTCCAACAGAAGATGTTCTTAAAAATTTTGGTATCTTTATTGTTGCACCTGATGGCCGTATTGAACAGGTTTTAGAGAAAGTAGGGACAATTGAAAAGTTGATTCAAAGATCAGGTAGAAGTATAGAAGAAATTTTGGTTGGAAACAAAGTGTGGGTAAATACTGCAGGATATTTTGTAAATAATAACGCAATGAGGCAAATTGAAAGAGAACAATGGGTCATTGATGAAAGGAAAAATTCAAGTAATTTTGATATGGCTGGCAGTTTAATCAAAGGGTGTGTTGAAAGAGAGCTTCCAATTTATACATATAAAATTGATGAATGGGCTGATTTAGGAACAAATGATAATTATTTATCCACTGTTGAAGATCTGCTTAGTGGTGGAAAATTTGCTATTGAAAAAATATTGGAATCAGAGATGATTGCTGATCCTGATGGAAGTGGAAAATTAATTCCAGCATATATACATAATCCCCCTGGAACAGAGGGAAATGTATGGATACATTCAGGCACTTATTTTGATAAAAGAAATGGCACACCTAGCTTAAAAGAATTGATTGAACAAAGAAAAGTAAAGATAGGACCAAATGTATTTATAGGAAGAGGTTCTACAATAAAAGAAAATGCAGAAATTCATCATGCTGCTATTGAGAAAAATGTGACTGTTGAAGCAAATTCAGAAATAACCCATTCTGTAATTTTTGAGCATTGCCATATTTTCCCATATGCTATTATTAATGGAAGTATTTTGGGAGTTCATAATTTCGTTTATTCATCTAAGACTGCTCCCACAAGGATTGAAGAGAGTTATACTGGACCAAGATTAGAAATACCAAAAGATAAACATTTGATTGGAACTACAGTATATTTCCCATATCATTTCAAAGAAGGAAAGGAAATAATTTCTAACAAAGAATTAATACCTACTGTTCAAGATGTATTAAGAAGGGTAGCTAATCAAACACCAATACAAGAATATGATCCAGAAAAAACAAGAATTATGCTTGTTAATGGACCTTAAACTGCTTAAACTTAAACAATAAATTCAGTTATTATAGCTTGTCTTTAAAGTTCACGAATAAACTTATATACTATTACAAAACAACTTCTGATTATGATTTACGTATCAACAACCTCTATAATAAACAATAAAGATTTGTTTAGTGTTTTAGAGAGATATAATAAATTAGGAATAAGAGATATTGAACTAGGAAGTGTTCATAATTTTATTAAAGATTTTTCTCCTTTATTTAAATTTCAAAAAGATAATGACATTAATTTTATTATTCATGGTTTTTTCCCACCTTCAAAAGAAAATTTTTTTCTTAATTTAAGTTCTCAAAATGAAAAAATACTAAAAAAATCTATTGATTTCTGTAAAAATTCAATTGATATGTGCAGAAAATTAAATTCAGATATATATACAACTCATTGTGGATTTAATAAAGAAGTAGTATTTAATAAAAATTACAAACATTGTATTAAAATAATATCAGAAAAACATGAAGATAGTGTTATTTTGAAAACTTTAAAAAAATCAATTACTGAAATTTGTGATTATGCAAACAACTATGATATAAAGATAGCAATAGAAACAATGAATAATGAAGATAACGCCACACTAATGGATAATCCTATAATTATCAGCAAATTTTTTAAAAATAATATAAAAAATTTATTTTTATTATTTGATACAGGACATATGAAAGCTAATTCTGTTTTATTAAAATTTAATTTTAAAGATAGTGTTAAAAAATTAAAGAAATATGTTATCGCATTACACTTACAGGATAATAAAGGCAAGGGATCAGATCACCATTTACCAATAAAAAATAATAATATTCTGGATTTATTTGGAAAAAAATTTTTAAAAAATAAATATATAACTTTAGAAGGTCAGAATAACTGGACAGAAAAAGATATTTTAGATAGTAAAAAATTGGTTGAAAATTATATCTCTTAAATATAGTTTTTATAATATATTTTTTATAATTATAAACTTTAAATATTAGTTAGCATTTTAAAATAACAACAAAAGGTGATACTAATGAAATTAATAAATTTAGTTCTAATATTATCTATGGTTATTTTAATAGTTATAACTGGCTGTGATTACATCCAGCAATTTAGAGAATCACCTCTCGGAGAGGAAGAACCATTTATTTCAATAATTCCAGAAGAAGAGATCAAAGAAAGGGAATTTGAAGAAGAATTAATAGAAGTTATTAAACCAGTAGAGCCAGAAGAAGAAATAATTGAGGAACTAGAAGAGATTATTGAAGAAGTAAAATCTTCAACAAAACTAGAAGTTAATGAAGGAGAACTAGTTAAGTTAAAATTAGCTGCTACAGATCCAGATGGAGATGCATTAACATACACTTTTTCAGAGCCATTAAATGATAAAGGAGAGTGGCAGACACAAGAAGGAGATGCTGGTGAATATGATATTAAGATAATAGTTGATGATGGAAAAATATCAACTCAGCAAGAAATTTTGATTGTAGTTAAATCACTAAATAAAGCTCCTATATTAAAATTGGAAAAAGAAATAACTGTCGATGAAGGACAGACCATTACATTAACTCCAGAAGTTTCTGATCCAGATGGAGATCAAGTAACAATAAGTTATTCAGGTTGGATGGATTCAGCAACTTATGAAACAGATTATGATGATGCTGGATTACATACAGTAACTGTGACTGCTTCTGACGGCAAAGTAGAAGTTACCCAAGATGTTAAAGTAACAGTCAATGATTTGAACAGAGCTCCAGTAATTGAATCAATAACATTAGAGTGATTAAATAAAAATGAGGGGACGGATTTTATTAATACTAGTACTTTTAGCTAGTTCTGTAAATGCATTAATCCTTTCTGTTGAAGAAGGAGAATTAGTTAAAGTAAATCTTAATGCATATGATCCAGAAGGCAATCCTTTGACTTATACTTTCACCTCTCCTTTAGATGAAAATGGAGAATGGCAAACTCAAATTGGAGATGCTGAAGAATATAATATTATTGTAACTGTTTCTGATGGCAAGAGTGTTACAGAACAAGAATTTACTTTGATTGTAAAGGAGCTTGTTGAAGAAGTTATAGAAGAGATTGAAGAATTTATTGAAGAGGAAGAAGAAATTCCAATTCTAATATCTGAAGAAGTTGAAGAAATCCAAGTTAATAATCCTCCAAAATTAGAGAAAATAAAAGATATTAAAGTTGTAGAAGGAGATTTAGTTAAAATAACACCAGTTGTTTATGATGAAGATAATGATGAAATTAAATTTGGCTTTGCTTATCCTTTGGATGATAAAGGAGAGTGGCAGACAGGAATTGGAGATTTTGGAGAGTATATCATAACAGTCACAGCAACTGATGGTCAGTCAATTGATTCAAAGACTTTTAAGATTATTGTGAAAAGAAAAGAGAGAGATATAAATTTTGAGAAGATTGATGATATAACTCTTAATGAAAATGAAGAGATAAATCTAGAATTAAAAGCAAACGTTGAAGAAGGATTTATTGAATTGTTTGCAGAAAATCTTCCAGAAGGAGCAACTCTCTCAGGAAATGTATTTCATTTCAAGCCAGATTATGATTATGTTGGAAGAAATATTTTTACTAAAATGTTGAATAAGATCTATACTTATGTTCCTAAAAAATCAAAAACAATAACATTCATTGCTCAAAGTGGTAATGAAGAAGAAAAACAAAAGGTTAAAATAATTGTTACTGATGTTAATAGAAAGCCAGAATTAGAGATTAATGATATTGAAATTAATGAAGAAGAAAAAATAATATTTAATCCAATGACTAGTGATGAAGATGGAGATTGGTTAAAAATTAAATATTCTGGTGATTTAGAAAATAATTATCAAACAAATTTGGATGATGCTGGAGAATATAAAGTTAAAGTTACTGTTTCTGATCCATACACATCAATATCAAAAGAGGTTAAGGTTATTGTTAAAAACGCAAATAGAGAACCAGTTATAGAAGAGTTATCATTTTCAAAGATAAATGAAAATGAAGAATTGAAAATCAACCTTGATGCTTATGATCCTGATGATGATGAATTAAGTTATTATATTGTTAAAGGGCCTGGCTCTATTAATGGAAATGTTTATTCCTGGACTCCTGGTTTTGATTTTGTAAAAAAGAGTACACAAGATTTAATTACTAAAATAAAATATTTTAATAAAAAATTTAAACAAAGTAATAAGGAAATAGAAATTAGATTAGGAGTGAGTGATGGTAATCTAACAAATGAAGACGCATTTAAGGTTGTTGTTTATGATATTAACCAAAAACCAGAAATAACTAATTTTGAACCAGAAGATTATATCTTAGTAGGAAAAGGAGGAAGAATTGTTTTTTCTGTTGATGTTAATGATTTAGATGATGATGATTTAATATATAAATGGAATTTTGGTTTTATGGATAGTTTAAAAGCAGAAAACATCATTGCAAGAACATTCACAAAAAAAGGAATAAAAAAAATTAAAGTTACTGTTTCTGATGGTGTTGAAGAAGTTGAGAAAGAATGGAGAGTTAAGGTTATTTAGATTTCAACATCAACTTAGAAGAAATAATCATTCCAATAACTCCACTTAAAAACATTATTATAAACAATGTTTTAAATCCAAAGTAATTTACAATAGCACTTCCTACTAATGCTGCAACTGCTGCTGTGATCATATTCATTGATTCCCATAAACTCCAGTCTGTAGCATATCTTCCTTTATCTAAATGTTCTGAATATAGGGCATCATAAGATGGTGTTGCTATGGCCATGCTTAATCCAAGCAGTATCTGCACTAAAAATAGATGTGTTGTATTTTGAACAAAAAAATATCCTAAAAAAGCTAATGACCTTAACATATATCCAAAAAATAACATCCTGGAGTAATGTTTTTTTTTATCTGACCATCTTCCTATTACATACATCAAAATTCCTGATGTTAAGCAAAATATAGCCCATGCTATTCCTGCATCTAAAATACTCCCACCTATTTCTTCTACAAAAATAGCATAAATAGGAGCAATCATTCCCATTGCTAACAAAATAAAGAAATCAGCCCCTAATAATATCTTCAAATATCTGTTCATAATTAAACTTTAAAATAAGAAGTTTATTAATTTTTTTATTATATTTATTTTCAATATTGAAAATAATTAACCAAAACCTTTTTATATAAACTTTTATTGCAGTTATAACATGAGGAAAATAAAAATTCCTAAACAAAATAGGTTAATAGTAAAGAGGGAAATAGATTCTTCTATAATCACTGCTCCAGATGTAATAGAGCTTCATGTTTCTATACCACAGGATTTTGACGAACTTGAACAAGCATGGGATGTTTTAGAAGGATATACAAAAAGAATATGTCCAAATCCTGAAGCAGCTTTACAAGAGCTTGATGATATAGAAGATGTTGAAGGATATCATTTTGAAAGTGGAGAAGCACCAGGATATCTTATTTTTACAGCTGTAGATAAAGATAATAATCCAAGAGTTGTTACAGCTACTGAGATTGCTTCAGTTAATAGAAAAGGTATAGGTTTTATTTATCAGATTGGTCATGATAAAGAGATTTCAAACAATGATACTGATTTTTCTGCTGCAACAGGGTTATATAAACACGTAGCTGATTTATTACCAACAATCTCACCATCAAAGGATTGGTTAGGTATTGCTACAGAATCAAGAAAAGAAGGACCTGAACTAGAAGCTATACTCAAAGCAGGATTTACTGTTCTAGTTCCTAATGAATTTTACAGACCTCCAGCTACACAACAAGATAAAATAGAAGATCCAGAAAATAGATTCACTAAAGATTTAGTATTACTTGGAACAAATGTTCCAAAAGAATTTGGAGAAATAGCTGCAAGAACTTATGTTAAACACTCTTATTGTGAAGGACAAGATACAAATCTTACTTTAGAATTGATTAAAACTTATTTTGAGAAATAATTATTTTTATTTTAGAATTATAACTTCCGAATAATAATCCCAAGAATTCTTTTGTGTTTTTGGTTCAACCCTTTTTTAGCATAAATCTGTTTTAGCCTTTTTATGATATCTTTTTTATTTATCTGTAAAGAATTTAAAGAATCAGATATCTCATCCACATGATGCAATAGCGAATCTTCACTAAATCCATCATCTTTAATTTCTCCAAGTCTAAATTCACAAACAGCAATAAATCCACCAAGGGCTTCTCCTAGCGTTGCTATTACTTCTTCTGGAGGTATTTCACGAAATAATCCTTTACCTACTTTTTGCCAAATAGACAATAAGTCATCTGCTGCAATATCTATCACAGACAATGCATTTATGATTTCCTCTCCTTTTTTCACTTCTTCATATCTTTTGTCAAAAGATTTTTTTAAAGTCTTAAGCCACGATTCTAATAGGGAATTCGATGCATGAGAAGAATTGATTAGTGCATGAAATGCTGCATTTTCATCTTTTCTTTTTTCAAACATAATCACACCATACAATTATAATAATATAAAAACTTTTTTGTTTAATCTTTTATTTCTCTAATCTTTCCATAACAGCCTTAATAATAATAGGCCAGGCTACAGTAGCATCACACAAAACTTCTGCCCATCTTCCACCATCTTCTTTAGGCAAGAATTTTCCCCAGGAAACACCTTCACTATAAGTACAACCCGATAATCCTCCAAAATGAACAGGTTCAGGACATATCCTAACCCCATATTTATACATAACTCCAGGCACCCCTGTATCTTTTAGATAACCTTTATTTCCACATTTCTCGCAACCTTTGCCATGGCATGCAGGACATTCATTTTCCATTCTCTTTCTCATAATATCAATGTAAGGGGCAATTTGTTGTGCCCAATTCCTAGGAACTCCCCCACCTATTGTAAAAACCCCAATGGTTTTTTGTTTTATGATTAGCTCTGTAAAATGATTTAAATCAAGAAATGGATTAAAGTTAAATTCTTTTTCACCAAACTTTTTTCTTCTCAAGTTAAGTATTCCAAAATCTAATCCCATCTCACAGTCTGTAAATGCAGGAACATAAACAGGAATTTTTTTTTCATAAGCTGACTTAAGAATTCCTCTGCCTTTTGTATTTTCAGTTAACCATTTTCCGCATTCTTCTAAAATTTTTCTGCTGCATAAAGTTTCATCTGGATTTAAATTTTTCATGACCTTTCTAAAGATTAATTCAGTATCATCTAAATTTTTCTCTAACTCAATTATATCATAAATCCTATCATAACCCCTGTAATAAAGTTCTTTATCATTCATCTCTCCAAATTTATATTTAAAATGAGTCATTCCCTGTGCTTCTACAAAGCCATGAGTCATTAAAGCACCAGTTGAAACAACAGCATTAACCATTCCATGTTCAATCATCTCACAAGCTACTAACCCCATTTTTGCAGGTGTCATAGCACCAGCTAAAGTTAAAACAACAAAACAATCTTTGTCTTTAACCATTGCTTCGAGAACATCAACAGCTTCCCCTAAAGAACGTCCTGCAAAAGCTGTTTTTGACATTGCTCTTGCCATGTCATTAAATGATTTTACTTTGCTTAGATCTAATGGTTCTAATGGTTCAAGACCATCTTGAAAGCCATCTCTCATCTCATCTTCTCTTGTTTGTGCTTTATCTAATGTTTTTTCTTTTTCAAAATAATTTGATATTTTATCAAAAGATTCTTTTAATTTGTTTAATTCTTCTTTTATCTTTCCTTCTTTTTTCTTTTCACCCATTTTTAATTTAATTTATTATTGTTATTTTTTAAAGCTTTATATTGTTTATTATATATTTAATTTTTCAAGAATATTTTTATATTATTGTTTTTATTTGATAATAAGGTGATAAAATGTTTATAGAAACTGATAAATCAGGAAATTTAGGATTATTTAACCAAAGCAGATATGTTTATCTTGGGATTGTAGGTGGGGTACATGATATAACAATTGAAATAAATGATAAAGAAGCTCGTGATTATAAAGAAGAAAAAGATTTTCATATCTATTACAATAAAAAAGAGAGCAAGATAATAATTGTAACACCTCAAAAACAAAAAGAAATGCAAGAAAGCGATTATAAAGATCCAGATTTAGTTTATGTTGGAAGATAGTTTTTTTTTTTTTCATTAATTTTATAAATCATAGTCAGAAAGCTATTTCTATGAAAGTTTTAGGAATAGAATCAACAGCACATACTTTTGGTGTTGGAATTATTGAAGATGAAAAGATATTAGCAAATGTTAGCGATAGCTATACAACAGAAGTTGGAGGAATACATCCAACAGAAGCAAAAGAACATCATAAAAAAGTTGCAGACAAAGTTATTCAAAATGCACTAGATAAAGCTAAATTAAAAATCAAAGATATTGATTTAATTTCATTTTCACAAGGTCCTGGACTTCCCCCATGTTTAGTTGTAGGAATGGAAAAAGCAAAAGAGCTTGCAGAGAAATATAATAAAGATTTGATTGGTGTAAATCATTGTATTGCTCATCTGGAAATTGGAAAATTGTTAACAAAAGCAAAAGATCCTGTCTTACTTTATGTTTCAGGAGCAAATACACAGGTTATTGCTTATGAAGGTGGAAAATATAGAATCTTTGGAGAGACTTTAGATAATGGTGTTGGAAATTTTTTAGATGGTTTTGCTAGGGCTTTAGGATTGGGTTTTCCTGGCGGTCCAAAAATAGCAGAACTTGCAGAAAAAAGCAAGAACTACATAGAACTTCCTTATGTTGTTAAGGGAATGGACATATCAGTTAGTGGAATTTTAACTAATTTAAAACAGAAAATTGGAAAATATAAAAAAGAAGATTTAGCTTATTCTTGCCAGGAAACTGTTTTTGCAATGTTAATTGAAGTTGCTGAAAGAGCTTTACATCATTGTAATAAAAAAGAACTTCTTCTTGGTGGAGGGGTTGCTTGTAACACTAGATTACAGGAAATGGCTAAAGTTATGTGCAAAGATAATGACTTTAACTGTTATATCTTAGAAAACCAATTTAATGTTGATAATAGATTAATGATAGCACATTTAGGATTATTAGAACACAAAGCAGGAATAAAACAAAAAATAAAAGAAATTGACATTCTTCCAAGAGAAAGAACTGATGATGTTAAGGTTTTATGGGGATAAAGTTAGTGGATCAATTGTTTGCCTTACTCCAGTACGCGCATAATTTATATTTTCATTGATTCTTCTAACAGAAGAACCAATATATTTTTTTAATCCACCATTTAAAATAACTAATTTATCTTCTGGTAACCTTTGTTCATATAATTCCCTAAATTCTTCATCCTCTAAGGCAACTTCTAATAAATTTCTTCTTTCTGTTTTAACTTTTTTTCCTATCTCTTTAACAAAATTATGACCTTCACCATATTTAGAATGAACCCATTGAGCGCCTCTTAAAATAGCAACCATTGCCTCACTTGGATTATCCCTAACAGGCTGTAAATTCTCAGCCATCTTATCTTCATTAATTGATAATTGAGGTAAACATCTCTTATTTAATCTTAAAAATGATTCATAAGTCTGAACCATCATTGCTTGTGGTTGATATCTTGCAACAACAGAACCTGTTAAGTCTCTCTGGAAATCAGACTGTATCAAACTATATAAAAGTCTCATGCCACTTTCAACAATTACTGCTTTTCCGCATATATTTTCATAATCAATTGGATTATTTTTCATTGCATCAGCACTAGAGCCACCTAATCTCTCTTCATTATCTCTTGAAGTTACTTCCCCTATAGCAGAAGAATACATCTTTCTAATGTCATCAGCAAAATCAGCTAAAACAAGCATTAAAGTTGTTAAACCATGACCAGCATCAGCTAATCTCTCTTTTTGTACTATCTGTGTTGCAGTATAATCTGGTTCAAGTCTTAATTTATCAAGAACAGCTTTTTCAAAAATAAAAGAATTATCGTTTCCTACAACCATGTCAATACCTGCTCCAGTTCCAACCATACCAGAAATCTTTCCCCTTAGATCATTAAAGTAAGAATCACATTTTTCTAATCTGTCTGTTAATCTTGCTGCATATCTTGAAAGGGTTAAACCAAATGGAACCGGAGATGTATTTGTCAAATGTGTTCTTCCAACCTGAAGAATATCTATTGATTTTTCAGCAAGTTCACATAATTTTTCTATTGATTTTCCTATTTCTGGTTTTATAACTTCATTCCATGCTTCTTTAAACAGATAAGATCTTGCTGTATCTAAAATATCATAAGAAGTTGTTCCAGGATGTAATAATGCTTTTGTCTCTGGTGAAACAAATCTTCCTATTTCTTCAATTACTGCTAACTGATCATGTTTGGTTATTTGATCCTCTATTAAAGACATATTTAATGGGCTTATTTTCTTTAATGCTGCATCAACTTCATCTAAATTTTTTTTCTCTGCCTGATCAAATTCAATTCGTGTTTCAAGAAGTACTCTCTGAACATAAGCACATGTTATCCATTCAGCATCAGCGCTTAAATAACCAACTAAGTCCTTTGATGTTTTTCCATATTTAGCATCATCTGGAGAAATATTCTTTAAAGCATTTTCTTTAAGAATTCTTTCTTTTTCACTTAACTTAGATACTAAATCAAGGTCATCTGACATTTTTTATTTAGCCAAATCAATAATTCTCTTAGCATATAAAGCAGCATTACCAGGCTCAATAATAACAGCTAATGGAAGTTGACTTGGCATTCTAAGACTACTCCAGACATCCATTTGCATAGTAGCAGTGTCGCTATATGGACAACAAGCTATAACTGGATTATGGGTATTGCCTGCTACAACAGGACTTAAACCATTACTTCTTCCAGCAAATGTTAAATACACAATTGGTTCAATTGAAGTATCCATCTTTTTTATATGATCTAATACAGTTTGTGTTTGTTTATGAGCAGATGCATAAAATGGCTCAGTATGAGGAATTCCTGCTTCAACTAAAGAAGCTTGAATTTTTTCCCAATGTCCTTTATCTTTCACACTTGCGCCCATTGGAACAACACAACCACCGTAAGCTAAACCAGCTTTAACTAAATTGTTCATAACTCTTTTCCTTGTAGATAATTCGCTCTCAGCAAAATCAAATTCTTGTCCAGTTAATTTTTCATAAGAATCAATATACCTCCATGCTGTTTCTATAACATTTTCATCACTAATCTCAGGCAATGTGTCTCCTCCTTTGTATCCTGCTTCAATTAAAACATCCCTGGTATACTGTTTTGATTCCTCTCTTATTTTTAAATCAGGTCTATCTTCTAATAATTTGCTGACAGTTTCAAATTTCCCACCTTCCATCAAAGCCTGTATTTGAGGCCATTTATTATCATACTCTTCCTCAGAACAAAACCTTGAAGAATCTGGTGTAGTAGATTCATCTATAAGAAGCCACATTCCATTAACTTTTGCAAACTCATATTTTGTATCTAGAAATCTCATTCCAGCAGCAGATGCTAGTTTAGCCCCCCGTGAATACAATCTTAATGAAGCTACCTTTAACCCATGAGCATCATCTTTTCCAAGTTTTTGAGCAATATCATCTATTGTTATATCTTCATCATGTTTTCCACCTTCTGCTTTAGTTGTCGGGGTAAATAAAGGCGCATCTAACTTCTGATATCTCAATAAATCATTAGGTAATATAATCCCACTTTTTTCTCTTTTTCCTTGTTCATAATCTGATGCTAAGCTTCCCCAAACATAACCTCTAACAATAAACTCAAAGCCAGCATTCTCTCCTCTTTTTTGAACTATCACATTAGGATCAGGACTTTCTAACATAGCATTAGGAAAAATACCAACAGTATTTTCCATAGCCCATTGATTAAATAAATTTAGAACAACTCCCTTATAAGGTATTAACCTTGATAAAACAATATCAAAACAACTAACTCTGTCTGAAGCAACCATAATAACCTTATCACCAGAAAAATGATTATCTCTTACCTTTCCCTTTCTATGTTCTCCTAGTTCTGGAATAAATCCAGAAGCCAAAACATTATCTAAGTTATCTCCAATTATTTTTTTATATTCTTGTTCTTTTGACATGTTTTCCCCTCCTTAAAAATGCCCAAAGCATCTCTCTAATGTTGCAGGCCCTGCCATCCCATATTTATTTGCAGCATCAATTACTTCTGCATCTCTTATTGAACCATAAGGTTGAACAAATGCAGTTACACCAACTCTGGCCAGTATATCTATAGAATCTCTAAATGGAAAAAATGCATCAGAAGAACAAACTGCTCCTATAAATGGAGGGTTTTTTAATTCACCCCATCCATGTATCCCAGTTAAAGGATCATATGTAATGCCTTCTCTATCCATTGCTTTTTGCATTCCTTTGACAATTGCTTGTTCAATAGCACCAACTCTCTCAACTTGTCCTGAGCCCATTGCTACAGAAACTCCGTCTTTAACAAAAACAACACCATTGCTTCTTGCACCAGCAATATTAAGATACCATGCTGTTAATAGATCATCTGATTCTCTTTGATCAGGACTTCTTTCAATAACATGTCTTACTCCTTCTTTATCAACAACCATTGGATCTAAAACTAGATCACTAACACTTTTAATAGAAGTTAAATAAATATCTTGCATACCAATTCTTCCTGTTGGCATTTCTTTAAATGAATATAATCCCTGTGTATCATCACCCTGGAATCTTGGAAGAACATCAATATGTGAGAACTGCCCTATACGAACACTTGCAGATTGCTTCTCAATATAACCTAAAACCCCTTCATAATAACCAGGTGCTGCTAAGACATCAACAAAAAAAAGACTCTCTCCTTTTAATTCATATAATGCTTCAGCAGTTTCCATATCTAAAGTTCTATTAAAAACAGCAGTGCCTCCAAAATTACTTCTTAAATCAGCATCTCTAGCTAACCTAAATAAATCTGCTGGACTTTGATCTGGATTATTTCTTTTTGCAAATCCTGAAACAATATTATGTTTCATTATTGTAACTGCAGGAACATCATTAAAAAATTTTAAAACATCCATGGCTCTTGTTATGTCCATTGTATTTGTTAGAGACAATCCACCTTTGCCTTTTGTATCTGAACGAGCAGATTCTAGATCGGTAAGTATTGATATTATACTAGCTTTTTTTTCATTTATTTTATCAAGAGTATAAATTGCTCCATGTTGATTAGGATTTTCACCATACTTAAGATCTGATTCTTTTTCCAATTCAATAATTAGTTTATCAGGAAAATTTCCTTCATTTCTTTCACGATAAGCTCTTTTAAAATCTGAAATATCAGTTCCTCTTGGCATTTTTTAGTCACCTCCTGAAAATTCATAACATGCCATTATTCCATTAAGATCGTTATGAATCACATCAGCAAAATGATCTCTAATTGCTTTTTCATATTTTTCTGTAACTGCAAATACTTTTTTTGCTAAATTTAATCTCTGTGTAAATGTAGTACATCCATCATTTTCCTTAATTTTACTAAGAAGACCTGTATAATCACTAGGATCACAAACAGCAGCACAGCTTGGATAGTTCTTAGCAGCACCTCTTAACATTGTAGGGCCACCAATATCAATATTTCCTCTTGCTTGTTCAAAAGTAACACCTTCTTGAGAAATAATATCTTCAAAAGGATAAAGATTGACAACAACCATATCAATATACACAGCTCCATCAAAATTCATAACAAGTTGGTTCTGGTGTGTCTCATTGTTTCTCTCCCCTAAAATTCCTGCATGTACTTTTGGATGTAATGTTTTAACCAAACCACCTTGCATTTCAGGAACCCCAGTATAATCTTCAACACTTATAAGACGGGATTTAGAAGGATTCCCTAAAATTTCCATAAGTCTTCCATAAGTTCCACCTGTTGATATAAATCTAACATCAGGGCTTACCTCAATTAAACCAGGAATAAATTCTTCCAATCCATTCTTATCAGAAACACTCACAATAACATGTTTTATAGGAATCTTATCTTCTACTGTTCCTTTTAAATCTCTTATTGACATTTATATAACCCCATTTGTATTATCTTAAAATCAAATTTCTTTTTAAAATGATTTCTATACCGAATTAAATAGATTATAGTATCTATATTAGAATAAGATTCTGTTATTATTTAATTTCTTGTCATTATTGTTCCACAATCTCTGCAATAAACTCTATCATTCTTTTTATTATGGTATATATTACTGCTTTGACATTCCACACATGCATCTGGTGGAAATTCTTTTTTTTTTTTTTTTGCCATATTATAAATTATTTTTTATCTTGTTTAAAATCTTTTCCTTTCCTTTCCAATCAAGAGCTTCTTTTAAAACATCACTTATTGTCTCAACAGGTATAATTTCAATATTTTTTAATTGCTTCTTTTCAACAACAATGTCTTGTAAGTTTGCTTTTGGCACAATAATTTTTTTTATTCCTGCTTCAATTGCTGCTTCAACTTTAGCAGTTACCCCACCAATAGGAAGAACTTCTCCCCTAACTGATAATGATCCGGTCATTGCATAATCTTGTTTTACTGGAATTTTTTTAAAAGCAGAAATAATTGAAGTAGCTACAGCAACAGAAGCAGAATCACCTTCTACTCCCTCATAGCTTTGTAAAAATTGAACATAAATATCTTTTATTTCTTTAATATCTTCCCCAAAATATTTTTTTATAATTGCTGAAACATTTTGTATAGCTTCTTTTGCAATTTCTCCAAGTTTACCTGTAGCAATTATATCTGATTTTTTTCCGCCTGGAGTTACTTGACTTTCAATTGGTAAAATTATTCCAGAAAATGGTGGTACAGTTCCAATAACAGCTAATCCATTAACTCTTCCAATTCTTTTTCCAGAAGTAATTATAACCTGGTATTCTTTTTTTTGCTCAATAAATTTATCTGCTATCTGCTGTTCTAAAGTCCTGGCTATTGTTTTTGCTTTTTTTATATGTTCAGGAAGAACTAATTTTGATTTTTGTTCAACTGCTATATCTCCTGCTGCTCTTATTAATCCCCCTAACTCCCTTAACCTTAATGTTAGATGGCCTTTTCTATCTGCCATTCTTCTTGCTTCTTCAAGTATAGTTAGAACTGCTTCTCTGCTAAAATGGGGAATTTTTTTATCTTTAACAATTTCTTGCGCAACAAATACAGATATTTTATCTCTATTTTCCTGTGTATCTAGAATTGTCTCTTTCATAAATACTTCATAACCATATCCCCTTATTCTTGATCTTAAAGCAGGATGCATATTTTTTACTGTTTCTGTATTTCCTGCTGCAATCAAAATAAAATTACAGGGAACAGGTTCTGTCCTGACCATAGCTCCTGCAGACCTCTCTGATTGACCTGTTATTGAATATTTTCCTTCTTGCAATGCTGTTAATAGTTCTTGTTGTGTATGTGGTTGTAATGTTGCGATTTCATCAACAAATAAAACTCCCATATTTGCTTTATGAATCATGCCTGAAACAACACGTTCATGAGCAGGTGTTCCTAAACCGCCAGATTGGAATGGATCGTGTAAGATATCTCCTAATAACGCTCCTGCATGTGCTCCTGTTGCGTCAAAAAAAGGACATTTCTTCTTCTTATAGTTATCAACAATTAATCTTGGAACCTGTACTTTTGTAAATCTTTTTCCTAAATTTAGGAATAGGATGAAAGCAGCTAAAAACATCATTCCTCCAAGAAAAAAAGCAGCAAACATTATATCTGATTTGTAATAAGACCTAGCCCACCAGGGCATAATCAAAGAGATAATAACTAAAATAAAAACAATTATATTTTGAAATTTAAATAGATTCATAGATTGAAGTTTTGACTTCATTGTTATTTCTCTTCCTTTTCCTGCTTCAACATTTCTTATTAATGGCTGGTTTTCATCATTCTGATTTGGAAAAGAAAGAATATCAACTAATTTCTCTTTAGGAAGTAATTCTGCTAAAGCTAATCCAAGCATTGAATTATGCACAATAACCCCTGAAGAAATTACCATGTTATGTGTATTTTCTATTTCAAAATCATACATGTCATCTTCAACTAATTCCATTAATTTAATTTTATCCCAAAAAATATCAGATTTGATAATTATATCTAACTCGTTAATCTCTTTGTTAACACTTTCAAGAATTTGAGAAGTGTTTTGTATTTCATAATTTTTTATAGACTTTATAATATTGTTTGCTAAATTTCTGCTAATATTTCTTTTTCCATATCTGAATTTATCAAATGTAGCATGATATTGATCTAATTGATTATAAGTTAAACCAGATTTATTTTTTAATTCGTATATTTTCTGACCAATGGAGGGTATGACATCAACG
>SDBV01003026.1_pt1 | contig 25052 bp, 29 predicted proteins | sample 2277081 | NCBI WGS metagenome assembly SDBV01 (sample SAMN10402039, study PRJNA504765) | marine sediment metagenome | isolation source: marine sediment core GS10_PC15, 223 cmbsf | place: Arctic Ocean: Southern Knipovich Ridge | collected 2010 | reverse complement strand
GATAGAGGTCCTTGTGAAGGCCTCCTTCTCCGGTGCCCATGTATGTGCCCTGCATCTTTGCAGCTTGAGCTAGGGCTTTATGGGCCTCTAAGCTTATCGCGCCATATGACATGTGGGCTATCATGATGGGTGTTTCAAGTTTCAGGTTTGGGCTTATCGTGGTTTTCAGCTTTGGATTGTTGCCGTCTTCTATCTCCACCTTGTCGGGCTTTCTTCCTAAGTATGTTCTAAGCTCCATGGGTTCTCTTAGAGGATCGATAGCGGGGTTGGTGACCTGGCATGCGTCTATGACGAGGTGATCAAAGAGAGTGTCATATATCTTTTCATTTCCCATGCTTGCAAGTAGGACCCCCCCGGTCTTTGCCTGGGTAAGTATGTCACGTCTTATCCACTCAGTCCAGGTGGGATGACTTGAAAACCCTGTTGGCCTCCGCTCTATAAGCAATGCCTTGGTTGGGCAGTTCATTACACACCACTGGCAGGCAACGCACTCTTCATCGTTGGTGGTGAATTTGTCCTCTTCCTTGTCGTACTCATGGACGCCGAAAGCACATCCTATGACACATTTGTTGCATCTATTGCACTTTTCTAGGTCCCTTATGATCTTGAACTCTGGAGGAAAAGTTCCCATTTTTTTTCATTCTCCTATTTTTTGCCTATACCTCTGCGTCTTTCTCCAGCTTGACTATTACTGGCGAACCCGCCTTTGGCGCCCAGACTTTTTCCACATTTGGGGATATCTCTCTTATCGCTGCCTCTTCGCTTGCTATATAGCTGACATCGTCGTTTTTCGCGGCTATTAGAGGTCTTAGTTTTATCCTGTCGTTTAAACCTATCAATGTATTCTTATTTGTGACGATTATGCCGAATGGACCGTTGAGCATGGCGGGTGCATAGGTCATTCTCAGCGCTGTATAAATCTTCTTCTTTTCTTCAGGCATCCTGTCTATATGCTTCCAAAAAGGGGGGGTTAAAGCTGTGGCTGTGGTTTCTATTGATAGCCCTTGCTTTCTCACTAAGAGGTCAAAGAGATAAGCAATCACCTCAGTGTCGGTGAATAGGTTGCACCGGTATCCATGCATCTCTAAGTAGCGCGCGTTAGTTCCATAAGAGCTGATCTCGCCGTTGTGAACCACGCACCAGTCAAGGATGTTGAATGGGTGGGGTCCGCCCCACCAGCCCCGTGTGTTTGTAGGGAACCTGCCGTGTGTGGTCCAGCAGTATGCCTTGTAGTCTTTGACTCTGAAGAACTTTGCCACATCACAGGGTAGCCCCGTTGCCTTAAAAACGCCCATGTTTTTTCCGCTGGATGCTACAAATGCGCCATTTATTTGATCGTTAATATGCATGACTGTGTCAACTATGTAGTCCTCCTCTGTGTCTTGATGCTTCTCAGGGACCTCAACGAAATACCTCCAGGTGTCGTGTACTTTTGGTATGGCAGCACACTTTGTTGTTGGCACTTCCTCATCTTTCTCTATCAAAACTCTGTCCTTTAGGTATTCCTCGGTTCTTTCCTTGGCCAGTTCATCGTCCAAGAAGATATGAAAGGCATGGTAGTCCCTATGCTTAGGATATATTCCGTATGCAGCAAAGCCGCCTCCTCTGCCATCATAACGGTCTTCCATCATGTTTGCCATGGTTATGATGTCTTTTCCGGATATTCTTTCTCCGTACCTGTTTATTAATCCACCTAGACCGCACATTTTAGAGCCTCAATTGTGTTGGCTATTTGAAGTAGTAATATAACATCGTTAATACTTTTAAGCTTATTTGAACTTTGGAATATTGTGTGCTGAAATTAGTTACGTATTCTCCTCCTTTTTTTGACTTTAGTCTTTATGAAACTGCTTTTAGGATGTTGTATGTATGTCATGTTTATCATTTTGATACTTTTGTTTTATCAAGTTATTTAACTTTCTAAGTTTTTAACTCACTCTATTTTTAGCATGGGTTTACAGCCATTCCAGTTGATCTCTATTTGATACTTTAATGGATCGACTATGTGAATCTCTTTAAATGCCGCTATTCGCTCCTTACAGGCATCGCATTTTCCACAAGCGGGTCTGATTCCTATGTAACATGAATGGGTCAGTTCGTATGGTACCCCTAGACTCAGCCCTTCTTTTATCACCTCTGCCTTTGTTTTATCTATGTAGGGTGTATGGATTTTGAATACGGTATCATCTTTAGCCCCCAGTTGGAGAGTTTTCTCTAGGGAGTCGAAAAACTCTCTTCTGCAATCTCGATATGTCTGGTAATCCTCCAACACAGGAGAGATGAATAGTTCACTTATCTTTTTAGTTGATGCAACGGCCGCTGCAAACAGAACAAAAACAGTGTTTCTAAAGGGAACCACTGTGTCTATCTGTCTTTTCTCCTCTTGTTCTGGTATTCTGATATTCTGGTCTGTTAGTGAACTACCTTTGAACTGTCCTAGATCGATCTTTAGGATCTTGTGATGAATTCTCAGTCTGTCTGCTATCGCTTTTGCGGATTCCAACTCTACCTTATGCTTCTGCCCATAATCGAAACTAACTGCCTCTACCTCGTATCCCATATCCAGCAGTTTATAGATCATGGTTGTGGAATCCATGCCTCCGCTAAGTAAACATAATGCCTTCATCTCTTATCCTCTGTATTTGTTCGTTATAGGCATTCGTCTGCCAGATCCGAATGCCTTTGGGGTGATCTTTATGCCCAATGGTGCCTGCTGTCTTTTGTATTCGTTGTGGTCGACCCTCCAAATGATCTCTGAAACCGTTCTTTCGTCCAGGCCTTGAGCTATTATCTCTTCTTTGCTCTTATTCTCCTCTATGTATGCCGACAATATCTGGTCTAATATGTCGTATGGGGGTAGTGTGTCGCTGTCTTTCTGTCCCTCTCTCAGTTCCGCTGACGGCTCTTTTTCGATTATCGCTTGAGGTATCACCGCTCTTCTCTTGAGTGTGTTGATGTATGTTGCCAGTTTGTAAACTGTGGTTTTCGGCACATCTGAGATGGCTGCTAGGCCGCCTGCCATATCCCCATAGAGCGTTGTATAGCCAACTGCCAGCTCTGATTTGTTGCCTGTTGTAAGCACGAGATATCCGAATTTATTAGATATTGACATTAGTATATTGCCTCTGATCCTTGCTTGGATATTCTCTTCTGTTACATCTGGTTTTGTGGCTTTAAATTCGTGTGACAGCATCGTGTTATATGCATCTACTCCTTCGGATATTGGGCTTATCTTAAGTTCAATGCCAAGGTTTTCTGCCAGCTTCTTGGCGTCTTCCCTGCTGCCTTTTGAGGATATCTTGCTGGGCATTGATACTCCTACAACGCTCTGGGTGCCTAATGCCTCAACTGCTAAAGCAGCGGTTAGTGCAGAATCTATTCCGCCGCTTAGTCCTATGATGACTTTTTTGAAGCCGTTTTTTCTGACATAGTCTTTTATGCCTAGCGCTAGGGCGTGGTATATCTCTTCTATTGGATCCCTTTCTTCAACAGTCCTACCAGTACTGCTTAGATCACATGCCAGAAGGTCTTCTTCGAAGGCTTTACACTGGGCTATTATCTCTCCTTTTTTGTTGAATATGCAGCTCCTGCCGTCGAAGACTAGGTCATCCTGTCCCCCTACAAGGTTGTTGTATACAACCGTTATATTATTCTCCCTGGCTTTTCTTTCAAGTAGCTCTTCTTTGACTCTGATTTTTCCTGCGTGAAATGGTGATGCAGAGATGTTTACTATAACCTCGGCTCCTTTTTTTGTCTGCCTTTCTGTCGGGCCCTCATCTACCCAGATGTCTTCACAGATGTTGACCCCCAGTTTCATGGTGCCGAGTTCAAAGATGTGTGATTCATCACCGGGTTGAAAATATCGTTTTTCATCAAATACGTCGTAGTTTGGAAGGCATATCTTGTGTTGGACGCCTATTAGATCTCCATCGGAGATTATTGCGGCTGCGTTGTAAATTTCACCTTGTTCTTCATCTACAAATCCGACAACAGCATCGATGCCCTTTGAGTTTTTCACGATCTCCTCTAGTTTCTCCTTGTTTTGCTTGACAAAAGAGGGTTTTAATAACAGGTCTTTCGGTGGATATCCGGTTATGGCAAGCTCGGGAAATACAACCACGTCTGCGCCTTGTTCCTTGGCTTTCCTGATGTAATCTATTATCTTAATCGTATTCTCTTCTAAGTCCCCTACTGTAGGGTTTATCTGTGCTATGGCAATTTTTTTGTTCATTCTAATCGCCGTTATATGTTGTAAAACGCTGCTGCGTTGTCGTGACATACTTTCTTTATAGATTCCTTTTTGACCCCTTTTTTCTCTAAATCAATTGCGATTCTTTGTAATGCGAGTGGATCGGATTTTTTTGATGATATGTCGCTGTTTACCATGAATCTGGATGGGCCATTTTCTTCTATTATTGAAACTGCCTCTTTTCGATCTATCTTCGAGGGTGGCTGGATTGATAGGCCCATATAAACTCCTGTATCTATAACCATGGGCACTGTTTCTGTATCGAGGTGGTCTATTAATACCTTAGGGGGATCGATCTTAGTTGTTTTTATGAGTTTGAGTATCTCCTTTATTGCCTCCTTCTTTCCTTTTGTGGGGGTGTGAACGATGATGGGGAGTTCTTTTTTGATGGATAGCTCCATCTGTGCTTTAAGCACTTCTATCTCTTTTTCGGTTGTTTTGTCTAATCCTGTTTCGCCGATGGCGACAACATATTCGTTGTCTAGGACATCTGAAAGTTCCTCAATGAGACGGTCAACATCTCTTGGAATTGCCTCGGGATGTATCCCTATTGCTACGAATAGTTCTAGTCCAGCTTCTCTTGCTCTTTTTGTCTCTGTCCTTAATAGTCTGTCATAGTGATCGAGATACACATCTTTTGTGCTCATCCTGTAGACATCATGTGCACAGGTAACTGCTTTTTTTATGCCTGCTTGGGCCATTTTGCCGAAATCTTCAAAGCTTCTGACATCAGCGTGGATATGTGCATCTATATATTGTGTCATATTTTAACACGCTTCCTGAATAAGTTTTTTTTATCTTTTTAACCATAATATCAATAATAGGAGTTGATACCATAGAAAAGAAGTATAATGGTATCTAAATATATTTTTTCAATAACTATAGGTTAAACAAAAAACAGAAAGCTGATTTATTTCTTTTGTTCAGCTTTTAATTCCTTTACCCATCTTTTGATGAGATTAGCCTCTGATTCAAGACCTTCCTTATCCGCAGCATCAAGGCCTTTTTCATCTTTCATTATCTGAGCAATGGCCTCTAAATCGCTAGCTAACAAGCCTAGTTTCCAATCCATAAACTCTTTTTCTGTCAAATCCATATTCTCGACCTGGCAGAATTTTGTATAGTGTATTAATAAAGCTTTTTGTTTTAAACATGCCTATTTCGAAAGAAAAAAAAGAAAGGGGGGAAGCCTATAAGGCCTCCTCTCCTTTTTCCCCGGTTCTGATGCGGTATGCCTCTTCAACGGTTGAGACGAATATCTTTCCATCTCCGATCTCGCCTGTCTTTGCAGTCTCAAGGATTGTGTCAACCACCTTCGGGACATTCTCATCCTTTACTACCATCTCGAACTTCACTTTAGGCAGGAGGTTGATGGTAACCTCGCTTCCCCTATACTTCTCTGTAAAGCCTTTCTGTCTTCCTGCTCCTGTGACTTCGGTTACTGTCATTCCGAGGATGCCGCCTGCTGTAAGGGCTTCCCGAACCTTATCAGACATGCTTGGTCTTACTATGCATTCTATCTTTTTCATCTTTCTTCCTCCTTTACATTAGGTCTCTCGGGTATGCAAGTACTCTGCCCATCTCTGCTCGGTCAAGACCTGCTACTTCGTCGTCGGGGTGTACTCTTAGTGGTACGAATTTGTCCAAGACTTTGAAGAAGACATATGAGAGCCCAAATGCCCAGATTATTACAGTTGTCCCGCCGATGATTTGGGCAATCAACTGCCCTGCACCGCCACCGTATAGGATTCCTGTTACACCGCCATATGTGCCATTGGCAAAGATGCCGACTGCTAATACGCCCCAAAGACCGCAGACACCATGCACAGAGACAGCACCGATTGGGTCGTCAACCTTTAACTTCCACTCAAAGAACCAAACGCTCAGGACTACCAATACACCTGCTATAGCCCCTATTATAAAGGAGTCCATAGTACTTACGAAAGCGCAAGCTGCAGTTATTGCCACAAGGCCTGCAAGCAGCCCGTTTGCGCACATACCGGCATCTGGAAAGCCATTCTTCCACCAGGTGTAGAGCATGGCAAAGAACGCTCCGGTTGCAGATGCTATCATGGTGTTTGCTGCAACTAGGGCTATCCTTGTATCCACCGCTGCAAGGGTGCTCCCTGCGTTAAATCCGAACCATCCAAAGGCCAGTATAAATGTTCCTAAGAATGCCAGTGGTATGCTGTGACCTGGGATAGCTGTAGGTGTACCGTCTTCCTTGAACTTCCCGATCCTCGGTCCAAGTACTATTGCTCCTGCTAGACCTACAAGTCCCCCAACCATGTGTACAACCGAAGACCCTGCAAAGTCCATGAAGCCGTTTCCGAGGCCAAAGTTTGTTCCCAGTTGGGATAGCCAGCCTCCGCCCCAGACCCAGTTGCCAAAGATGGGGTAGATTATCATGGAGATAAAGAAGCCATATATGACAAAACTCTTAAACGTCCATCTCTCGGCCATCGCTCCGGTTGGAATGGTGGCGGCTGTATCCATGAATACCATCTGGAAGAGGAACAGTGCAAATATCCCTGCTGCTGAGAAGCCAGCAAGCCCAAAGCCCGTCGTACCAAAGAGTCCGAAGGGTTTCCCAAAAAGGGTGATTGTAAACTCACTGTTTAAGGCTGCTGTACCGCCGAGTCCTGCAAAATCTCCTGCCCCCCCCCCATCATTAAGGCAAACCCTGCCAGAAAGAAGCCTATTATCCCTATGCCATAGATCATGAAGTTCATCATCATGGTATGGGTTGCATTCTTTATGCGGGTAAAGCCTGTTTCTACACATGCGAATCCTGCCTGCATGAACATGACCAGAAAGCCTGTCATTAATACCCAGACAAGATTCATTGAAACTACCAGTTCTGCTACTTGTACCAATTTTATACCTCCTTTATTTCGTTGTAAACGACGTTATTACAGCTCAAAAAGAGAAAAAGGAAGTATAAAAGAGTGTTTGAGATGTTTTAAGATGTGTTCATACAAGTTCATAAGATTTCAGATAAATTTCTTGGTTTTTCAACATCCTGGATTGAGGGTTTTTTGAATGCGCCATTAATGTCTTTATGGCCAGAAAATTTAAGTTTAGATCCTCCTTTGCCCCCCACATTTCCTTTAGGTCATTTTATCATAAATTTAAATACTACAAATACGACTCAATAATATGAGATCTCCGCAGAGAGTAACTATTGCATTGAATAGGGAAACAAGCGAGTTGCTTGATAAGCTGAAAGAAGAATCAAAGCTCTCACAGAGCGGAGTTGTGAGAAGGGCCATCAAATTTTACTCAGAGAACAAGGAAGTCATAGATCAGCACGGTAGCGAGAGGATCAAAACATATTGTGAGATGCTGGCCCATGGAGAGCACATAATCTTGGATGTGGACCATTTCCTCCTGTTTTTGAAGCTTATCGAATCATCTCCTGAGAAGGATAAATTCTGGGAAGATCATGATAGGGTTGCAAAGTCTCATTCAGAGCAGCTGCCGGGGAAAGTGAGCAATGTGGAAGACTTTCTAAGGCGGTTAGAAGCTTGTAACTTTTTCAAACTCAGTGTTGACAGCGTAGACGAGTTTACTTTGATCTTGTACTCTGATACCACTAAGGAATTTATTAAAACACTGCTTGAAGGTGTCTTTGAGGGGATGGGTTTTAAGGCTGATATAAACGAGGGTTTTGGCAAGTTACGAGTTAAGGTTAGGAGTAAGTGATCTGGTTGAGGATTGCTCTTATTGGGGGTACAGGCAACATAGGTGAAGGTCTGGCTTTAAGATGGGGTAGGAATCATGAGATTCTTATAGGCTCTAGAAAAAATGAGAAAGCTGAGTACGCCGCGGATGATTATACGAAGAAGCTTAAAGAGAAAGGCGTTTCTTGTAATATCACTGGTTGTGATAACGCCACTGCTGTTTCGAGAAGTGATGTAGTTGTCCTCTCAATCCCTTATGAACATGTTTTCACTATCCTTGAGCAGATCAAAGGGTCATTTAAAGATCAGATTGTGATTTCGCCTGTTGTGCCCATGAAGAAAGTGGATGGCCATTATATCTACACCCCCCCAGATGTTGGGAGCGCTGCCATTGAGGTTAAAGATGCCCTTCCTAATGGTACAAAGGTGGTTTCCATATACCATTCCATACCCTCTGAGAAGTTGATGAACCTTGATTTGGAACTGGACTATGATGTTGTCATTTGTGGAGACAATGAAGATGCCAAGCACGTTGTAAGTGACCTAACAAGGGAGATAAAAAATCTAAGGCCATTGGATGGGGGGCCTCTTATTATCTCCAGCATGGTTGAGGCTATGACGCCTTTGTTGTTGAATATTGGGATGAAGAATAACCTGAAATCTCCGTCAATAAAGTTTTGTTGAAACCCTGCTTTTTTAATTTTCAAAAAAAGTAGAAGACTAAAAAGAAAAAAGGGTGGCCCTCCTTTTTTTAGAGCCACATGTAGTACCGGTCGATCTCCCACTGGTGGACCTGGATCCGGTAGTCATCCCATTCCGCCTTCTTTACCTTTATGAAATTGTCGAAGACATGTTCGCCCATGGTCGTTCGCATAAGCTTAGACTTCTCGAACTCTACTATGGCTTCTCCCAGGTTGGCGGGGAGCTCTTTTATGCCTTCTCTTCTCCTCTGGGATGTGTTCATCTCAAAGATGTCCTTCTCAGTGGGTTTCCTGAGCTCTAAGTTTTCCTCAACACCTGCAAGGCCAGCACCCAACATTGCTGCAAATGCCAGATAGGGGTTGCATGCCGGATCGGGGGATCTAAATTCCATCCTAGTAGCAGTCTCTTTACCTGGCTTGTAAAGGGGAACCCTTACCATCGCAGAGCGGTTCATGCGGGCCCATGAAATGTACACGGGCGCCTCGTATCCTGGTACCAGTCTTTTGTATGAGTTGACCCACTGGGCAAGAAGCGCTGTTATTTCCCTGGCATATTTTAGACATCCAGCTATGTAGGACTTAGCTATATCTGATAGATACCATCCTTCTGGATCGTCCTTGTCATAGAAGGCGTTCTTTCTATTCTTGATGTAGAATAGGCTCTGGTGGGTGTGCATGCCTGAGCCGTTCTCACCAAAGAGGGGTTTTGGCATGAAAGTGGCATAAAGGTCGTGTTGTCTTGCGATGGCCTTTACAACCATCTTGTAGGTCATAGCATCATCTGCCATGGCAAGAGCCTCGTTGTATCTTAAGTCGATCTCGTGCTGGGATGGTGCCACCTCATGGTGGGAGTATTCTACTTCGATGCCCATCTTTGTGAGGCTGTGGATGATATCTCTTCTTAAGTTCTCTGCCTCGTCTAACGGGAGTAAGTCGAAGTATCCGCCGATATCAGTTGCCTCTGGGTTACCTGCCATTGATTTGAAGGCGAAGAACTCAAGCTCGGGGCCCACATTCAAGTAAAAGCCCTTCTTCTTTGCCTCTTCCAGGGTCTTCTTTAAGACCCATCTTGGATCTCCTTCAAAGGGCGTTCCATCATTGTTGAGGACGTCGCAGATGACTCTAGCTACGTGGGGCCTCCAGGGTAGCACTTGGAAGGTGTTTAGGTCTGCCATGGCTATCATGTCTGACTCGTGGATAGGCGTGTAACCCATGATAGATGAGCCGTCAAAGCCCATTCCCTCGTCAAAGCCCATTTCAAGTTGGTTCACTGGTACTGCAAAGCTCTTAAGAATACCTTCAATATCCGTGAACTGGAACTTTACAAACTCAATGTTTTCTTTTTTGCACCGGTCTAATATGCTTGATATTTGTGTGTCTCTATCTGTCTTGGCCATAATTTTCACCTCATCTCTTTCTACTTAATCTCCCATTTTATTTGAATTATACGCTGCATGTAGTATAAAATTAACTCAAAATAGATGAAATGGGGTATAAAAAGGTGATTGAGAAGGATTATGATAAGTTCATAAAAATAGGAACTTTTTCTAAAGATCTATATGCTCATAAATCTAAAAGTGGGATAATTGGGTAGGAGAAACTGATGGCAGTGGTTAATCAGGTCTATACGAATAAATCTTCGGGGAGCATGGGTAGACTCTCACCAATATATCTTCTGATCTCTTTTGGCCAAGAGTCGTAGTCGAAGCCATGCCGAAGTAAGAACACATAGGCCCATCTTGTAGGGCTTATCCCTGTGCATCCTGACCATAGCGTCCGGTTCTTGCGCTCCTTCCAGCTGAAGTTTTTTGCATAGAAATCCTCATGAACATGGAAACTAGCAATCTCAAGCTCCTTCTCAGGCCTTGACGCAGTCTCAAACGGCAAGGGAATGGTTAGATCATAAGTTCTTACATACTCCCTATCTTCATCCGCCATCGCGCTACCGCCATGCTCTAGATATATCGCTGTCGTCGCGTCAACCCTCCACTCAAGGTCGAATATCTCGTCGATGATTTTAACAGACAGGTCTCGGACCTTGTCCCTAATCTCTATAGCATCCTCTGGGGAGCCGATCCAAACAAGCTCCATCCTCTTAAACTCGTTAAGCCTCTCAAGCCCCTTCAAACCGCCGCTCTCATAGCGCCAGGTCGGACCGTAGTTATCGATAAACTTCAACGGCAGTTTTTCACGATCTATCACCTTACCCCTCCAGAGGTCATAGAACGGCTCACACTGAGCATATGCCAGGGAGTATTCAGGATCACCAAGGTTTGCCATAAGCTTAGCAGAATGTTTCTCCCCAGTAATCTTGACAAGGTCTGTAAACTCCTCCCACTCCCTCGGATCACGGGTCTTTGGTGGGCAAACCCACCATATCTCATTTGGAATACCTCCAAGTTGACCTTTCCTCTTCTGGATATCAAGAGAGATAATCTTAGGCAACAAAATCTCCTGAAAGCCCAAGGGCTCAGCGATGACATCAAACACGAGTTTCTCTATGGCCCGCCAAAGCGCAGTATAGGCAGGGAGTATTGTCCAAACACCGCTTCCCGCATGTCTTACCCAGTCTCTCTTCACAAGGGTCTCAGTAGGGTCCTCTTTTAACTTGTATTTATCCAACCTTAGCTCGCTTGTCTCTACTGTGTTGACAAACCCAGCTTTTCCGCTCATCTGCTGTTGCTTTATCTTCTCGTCAAGCCTTTTTAAGAGCCTGTCTACGTAGTTTTTCTCCAAAGCCTCTTGGTCTAGATCTTTTAAAACCAAGTGAACGTTTTTACCATCTATTTCCAAGCTTTCAACAAAGGGCAGGGTTATCTTCTCCTGTGGCTCTTCCTCTAGCTCATACCAGACCTCGTAGCTTTTGACCTCGATCGTCCTTATGCCTATCTTAAGAGCCCTACCAAGTATGGGCGAGAGGTACTTGTTTATCCTCAAAACTGCTTCATGGCATCTCACATATCTGCCCGAGACAAGCTCAACTGCGATCCGATTTCCAACTACAGAATAGCTGGCAAGCTTCGCCCCTTCCTCACCATCTGGCACGCCCCTTTGCAAAAGCTCATCGATGCCCTCAAACGCCTTGTCCACTATCTCTGTTTTCTTGATATCACCGCTGCAGACAATATCTGCCAGCATCTCAAATCTCATAATCTTCCTCAAAAGAAAAAGACGAGTTGCTCTATTAAAATCTTTCTAGGCTAACTGGAGGCCTTACAGAAAAATCTTATCGAACAGTGATAGTATTTATCAAGTCCGGCAACAAATAGGATAATATTGTTTAGCATGACGGTAAAAATTCTCACCCACGGAGACTCAGACGGCATATGCTCTGGAGCTCTAGCCTATGCAAGATACCCCCGGGCTGAGGTGTGGTTTACCCATCCAGCGGGCTTATTAAAAGACATCAAAGACGTTGACGCTGACATAGTAATAATATGTGACATTGCTATATCTGAGAAGCATAAAGAGAGGATCTTCCCCCATCTTACAAGGATAGGTGAAACAGGAACTCTTATCTATATAGACCATCATCCCCTTCCCTTAAAAACTGTCTCAGGAGATCTGCCAGGTACAACAGTGGTTATGGACACAACCAAATCCAGCTCTGAACTGACATTTCGATTATTTGAGGGAGATCTGCCCAAGGATATGAATAGGGTGGCGCTATTTGGCGCGATCTCTGACTACTGCGATGAGACCGATTTTATTAACTCCGAGCTTGATGTATTTGATAAGAGGACAATCTATCTAGAGGCGGGTCTTCTTTCACAGTGCCTAATCCAATCAATGGGAGATCCTAACTATAAAAGGAGCCTGGTTTATCAATTAGCAGAAGGCCAAATGCCAAGTGCGATCAAAGGGGTGGTTGAGAGGGCTATGAAGTCCACCAAGAAGGAGTGGGAGGTCTATGACTACGTTCAGAAAAATGTTGAGGTGACTGATGGCATCGCGCTTATAAGAAATGTGCCAAAAGGTGTTTCTCCAACAAAGGTTGCGAAATTTTGCCTGGGGGCCAGCGGAAAGAACATAGGCATGGGTATTAGATATAAAAAAGGGTTTGCAGATCTAGGCGTTAGGAAGAGGGGGGACTTCCCATTGGATATTAATAACGTTTTAAGGACTATTGCTCCTCGCTATGGAGGCACAGGAGGTGGACATCCTAACGCAGGTGGTGCTAGGATCCGCAAAGAGTCTCTGGATGAGTTTATCTTGGCCTTGTCAAAAGAGGTTTCTGCGATAATCTGATTCAGTTTGAAATCTCTATGCTTCTACTCACTTGGAGGCTTGATTTGATAACTTTCTATATCAAAATACTTTGCTGTTGCTTTAGGAAAACGTTCAATATAGAGGGGAAATATCGTAATAATCCCCAATATAACCTCTATGTAACAATGGCGTAAACCCAAATGATATGTCTGCTCCAAGCTAGAAGTATATTAGAAATATGGAATAGGTGGGTAAGTTGAAAGAAAAAATAGTGCAGAAATTTTGTAGAGATTGTTACACAACAACTCCCCATAGAGTAATTGAAGTAAACGATCTAAAAAACGGAGGAAGTTACAAGAAGACTCTCTGTACTATGTGCCTACGTTCCAAGGCGTATAAAAAATTAGTGTCAAAGAAAACTGTGATGCACGAGGATCTTTTGGAGATATAAGCCCATTTTGGCATGGGTCTTATTTTATGGGGGTTTAAGTAGCTGAGTTGGTAGAAGATTAGAGTGGTATCGGTGAATATGTTGGGGTAATTTCCTAGGCAAATGTGTAGTTGACTGTGAATCGATAACTTTCTGAATCCACATATGTGGCACTATCGTTTATGCCGTAGTTGCCATTAAACACATGATATATAACCTTCAATGAGTGATCAGCTATTTCCTGCCCGACAGTCGCATCGTTTGTTCCTTGGATTTCAAATGATATAGCTACTGGTGTTAATCCACCAACAGCAGTGCCCTTTGAATAAGTCATTCCAACGATCTTTATGGTTTTATTGGCTTGCGTGATTCCGCTGCCTGATTTGGTAAAGCCTAGACCCATCATGTTTGCGGCGTATGTTGCGCCATCTCTTGCGGGTGTGACTCTTTTGTTTAGTTCTGTCTGACTTTTAATGGCGGGGTAGACGCTTATTGTTATTAAAATGACTGCCCCGACTACAAGTATTAGTTCTATAGAGGTCTGGCCTCTCTCTGATCTCATATTAAGTTTTATGGCATTAAAAGGGATATAAGGGTTATGTAGACTATGGAGGTTCTCCTCTATAGCGGCAAATCTCTTTTGGAAAGTGACTAGGTAAGTGTTGATACCCATTCATCGATCTTCAGGAGGACGGTACGGTTTCTGGCCAGGAACTCTAGCAAGTTTTTCAGTGTATATGTATACAATAGGATAGAACTTCCCATCCCACTAACTGAGTTAAAGGTCATTTCCGCCCCGGTAAATTCTCTAGGATCGATGTCAATTACGAGTCAGATTTGCCTAAAAATCCAAAAGAAGATTGGCGCTATAGCCCACACACCCCATTGCCCGAGAAAAGGTTTATATAACCACGAAGCAGGAAATTTTCTTCTGGAGAGTAAATGCACTTTAGCAACTATATAAGCGGTAAAGACGCCAAGAAGATCGTTGCGGAGGGGATTGGAGAGATAACCGTCACTAAAACTGTCCTAAAACAGACTCCCCGAGAGACTATCTCTTTCTTGGAGATGAATGGTGTTTTGGTGAGGAAACTGGAAAGGAAGGGTAGGCCGAGAATAATCGAGGATACAAAGCTTGAGCAAATCTTGGCAATGAGAAAAGGCAGCAGGCTCAGCTTCAAAGAGATCGGAGATATGATCGGCGTCCCTAAGAGCACAGTGTTTGACTATTGTAGAGGGAATAATAGGATGATTCTAGAAGACGGGAGGATGTCTTTTATACAGCGAGAAACGGCCCTTTCGATGTTTAAAACGTTGCTTAAAAAAGACCTCTGTGACGAAGTCAATCTGCTGGCACAGAAAGGGCTTTTAACCACTGACGTATCCGAGATGAAATACCTGATGAGAGAGATCGAGGATATTGTCCTTTAAAAAACGGGGTTGATCTATCTGTCTTTAAAATTTGGTCAAGACCCTCCCATCCCCCTCAAGCAAGTGCCCACTTATCTTTTTAGTCTCTGAATCCTGTGTCAAAGTCCTTCTTTATCCCAAAAGAAGCGCCTGCGACAAAACCTAATGCTGGCCCCCAAGGTATGCCAATAAGGGTGTAGATGCCCAAGATTATGCCCATTAGCATGCCTATTGTTGCATATTTGAATATGTGTGATTCTTTTTCGTCCATAACTATCCAAACTAAGTTTTACTAACATATCATCATTTAACTATATTATAAAAGAAAGGGTGTCTTGTAACTCATGCTCAGGATACACTACTATTCCATTTTCTCATTAAAAAAGCAAATGAAAAATGGTCTTTTCACTTCAGGGTTCAGTAGCCCGCAGGGCTTATGTTATTTATGTGGAGCCCAACAATTTGGTTATTTATGCAGATACTGAATTTTAATTGAATACACCCCAGAAAACACGTCTTCTTTCAACCATTTTTCATTACAAAACCAAAAAACATATATAGGAATGTTTATTTATGAGAAATCGTTCATATCAATTCCAATAAGAAGAGGAAGTTTGGTTAAAAAAATAAGAGAGTCGGGGTGTGAATATGGCATTGGCAGAAGCTACTATTGGCGATTTATTAGGCTTTTTTTTAGGACCAATATTTGCTAGAGTTGACCTGATAGGCGTTCTCCTTATAGCGGCTATGGCCACGGGCATTTTTATACATATATTCAGGAGATCGTTTTTGGGTGAGGGCCTTGGATGGTATGATGCCATCTACGAACACAAGCCTGATATTAGGGAAGGATTCGATATCCTTCAACGAATCATACATCCACTTACCTGGATAAGCATAGGGGGCCTGATGCTCACAGGAACATTGACTTACACAGGAATCTTACCACATGAAACTTCGCAACCGATACACTATCTACTTGCGTGGGTGCTGATCTTCATATTTGGATTTCACCTGATCTGGGATGCAATACTCCATCCTTCAAGGCTTCCCGACGAGATGATATGGCTAGACGATATCAAGAGTTTGATCAAGATACCCCTGAATTTCTTGGGATTGACGAAAGAGTATCCGCCCCAGGGGAGATTTGGATCTTTAGAGAAGATGCCACATGTTGCACTTATTTTCCTTATACCTGTTATGATAATAACCGGCCTGATGATGCTTGGAGGCAAAGGGGTCTTTATATTAAGTAGCATAGGATCTTGGGCGATCTTTCAGGACTCAATGGTGCTTTTAGGTGGCAGTAAGGTAATACTCGGGATACATCTTTTATCATTCTTCCTTCTTGCCTCTGTTCAAGTCTTACATCCCTATTTCGGCATGGTCCCTTGCAATAGAATCAAGTTCAAAGAGATGTTTGGGGATTATGTGGGAACAAACCCCATAGGCAGGATATGGGGATACTTGGGCTTCTTCGTAGGAATGGGATTCATCGCAATGATGCTATTCATTGGTGGTGTTGTAGTTACTAACAGGATCGTGCCCCCTACTTCTGCCACTTATTATAATGGACAGTGCAATCAGTGCCACAGCCTCTTCCCGGGAGATATGCAGTCAATAGAAGGCTGGCAGGGCACAATAGATAGGCACAAAGAAAACCGCATATACTTTACTAAAGGAAATGAGGAGTTGGTCATGGCGTATCTTATTGCAAATGCCGACTACAAGCCCTTTGAAGGTCCTCCAGTTTATATGAAAAACTGTGCCAAGTGTCATCCAGGATTCAAGCCGAGCCTTAAGACATATGATGAGTGGGTTCCCGTTGTCGAAGACATGGCAGCAAGGGGTGCAGGAATCCCTGAGAGCGATGTTCAGGAGATACTTGAATATTTGAAGAGTGAAGCAAAATCATAGGAGTAAGTTTTTAGAAAATGTTATATACCCTTGTACTTAGGTTGTTAGGAGGTGATTTCTATCCCCCAAAACGGTAAAATGCGATTGATATTGGTTTTTGTTGTCACTATACTTGTTGCTGCAGGCGTTGGATCACTTTTGACTGCGTTACAGTATGGTTCTAGTAGTAGGAATGTTGGTAAAGAGCTGAGTCTTGTTCAGGGCGAATTGGCTAAGGCGCAATCAAATCTTGAGCAAGCAAAAAGCGGGAAATCTCTCGACTGTACGATATGTCACGAGCTAGATCAATTAAAAGGTTTCCATTATCCTTCACAGATTCTGAAGATCCAAGATAAGAAGAATAAGCCAAGAAGGATATGTATTGACTGCCACTCAAATCCTGCGTCGTTAGAAAAGACCACGGTTGATGCTAACGGCATATTTGACATTCCTACAGAGATGCCTCATGACATACATAAGGCCAAGCTTGATAGTGGATCTATGAAGTGTGAAACCTGCCATGTGGTAGATGGGGAGTTCATTATACCTCAACCTAGATCAGGAGAGGTTCTTGTATGTGAACTCTGCCATACAAGCGGCAATTTCATTAAGATACATATTGAAGGCAGGATACTGGAAGACAACCTAAATATGCCACAGATACAGTATCCTAAACTTGGGTGTAATATCTGCCACCCGCAGGATCCAGTGGGTATTCATAAAGGAGCTACTTCAGTATTAGGACGAGTTTGATCTTGTCCTACTTTTTATTTTTTTTATCAGGTGATAGGGATAAAGGCTAGTTTTAAGCTGTTTTTGATTGTGATTTTTTCGGTCTTGTTGATAGCTAGGTCCTATCAGGTGGGAGTGGAAAAGGCTGAGATTAAGGTTCAGGACATGGAAGATGAGATCATTAATCAGAAAGTTGAATTGAGCAGAATCAACTCCCAGATATTTGAGTTAGAGGCGGCGGTTGCGCCTCAGATTCCGGCTGAATTTTGCATATCTTGTCATGGTCGTGAAAAATTGGTCAGTTTTCACTATCCAAGTAAGATCAAGTTAATTGATGAATATAAGAATAAAACAGTCCGTATTTGTACGAAATGCCATGGTCAGGTTCCGCATGATGTTCATCGTGTGATAATGGATCGTGGGGGTATGACATGTCAGACGTGCCATATAAGGAATGGGGAGTTTAGGGTTCCAATGCCTAAGGAGGGACAGATGTTGGTCTGTGAGCTATGTCACAGTGATGGGAGCTATATTAAGATCCACATAGATGGTGAGATCATTGGGGATGGAGATGTGGATGAAGAGTGGCGGAAATCCCGGCCAAAGAGGCTGACATGCACAAATTGTCATATGGGAAGCGTTGTTCAGATACATATAGATAGGACGGGTGCTCTGGGAACTGTGCCTGAGAATTTTACTTTAAGTAGCTATTAGGAACTGGGATAACTAACAGGGCTAACCTGGAATTATCTGATTTTTTAGGGTGCCTATTTTCTCGATTTTTACCTCTAAAGAGTCGCCTGGCTTGACTTGCCCCACACCAGGGGGTGTGCCTGTTGCGATCACGTCTCCTTTGTTGAGAGTCATTATCTCGGAGATAAATTCTATAAGTTTTGGTATCTTGAAGATCATATGTTTGGTGTTGGAGTTTTGCCTGATCTCGCCGTTTAGCCTCAGCTCTATATCTAGGCTGTGGGGATCTGGTATTTCGTCTTTTGTGGTGATCCATGGTCCTATGGGCGCGAAGGTGTCGAAGCTTTTTGCCCGGGTCCATTGGCCGTCTTTTCTTTGCAGATCTCTTGCTGTGACGTCGTTGAATGCTGTGTAGCCCGCGATAAAACCGTATGCCTCCTCTGCGTTTACATCCCGACATTTCTTTGATATTACTACCGCCAGTTCTGCCTCGTGGTCGACTTGATTTGACATTTTTGGATATTTGATCTTGTCATTTGGGCCGATGACAGCGGTGGGGGATTTTAGGAAGATTAGGGGCTCTTCCGGGAGGGACAGTTTAAGCTCCCGGGCATGATCGATGTAGTTTAATCCTATGCATATAATTTTTGATGGATCTGTTGGGGCGAGCAGTTTGGCCTCTTTTAATTGGTAGGTTTCGCCGGTTGTTTTTAGATTATTTAGGCCATTGATTACCTTTATTTCATCGCCATTTATTGTTCCGTAGTGTGATCTTTTATCTTCTGTCTTGAATCTGACAATCTTCATTTTTCATTCGTCCTCTATGGTTGCGCCGGTATTATTTGCTTGTGTGACTATAACTTTTTCGACGTCTTGTTTGTCTAGCGAGCTTATCAGCGTGTCTTCGTCTTCTACTACTGAGTAGATTGTTGGGCCGAATGAACTGAGGCCTGCGCCATAGGAGTTTTTCTGACAAATGTCTAGTGTCTTTTTTACTTCATCCGATTGAAGCTTTATCTCGATCTTTTTGAAACCGGTGTTTTGTATTTCGTTGATGCTCTGTCCGAAGGATTTGATATCTTCTTCTAGGATCGCTGGGAGGGTCTTCATCATAATTAGGTGTGTGAGTTTCTGGACTTCACCAATGTCTATTGGACAGAACCGTTGGAATATGTTCACCTCATTTTTGCCGTGGACTTCTCTTCTGACCTTTGGCATTACCAGGACGATCTTCCAATCTGGAAAATCGTATCTTGCAAGGACTGGTGCAGGTCTGGCTTTGGATGCGGAAGAGGGTAGGAAATCCTTTTTTTCTCTAGTTGCGTGTCCGCCGTCCAGGATAAATCCTCCTGTTTCGAAGACTGCGGTTCCTATGCCAGATGTCCCTCCTCTGCCCACGGTTTTAGCTATCTCCCTGATGTCTAGTTTTTTATCATATAGTTCACAGACTGCTTTTCCTGCTGCTAAAGCGATTTGTGTGCCAGATCCTAAACCTACGTGCTGTGGATATGCCTCTTCTATCTGTAGTTTTATTCCTCCGTCTATGTTTAGGCGTTTTAGAACTTTCTCTGCGGCTGCTTCTGCCTTGTCTGCTATTGGTCCTTTGACCTCGATCTTGTCGCTTTTATAGGCGTTGATCTTTATATTCGGATTTTTTAAGGCTAATCCTAGTCCGCCATCCATCCTGCCAATTGAGGCGTTCAAATCTATCAGGGTCATATGTATTCTGGAAGGTGTTTTTATTATCATTCTAGTCTCCCTATTATTTTAGATGGTTTAAAAAATCATCCGAAAAAATACTTATATCCTGAATTTTTTAATTGTTCATCATGCAATTGTCTGAGTGGATCCGGGCTTTTAGGCTTAAGTTTCTACCCCAAGGTGTGATGCCTGTGTTGCTGGGGACTGCGATTGCCTGGAGTGTGGATAACCGGTTTAATTTGGGCTATTTTTTGCTCGCATTCTTTGGTATGATGCTTGTTCAATTCGGCTTGACCATGCTTGATGACTGGCACGATTTCATAATGGGAACAGATGCTACTGGAACTGAAGAAAAAAACCCCTATACTGGTGGTAGTGGTGTCTTGATGGATGGAACTATAACGCCAAATGAGATGTTAGCCGTGGTCGCATTATTTTATGTAATCGCCATTATTATAGGGGTTTATTTCACCCTAGTTTTGGGGCCTACTGTGATGTACATAGTTTTGGCTGGGTTTTTTATCTCCATATTTTACTCTCTTAAGCCTTTTCAGTTTGCATATCGGGGCTTGGGAGAGTTTATGATGCTTCTTGGTTATGGTCCTACTATAACCCTCGGTGCTTATTTTGTTCAGGCTCAGCGTTTGACTTGGCAGGTTTTTCTTGCAGGCCTTATCCCTGGTATGCTTATGTGGGCGATGATTGTGATAAATGAGATCCCGGATTTTGATGCGGATCGTAGGTCAGATAAAAAGAACTTGGTGGTGCGCTTTGGCGTTGAGGCTGGGAAGAGTTTGTATGTTGGGGGGTTGGCTGTTATTTACGGTTTTATTGTTTTGTGTGTTGTTTTTGGTGTTTTTCCAGCAACGGCTTTGATGGCTTTGTTGTCTCTGCCTTTTGCTCTTCAATCTATAAGATATCTTAGGAGATATTACCGGGATAAGCTAAAGATGGCTTTGGCAAATAAGGAGATGGTTAAGGTCTACAGTTATACTATGTTGTTTTTGACCTTGGGATTTCTGTTGGACCGGGTAATCGCATTGTAGGGTGAAAAAAAAGATGAAGATAAAACGGAAACGGCAGATGACGCTCTCTGAAGCAGGTGGGCTTTTAAAAAAACTGGGGGAGGAGCTTCTTAAAACAGGGAGGATAAGTTATCCAAAGGGGTTTGGCAACGAGTTTGAGATTCGGCCTCCAGAGAATCTTAACGTGGAAGTAGAGTACAAGGAAAAGAAAGGCAAAAAGAAGTTTGAGGTTGAACTTGAATGGTATGAGGGTTCTGCTGTGAAAGATGTGTCTAAAAGAGAAAGGCCTCTTGAGTTTAAAGAATTGAAAAAAGAGTTAAAGCATGTCCTGTATGATGTTGAGGTGGCGTTAAAATCAGAAAACATAACATCTGCTAAAGAAAATTTTGCGCGTTTCGTTGATTTAGAAAGAAAGTGTGAGGAGTATTCAGAACCGGAGTGGGAGGGCAATATAAGAGGCCAGAACAAGATCATGAAGGACCTTGAGGATTCTCTTAATGCGGGAGATGTGGATAACTCACTTTTTTTAGTGGAGAAGCTTTGGAAGTATAAGAAGGCGTGTCATGCCAGGTTCAAGGATTGATTCTATCTTTTTTTATGTTAGGGTTTATGGAAAGAATCAGGTATGAGTAATCTCTCATCTGAGGGTGTGTCTTATGGCTAATAAGAGCATATTTGATAGAGTAGCTGTGCATTATGATTTTTTTACTAAGATCTTGATGATGGGCACCTATGGTAAGGTGCAGAGGATGATTGTTGATTCTGTCGGGGATGGAGAGGGAGATGCCTTGGATATCTGTTGTGGCACAGGTTATGTTACGGGGCATATTAAGGCTGATAGGGTTGTGGGGATTGATCTTTCTGAGGGTATGCTCGGTGTGAATCGAGCGAAGAATAAGGATAGCAAGAATCTCATACATGTAAAAGGTGATGCGTATAATATGCCTTTTAGAGACAGTACATTTAACAGTATTTATTGTACTCTTGCCCCTCATGAGTTTTTGAATTTCTCCCCCATATTAGGTGAGGCCTATCGGGTGTTGAAGGATGAGGGACGTCTCAGGGTCTATGACATCTATGATTCTCCTAATATGTTGGTTAAGCCTTTCACTATTTTTATGAGGTATGTGGTTGAGATGGGAAAGTTTTATATCCACTCGAAAGACCAATGGGTGCGGAAGCTTGAGAGGCTGGGTTTTAAGGATATTGAGACTGAGATCCTTTATCATGCCTCTATATTTATCAAAGCTGGGAAGTGAGTGTTTTGCGGATTGGTTTTTTTTCTAATGCGTTTAAGCAGTTTTCATTGGAGTATGCGGTTGATGTTTTGTCCAGTTTGGGCTATCAGGGTTTAGAGCTTTGGTGTAAGGGGCAGCAGGTTACACCCTATGACAACCGGGATAGGATAGATTACATCAAGGCTCTTGTATCTTCACATAATTTAGAGGTTTATGCTCTTAGTGCTCATCTTGATTTTATCACTGATAATGATGAGTTGAGACGGGAGAATATTAGGATCTTTAAGAAGGTCATCGATTTGGGCGGGGAGTTTGGGGTTGGAAAGGTTTTGACTGCCTCAGGTTATCTAGATGGTAAGGAGCCTGATCGGGGTATGGAGGAGCGGTTTGTTGATTCGATGAAGGAGCTCGGTGAGTATGCAAGGGAGAAGGGGATGATTATTGCCTTGGAGGCTGAGCCTGAGAAGCTTATGCGTGATCCTGTTCAGACTGTTGAGTTTATTGAGGAGATAGGTGTTCCTGTTTTCAAGACTGTTTGTGATCTAAGTCATGCTATTGCTTTGGATATGACTCCTCAGGAGTTTATCGCTCCTATGCAGGATTATCTCTGCCATATTCATCTGGATGATGGGGCTTATGGTCTGCATCCTCACAAGCACCTGATCCCTGGTGAGGGAGATGTTAAGTACCGCGAGGTTTTTGAGTTCTTAGAAGATATTAAATATGATGATTGGATTTCTGTTGAATTGAATCAACACATCGAGTATCCGAAGCTTGCCGCCACTCAAGCGATGGAATTTTTAAAGAGAGAAGGTCTTGTAGGATGAAAGGTGCCATCGTAGGTTTTGGGAATATTGCAGAGAAGGGTCATTTGCCAGCTCATAGGAAGCTTGGTATTGATATAGTCGCGGCTGTTGACATATGTCCTAAGAGGAGAGAGGTTGCTGCTGGATATGGCTTGAATGTCTATGAATCTCTCACTGAGCTTGGTGAGAGTGAGGGTCTCGATTTTTTGGATATCTGTACTCCTCAGAACTTTCGTCTGGAGGCGGTGGAGTTTGCTGTTGAGAACGGCTTGGATGTTATTTGTGAGAAGCCGATCTGTCATCCTGATGACCTTGAGGATATGAAGAGGATTGTGGGCGGGAGCGATATCTTCTTTTTGCCTGTGCATAACTGGAAGTATTCGCCGCATTACTTGAAGGCTAAGGAGATTATTAGTTCTAATGGGGGTAGGCTTGAGAGGCTGCAGATGAACACTCTTCGGACCACATATAGTCATGGAAATGAGGATTGGGATCCTGATTGGAGGGTTCATTATGACATATCAGGTGGGGGTGTCTTGATGGATCATGGTTATCATAACATCTATCTTGCTATGTTTTTGTTTGGATGTGAGTTTAAAGAGGCGAAGTTGAATCATATTGAGTTTTTTGATGATTCTAGGATTGAGAAGAAGGTTAATTGTGAGCTTTTGTTCAGCTGTAATGGCAGTAGGTCGTCGTGTGATGCTAGTGTTGAGATAAACTTGGAGTGGAATTCTGATAAGCGGGAGATAAAAAATGTCTTCTTTGAGGGTGATCATCAGATTGAGCTTTGTGAGAACAAGATCATATCTAACGGCGATGTCTTTGAGTTTGAGCATGCCTTATCTGGAGATTCTGTTCATGGTGCTTGGTATCCTGATGTCTTCGCTGATTTTATTCGATGTCGTGAGCTTAAGGATCCTAAGTATTTCCGGGAGGCTGTGAAGGTTATTGAGGGGATAAAAGAGATCTATTCGCAGGCAAAGGCCTGAGTATTCGTTTTCAATCCCTACTTTCAATTACTTTTATATATTTTTGAGATGTTTTCCCGTCTATGCTTGATCAGCTGAAAGTAGATTTGCAAAATCTTAAGGACCCTGAAAAAGCCAAGATTCTCTCAAGGTTTTTTAAGACGGGGAAGGGTGAGTATGGTGAGGGTGATGTTTTTCTCGGTATCAAGGTTCCTGAACAGCGTAAAGTGGCAAAAAAATATACCGATCTGACTCTTGGGGATCTTCAAAAACTTCTTTCCAGCAAGGTTCATGAACACCGACTAACTGCGTCAATAATTTTGGTCAACAAATATCAAAAGGCCGATGAAAAGGGGGAGAAAGAGATCTACAATTTTTATCTAAAAAACACTGGTAACATCAATAACTGGGACATTGTTGACACTTCAGCGCCAAAGATAGTCGGAGCTTATCTTCAGGATAAGGATAAGTCAATCTTATATCAACTGGCTAAATCTGATAGTCTCTGGGAGAGAAGGATCGCTATCCTCTCGACTTTTAGATTCATTAAAGACAATGAATTCGATGATGCTTTAAAGATCTCAGAGATTCTCTTAAACGATGAGCATGATCTTATGCATAAGGCTGTCGGGTGGATGCTCCGGGAGATTGGAAAGAGAGATCAGACTATAGAAGAAGCATTCTTAAAGAAACATTACAAAGAGATGCCAAGGACAATGCTAAGATATGCTATTGAGAGATTTGATGAGAAAAAGAGAAAAGCCTATTTAAAAAAATAGGCCTATTTTTCGATTATAACCTTCTCCATAGTGTCGCCACGTCTAAGGGATAATACAACATCCATGCCCTCTGTAATTTGGCCGAAGACTGCATAGTTATCATCCAAGAAGTGTGATGGCGCCAGGGTAACGTAGAACTGAGACGAAGCGCTGTTAGGATCCTGTGAGCGAGCCATAGCAATCGCTCCCTCTATATGTCGAAGCTCGGGATGTATCTCAAGCTGTATCTTCTTATCTGATCCCCCCATTCCAGTCCCGAGAGGGTCGCCTCCTTGGATTACAAATCCTGGCTCGTATCTGTGGAAGGTGAGTCCTGTGTAGAAACCTGATTCAGCAAGCTCGATAAAGTTTGCCGCCGTCGTTGGCGCTCGTTTTGTGTATAGTTCGAACTTGAATGCGATCGTACTTGTTAATTTAAAGGAGCCAGAACCGTCCTTTGGAACTGGATCATCCACTCCAGAGAACCAATCTTGGTCTGAAATGATAATGTCTCTAATAACTGATGTCATGTCAGCTGTCTTTCTTGGAT
>SDBV01003025.1_pt1 | contig 25052 bp, 33 predicted proteins | sample 2277081 | NCBI WGS metagenome assembly SDBV01 (sample SAMN10402039, study PRJNA504765) | marine sediment metagenome | isolation source: marine sediment core GS10_PC15, 223 cmbsf | place: Arctic Ocean: Southern Knipovich Ridge | collected 2010 | reverse complement strand
TAGATAATTAGATAGTCTATGGACAACCAAACCTGTAAGGATTAAGTCTGCCCAGTACCATCCTGTAAAATTATAAGTTAATCCTAACAGGAGAACAACCCCGTATGAAGACCACAGGGAAAAACAATAACCACAGCTAAATAGCTCAGCGAACCATTTTCCTAAATTTTTAATTCGATCTCGAATTCCTCGAAAAATTACTGACTTAATTACCAGCTCTGTGGTTAACTCTGTTAGAATAACTGCGAATAATAAAGTAATCCAAAACATTTTCTGCCCTTTATAGTTGTGCTAGGGTCCGGTATGAAGCGGGGAGACTTCAACTTAACCTAGGACTAACCGGACCCTAGCGTAATTCTCTTGTTCCCCTGACTAAGGTGCGTCCGTTACGATATCGGCAGAGGTTATACCAATTCCGGGTATATCGATTGCGACGGGGCCAGTACCGAAGTCCTTACCAACGGTGTCCGAGTCATGTCCAAAACGCCACCAAGGTAATAGGTTCGATGCGAACGTGTAAGTCCCTTTGTTTGTCTTAAGGTCGAAAGCACTACTTCCACCATTATAGATGGCGCCAGCTGCAGAGTCTATGTTGGTATCCCACATGGCGATAGAATGTATCCGTCCATCCCAATAGAAACCGCTGACCGCGTTGAGCCGCCCGACGCCTGTGATACGGTCGGTGTTAGCCACAGTAAGAGATAGGTCTGTTTGTTTGCCGGCTGCTGCGAATGTCCCATCAAAGTAACCGTTGAGATCTGTGCCATCCCAAGTTATCAAAACATGTTTCCACTCCCCGATCACGAACTGGTTGCCCCAGCGGTACTGCTTTCGAATAGCGCCGGACGCGTCGTGAAGCTCGACTTTCATCCGGCCCGACGCGGAGTTATCCATGAAGAAGTCAAGACGGTCCGCTCCAGCTGTTCCCTCCGAGGGGCCAAGCTGCATGATGAACTGAAAGAGATCACCTGTGGGAACACCGCCGATCTGGTTAGTCTTGACCCAAGCCGCCCATGAGAAAGCGTTGCCAAAGCCGTGATCCCTTTGAACCGCATCCAACATCCGTTCGCTAGTGCCATTGAAGTCTAGCGAAACAGTTTGAGCATCTACGAACCTTGTAAAGTTCTGAGGCTTGTTATATAGGAGGATTGGCACTAGTTTATATCCTTTTGGTCTCGATTTACGGTGGGGAATCCACCACCACATCATCCGCGGTTATGTCAACTGCATCATCCATCACATTTATCAAAGTTGTGTGCTTCCCATAATCTTGCCCAATAGCACTTACTGGATCTGTCTCTAGACCTAATCGCCACCAGTGCAGTAAATTAGCGGAGCTAACGTAACTACCACTATTATTGGCTAAATCAAACTCCCCACCATTACCTGAATTGTAGACCGCAGTAACTTCAGGCGAACTCAAAGTTACATTCCAAATCGCAGCGCTATGGTTTATACACTGTAGCGTATCTCCACCGCTTGCCCTTGCTCCTAATCCGACGCGGCGATCCGAACTTGTCATCGTACCAGAATCATCAGTAAATTTAGTAGAAGGAGCTTGATCCGTTCCATCAATATATAAGAGAAGTGTAGTACCGTCCCAAGTAGATAAGAGTGAAATCCATTGATCAAGCGTTTGGAAATTATCCCAATCATAAAGTTTGAAAGTAGTACCCCCAGAGTCTCTCATAAAAACTCTGATGGTGTCCTGTGCTCCTAAGTAGCGAAACCCTATAGTATTATTGTTGTTTCCTAGCGCGTCGATGTCTAGTATGCATCCTCCACCGCCAGTAAAATCGGACGCTGTACGTTTATTCCACGATAACAGAGACCAATTATTAGCTATACCAATATCTACCTCACTATTATGTATAAGACTTTCAGTACCTCCATCCATATCAACAGAAACTTCTTGAGATACCAGCGTTGGTCCTAAAAAAGGAGCATTTGATATGAACATCAGAGTCGGCATTATGTTCTTTCTGCCTTGAGTCCGAATCTGAAGTTGAAGGCGTTCACCGCCCCACTGATTGCTAAGGTTATTTCATCGCCTGCTGTATAGGTTCCAGCAGCAGTCGCAAGGTCTACTGCTTGCGTGCCGCTGGCCGGCTGGTTATCCAATCCTTCAACAACTACGCCGTCAAGGAGTAAGCTGTAGGTCAGGCTTCCTGAGACGGTCTTGACCGTGGACTGTTGGACCTCAACATTATAATCATAAATCCAAGTGATATTTTCCGACCCATCTCCAGTGCCATCGATACCGGATCCTGGGAATGGAATAAAGACAGGAGTTGATTCAGTAACTCCTATCAAGTTCGTGTCGAGTCCCCCTCCGCCCCCCGTGCCTGTGGCTACTGGGACCCCGGATATGGTTAAGGATTGACTGAAGGTCCCACCAACTGCGGTGAGGCCTCCGGCAACTTCAATAGTATCGCTGGGCCTGGTGGCAGCAGCAAGGTTGACCCCGAATCTAGTATCTGTACCCGATACTACGTTTACGTGGTCGCCCGTCGCTCCATTTTCAACGACTCTGAAAAGTTCTGTACCCCCACACGAGATCGCCAGCTGGTCAATGCCAGAGCGGAATATCCCGGTATTCGGGTCGACCTCGAAGGCCATACCAGGCGCGCCTGCGTTTCCTGCCTGGAATTGCACGGCCCCATTCTTAAATATGTTAATGCCAGTAGCTAGCTCCAGCCTACTGGTACCGTCGGTTACGAAACCTAAAGTGCTTGAATTGGCAATCTTAAACATCCCCGTGTCAGTATTAGAAGCAAAAGCTAGGGAGGGTCTGCCGAGGCCACTATCAGGGAGTAGTATGGGGCTACCCGCCGTATTTTCGACCCCCGGCCTGACTTTTCCAGGAATGCCTCTCGTTGATCCTACGGATTGGATCTCTACGGCTAGGATTACACTTGCATCAGAGGCAGAGGCTGTCCACTGCACTTCAGTAGCGCCAGCCGGCGTTGGCCCAATCTGAAAACCGGCTGCTACACCGAAATCAGCACTTGTACTAGGCCCAGTTCCGCTATCGATGACTTCATTCTGGCCCGAATCAGGAGTGAACGGATCCGTGTCTCCTCCCAAAAATGCGGTGGTTGCCCAGATAAGACTACCAGGCTGTTCTGTCATAATGTTTACATCGGCGATGGCGGACGCGCCGGTGGTGTCGAAATCTATCGCCGCTGTAGCAATCGGGAGGAACGGTTCGACGTCGAAGAACATGGCAGCAACAACCGCGTAACTACTGGCTTCACTTGTTGTTCCTATAAGATCATGCGATCCAACTGGAGGGTTGACCAGACCAAACATCCTTCCGCTCATGTCATCATTAGAGAACGTGCCTGGTTCCCCTCCAGTAATAGCCGACATTTGGATGCCGTTGTAGGTCAGAGTTTCAAGCCTATTTTGTCCGAGCGAGAACATACTGACTAACAATAGGCGATTGTCTTTGTCAGGGGTCTCGAAATTGAGGGCAGTGGCTCCGCTTGCTACTCTATTACTAAGAGTGCTGCTGTGGTGGGTTGCGTTGCCCTGTGCAGCTACAGGAATACCAGATACGGTTAGGACTGTAGAAAATGTTCCGGCTTCAGCAGTGACTTGTCCATTTACCAGAATTCCTTTACCAATAGGATCGCCGAGCGCGTTGGCGTGGCCGCTCACTGTAAGAATCTCAGTCCCTGTTACAACGAGGGCGAGATTAAACACATTTTCGCCGGGCAAATACATACCTGTGGAGGCCGCAGTATTAAAAGCAAAACCGGGGAAGGCTACCGTAGAATCTCCGCCAGCATGGATCTTTGCTTCATTGTTGCGAGCTTCAAATACCACCCCTGCAGTATTATCGGTGGTTATTCGGAAAGCATCCTGGGTCTGATTCGCAAACTCTATCGCAGGATTGGGGTTGTCTTTGCTAAACCAAATTCCTGTCCTCTGAGCAGGACCATAAAGAGTGGGTCTACCTTCGCTACCTTCGGGAAATTGAATAGCGTCCCCCGTAATTGTAATGCTACCAGTTCCAAAAGTTATCCCAGAAGTAACCGTCCCAGTGACTGCAGTAAAGGCATTTATATTTAGGATATCATTATTTAGCGCGTCCAAAGTTCCGCCCAGTTCTGGTGTCGTATCTTCTACGACGTTATTAAGTCCTCCTCCTCCTCCAGTACCCGTAGCTACAGGCTGACCAGAAATAGTCAGGGATTCGCTAAAAGTACCGGTGGCTGCTACGAAAGGATCGAGTCCCCCCGTTAACTCAACTGGAATAGGATCTTCCGTAACGATAATTACATTTTGGACGGTAGCTCTACTGAAAATAGCTGTAGGAGTACCAGAAGCCAAGGTGCCTGAAACGACACCTACTATATTAATGGGCAGCATGTTTGATAGTGAGTCGACCACGGGTACATCCTCCTTTACACAGATTTTATATTATTTCTACCATACAAAAAAACCGATAGGGGCAAGCATCGTAGGAGTTGCAAGGCCCTATCGGTCATTAAGTCCCCTAACCCCTCCAATCTGGCTCCTAAAGGAGGAGAGCTTTGGGCTCTCCCCCTCAGGAAGTAAAACAAGGTTAACTTCGGTCAATAACACCCAGAGAAACCATTCGAGAGTCAAGCAATGCAAATCCAACTTCCTCCCAACCGAAGAAGCCTTGCTTCTGCTGTCGAAGTAGTGTAGGATCGTCATGAGCTTCATACTCTTTACGAACTGGCATAACTAGGGAATCATTAACAGAGAGGTCGAATGCATAAACCTGAGTCTCTCCAGCGGTGGTAACGTTACCATTAGCATCGACAACATTCTCATTTGTCGGGTTGTAATCGTTAAAGTCACCAGAACCGTCGACCTGGAAAATTCCAAACGTAGCACCATTCTGGTTAATATTAAATCTACCAGTAGCACCTAGCTGGAATACTTCGTGTAAGTTGATGTTCCAAATGCTTCCCATACCAGCAGCGGTAAAGATCTCGCGTCGAGTAATAGGATCAACCTGGGTATCAGTCCATTCACGAACATCGGCAGCATCTTCAGGTGAGATGTACAGGTCAGTCAGTGATCGGCGAACTCTCTTCATACCGACCAACATTAGGTTAATAAGTTCCTTAGATAGGAACTTCTCGCCAGTAGAACCAGTAGGAACCTGAAAAATAGGGGCGCTGCGGGTTCCGAGCAGGCCTTGGCCGGAGAAATCAGTAGTTGCACCAGGTACAATTACGCGCCAACCAGACTCTTCCTCGAAATCAGCAATCGCGCGAGCAGCGTTTCGGGCCGCTCTTTCGGGGATATCAATTCGCGAGTCTCGAGCATAAGTAACCTTCCAATCAGCTGCAACGCTAATCGAGAAGGTAGGAACATAAACTTCCTCACCTACGCCTTCGACGAAATTCTGAGCGATGTATCCGAGACCAGGCAGTACGAATACTGGGATCTCGAAGTCATCTGCTACGGGATAGACAGCCTGTGCACCAGGGGCAAGTCGCTCTACCGAGAATAGCTGTCTCATGATAGATGCGTCTCTAATCTCCTGGAGAATAGGCACTGTCAGTGCCTGAGCAAAGGCTTTATATGCCTCCATACCCTCAGGAGTGTCTATCGCAGCAGTCGCCTTAAACAGTTCAGCAAGTTTTTGCTTATCCATTTTAGTGGACCTCCTGTGGATTTATATTAGAAGCTTAATTCTAAGATTTTGACCAGCCGCAACAGCGGTCGAATCGAGAGAATTCTGGGCGACAGCAATAATGGCCGCGTTAACTTCGTTAACGCCAGTTGGGGTCACTGTGCCGTTAGCAGCAACGGTTAGGTTGGTGCCTGCTGTAAATGTAGTTGCCGTGTTGTAGTGCGTTGTGTCGTAAATGCCAAGATGGGCGACTCCAACAGGATCTCCCGTAAAGGCGTCAGAACTACCAAGATCGCCGGGTAGGCGGAACCCAGTAGGATGAGCAGAAGACTCGGCCTTGACATTCTGCAGGAGGAATCCGTAAGGAATGACACCACTACCACTAACACATGCTACTAATTCATCGCCAGACAGGAATACTACGCATCCTGCGGTTTCAGTTCCGGCGCCCTGACTAGTGTCATGGACCAGATATTGGTTCTGAACAACCGGGTCACGTGGGATGAACACCATGTGTTGTTACCTCCTTACTTGGAATTATTGTTTTTCGCCTTTCTTTTCGGCGATATAACCTTCCCATGCTTGGGCCATTTCTTCTTTGAGATCAGCAGGGGCCTGAATCTCCTGATCCATTGCCTTTGTAATAGCTTCTCCGAGAGATAGGGTCTTCTTCACAGAAGCGGTCTCCTTATTCGGAGTCTCATTGTCTTCAGAAGTAGTCTCTTCAGCAGTCTCTGTCTCTTCAGTTTTTTCAGCAGGGGTCTGCTGTCTATTGTGAGAAACTTCAGCTACCTTCTGAGCAACTTCTCTAACAAGGGCAATACACTTTGAATCAGATGGGTCGCAACCAAGGCTTTGCGCAATCATGTTTATTTCATCACTAGATAGTTCGCTTACCTCGATCTTATCATTTCCTTCTTCTTCTGAAGATGGGGCTGCATACTTGTTCTTTAGAGCGACAAGTTCACTCTTATAGGACTGGAAGTCCTCGTCCGACATATTTCGGACCTTCGCATACTGAGCTTCAGCAGCTTCTTCATCAAGAGAAACACCTGCCTCTTCCAGCTCGGTCATTCTGCTGGCGGCAGTTTCTTCGCGGGCTAGAGTATCCAGAGCAGCCTCTGATACTTCTGCGCGATGCTTCCACTCTTCAATAGCGGTTTCAAGTTCAACGATCTTTTCATTGGCTGCAACTTCTACAGTCGTAGGCTCAGAAATATCGAGATTAGAAAGAACTTCTTCATACTCTACAATTTTAGCGTTCTTCGCCTCCAAAGACGCTTTGAGAGTTTCAAAAGTTTCTCTAGCTTCGTTTAGAGCCTCTTCAGCTTCGTGTCGAGCCTCAGCTTCTTCTCTGGAGGAGAGCTGCTTTTCGACTTCGGCTTGTACAGCTACGTTGAACTCCTCAGTCGTTAATTGAGTCATTAGATCTCTTCCTCCTCTAATAGGATTGAGTAGTCCAAAAGGTTATCCCCAAACAACCTCTCAAACGTGTGTGCTCTTTGTGTCACACTTCCTTGCATCTACTCCGTGACCTTTTCCTTGGTTTAAAACCTTAAATTAATTAAAGCAATCTAACTTGAACATCTCCTGCGTTGTGGTAAAGTTCGCCTATTGCGACACCACCAGATGCGGCGTTAGCGTCTGAATTAAAATTCAGTGCTGCTAGAGCCAAACCGGTGACCGGACCCTTATCTTCTAGGCCCAGCTTTCCATCATCTCGGAATAGGGTACCAGAGGCAGTAATGTATGCTCGCTGGATATCCGGCTTTGCCATTTTGCTGTTCCTCCTTCTAGAGATTTTCTTGTAAAATCAGCTGATCTTTATTGACTAGTATTCGATCTATTAAGTGCGTCTAATCCGCAAGTCCCCGTTGGTGTGATAAAACTCACCAATTTCTACTCCATTGGATGCGGCTTGACCATCGCTGGTAAAATTCAAGGCAGCGAGGTCAAGTCCTGTATTCGGCCCTTTGTCATCCATCGCTAGCTTTCCGTCTAGACGGAATAGGGTCCCAGATGCGGTGGTGTAGGCTTTTTGAATATCTGGCTTTGCCATTTTCGGTTCTCCTTATTCAGACTTTCTGGTTAACATTAATTGATCTTTGGTAACTAACACTTCGCCAAACTTGGCTTGAAGTTTAGAAACAAAAACCACCGTATCATTTTCTTCTAAAATTTCAACGGCTTTTTCTATTGCAAATTCTCGGTCTTCACCGGTCTCAATAACTGTCTGACCGGAACCTACTAGGAGAATAAATCCTCCCACCTTTTCTCTTTCTGCCTGGGGAGCAAACGCTTGGGCAGCCTTGAAGGCCTCTACCTTGTGCTTAAATCTTTTAACTTTGTCTGGAGTTATAACTGAGGCAGCTTCGATTGACTGACTAATTATTCTAAAGTTTTTTTTTCAGCAGAAACAATAAATCCACGAAGAGAGCTTCTTAATTCTTGAGCCCTTTCCTTAATTCTGCCAATCTGTTCCTTCCTCTCCTGTAAGCTAGCGGAAGTGGTTAGAACAGGTCGCTGTAGAACGGTTGTGAAAGTATTGCTCGGGGCGCTATCTACATGCTCACGAATTGTCTTAGTAAGGGTATTGTCACGCTCATCCCTAGTAGTCCGATTGCGTGAATTCCGTAGGCACTCTGGAGCTTTGGACGACGCCCCAATTACTGGGCAGGGCTCTTCGAATAAAGCACACCAGTGCTCATGGATTACAACGCCTTCTGACTGATCAAGGGCATTATACTTGGTCACACGCTTTTTAAAACTCTTGCAAAGTTCATCGGGATAAGAAGTAATGCTGCCCGGTCCACCAATTCCAGGGCCGCTCCAGCGAAGGGCAGCCTCTTCCTTTCCGCCAACGGAAAGAACTCTCTTGATGCCACCCGTCTCCTTATCAACTTCGATATAAATCTGCTCTTCGGTTTCCATTTCTCCATCCTCAGATATTGCTTTAATTGGGACTGTTACTTCTGTAGTCTCTTCCGCAACCTCTTCTGTGGAAGAAACTTCAACCTTGTGTCCGCGCAGATTATCAATTTGCTCTAAATCAATTACAAAATCCCCTGTTTCCATTTTTTCTCTGCGGGCCGCAGTTTCTAAAATAATAGAATGGGGATTAGCTGGATTTTTTACAATTCCCATGCCGCTAAAAGTTATACCCCTTAGAACACGTGAAACCAAGTGCTTCCCTAAAGCTTTATTGCCCACCATTACCTTGACAAAGCCTCCAATAAGCTCTTGAGGATCATAACCAAGGGCTTCCGCTTCAACACGGGTGATGATGTTCTCTCCAACTTTAATATCAAAGTCCTTGAAGAAACATTCCATGCTTACCTTCCACTCGCCTGTTAAAATCTCATCAGCTATTTCTGGAAAACGCATCTTGTGAATAACGCCAGCTATAACAATATCTATGTCTAATTCGTCAGGATTTTTCCTAGCGTTTTCGTGTTCAGCCAAAATTTCCTGAGGATCAAATTGTTCCCCATCTTTGAATAAAAAGGCACAATCATAAATATGGCCAATAACTTGATCCTCAGCATGTTCGACGTCAATGGCCTTATTAACGATGGTCTGGTGAGCCTTCATCATTTCAGAAGGTAGGAAGTGGGCTCCATTTTTATTAGTTCCTGCTGAAACCAGAACAGAACGCATATATTGCAAATCTCCTTGCTTCTCCTCCGGAAAAGCTAAAACTGATGCTTTCTCTTGAGCCGCTTCAGCTACGTGCTCATCTATAATAATGGGAGCATATACCGTAACTTTATTTTGATTTGTCATCGGAGCCTCCTAAACTGATAGGTTCTAAGATTTCTACCTTTTCCTCTTCTGAGAGTTCCCCACCGTTTAGCAACTCACATAAAGAGTCAATACTTTTTCTTATAGCAGATCGGCAATTCTTCGATTTTTCCTTTTCGATTGCCACCACTTGTTCAATTTCTTGCAGTTTAGTTATCATAGAGACATCCTCTTTTATTATTGGTTGAATTTCAAGTACCATTATTTCCATTCCGCCTCTTGAAGACTTTAATCAATACATCTACAGATTTGTGCAAATCTTTTGCCAATTCTTCGTATTTCTCTCTCTCTTCTACTACGTCTTCTCTTCTCTTTTCTGACATTTCTAAGAGATCATCTTGCAAGTCTTCAATTTTTTTATCTTTCTTTTGATACGCTCTTAACACTAATAAAAGAAGGATGGCCTCTACTACACAAAGTAGGCCTATAACTCCAGTTGTTTCAAATATGGCTTTAAAAAAATCCCACATCCAACCCCTCCTTATTGCTTCAAACGGGACCTACAAATTGCAATAGACGCACTCTTAATTGACTGCCCATCCATGGTCTTGCGTGTTCTACGTAAATTCTTTTTTACATCTTGAATGCAACGCTCCATGCTGGCAGTAGGTCTAAAAGGAGCAGCTAATTCTACAGACGCCTGTGCCAGAGGAGTCTCCGGCACACAAAATCCTTCTACGTCATTAAGCCTAAATCCAGGCGGACACTCTAAAGTGCCCACAGGTTCTTGTCCTTCAAGATTGGTTATAGGTCGGCACGAGCCCGATTTGGGATCAAAGACCTCCTCGGGGCGGCACTGGGGATGAAAGTCGGCAGGGTTGGTGATCTGACCCTCAGTGCTTAGACTTTTTTTAAAAGACGCTCCGCAACAATTGCGCGAGCGTGATATAGGAGATGCTCGGAAGCATCGGTAGTTGCTTGCGCAGAAAAGCCCTCTACGGTGGTAGCTCGAGCAAGCGCGTTTCGCAACCGTCCTACATCTACGGTCTCTTGATCATAAGGGTCTTCAACGTTAGGGGTGTGATGCATTAAGCTTCTCTTGGTAGCGCTAACTAGAGAAGGCGGAAAAGCGGCATTCGGTAAATCTTTGGCATCTACTCTGGCTTTCTCCTTCGTTCTACCTTCCTCAGCCTCTTCCTTGATGATCGCATCCAACTGTTGGATAATCTGTGCCAATGACATGTCTTCTACACTCGCAACGCTGGTGGGCGCTTGAGGACTGGCACCGTCGGGGCGATTCTTGGCCATACTATCAATAGGACGACAAATCTTGTTCTTAGCGTCCCAAGCAGTGTTCGGAGGGCAGTCTGTCGGGTGCTGGGCCTTACCTGCAGGAGCAGGAGTTAGTCCTTCTCTGTTGCCAGGCTGGGCATTCTCAGCAGTTTCGTTTTCAGACTTACCCTTGAAAGCTCCCTTTCGAGGCATGCACTTCTTAGTAATGGGATTCATGAACTCGCCCTCGGGACAACCGGGACCTCCCTTATTACCAGGACCATTAGTAGTGGTCTGCCCATGCTTAGTGGCTTCTTCGTCCTCTTCCGCCTTACTCTTCTTCTTTTTCTTATCAACTATCTTTTGAATGAAGTCAGGAAGATGTTTAGCTCCATCCTCTTCTTCAGACTTGCTCTTCTTCTTCAGGAAGTCAGGTAAACCGTTCTTCTTGTCGTCTTTCTTATCGTCGCCATTCTTCCCATCCTTCTTCTTCTTCTTGATATTCTTCAAAAACTGGGGCGGAATGCCGGCAGCGTTTTCTTCCTCAGACTTGGTCTTCTTTCGAGAATCTAGAGGCTTACAAATCTCTAGGTCTTTATCCCAAATGGTATCCGGAGGGCAATCCTGGGGCAGTCGGGCTGGACGTCCCTCGGGAGAAGGCGCTAAGTCTCTCTGAGCCTCTTCCACTTCAGCCTTATCCGTGGTGGAACCTGGCTTCTGAGAAGGATCTAGAGGAAGGCATCGTCGGTTCGTAAAATCAAAAAACCAACCGTCAGGACATTGGAACCCTACGGTATCTCGTCGTCCTTCTGGTTGGTGCTTTACGATATCAACATGTTGGGCTTCGTCCTTGAGTCCGGCAACAAACCCACGAGTCTGAGTGCAACGCATAGCTTCTGCTGCCCAAACCATTCCCGGAGGGCAAGGCCCTTGCAGTTTCACATCGTCAGAACGATAAAGATCCAAACGATTTTCTTTCATGCCAACCATGAGATCCTGCAAAACTTCTGCAAACTCAGCCGGGGTCGTAGCCTTGGCAAACTTACGAACTTCAATACCACAAATCTTGGCGCGGCCCAAAATCTTTCTGCGCAGGGTAGCCTTTTCACTAGACGTCAGTCCCTTGGCTTGATTAAATCTAGACATGGCATTGCGAACTCTCGCACAAGAATCGAGAGGAAACTTTCTCTTTCCAGGAACTCCAAAGGAACTTGCAGGAAGAGAGTTCCTTTGCTTAGTTTTGATAGGCGCTCCTTCTTCCTTCTCCTCGGCTACGGAGCCGAAAGGAGAATCGACGTGATCTTCATCATCACGTTCAAAAGGATTTACTGCGCCGGGATGTCGAGAAACATAATCACTTTTTGTTACTTTGTGAGGGGTAACTTCAAACTCAACCACTTCGTGCGAATGCGGATAACTAGTCATGATGCCGCCGATGTCAACAGAGGTGTTGCCATCCCCATCTTCGTTTGTGGTAACAAAGTGCCGATGTCCATCTATGGGGTCTGGAGAAGTTTTAGCAACCTTACCAAATCTGGCCACTTCTTTCTTAAACTCCTCACTAAACTCCTTGTTCTCGGAAGCCAGCACTGTATCTTTGTTTAGAGGAATACATAGTCGATTCTTATAATCAAAGAACTGGTTGGGCGGGCATTCATGATTCACAGTGTCTCTTCTACCCTCAGGCTGAATCTGGACAATCTCTGGATGACCGCCTACACCCGGGGCTGCAGCATCTTCATCCATTGGATTTTCATCAGCATTTTCTAACTCAGCCTCGTCAATAGAAATACATTTTCTCTGAACGAAAGAAAAAGTTGTACCTTCGGCACAACTTTCTTGTTCATCCATCTCGTCTGCATCAATAGCAGTTTCTGTAGAAAATGTGGAATCAACAGGCTTCATCTCGTCCCCGCGCCATGCTGGACCGTCGTCCACATTAAGGCTGCGCGTAAACGCAGTATGGTCCGTGCTCCCTAGAGGAAGACATCGGCCACTGCCGAGATCCCTTCTATGCCCTTCAGGACACTCTTCACCCACTGTTATTGCGAAATCCTTTACTTCCTTAAGGAAGTTGTTGAAATCGTTTCCGTCGGACGCGATTTCTTGTTTTGTGTCTACGCTCTTATCAGACATTGGATTTCTATCCTCCTTACGTAGAGTTAGTTCTTAACTCTGGTTATTAGGCTTGCGTGGTTTAGTATTTGGTTGGGTTTGCTTCTTTCGAGGCTTACCCCGGCCCTTTCGGGGCCGCCCCTCACTGGGAGTTCCTGTTGGAGTTCTCTGTACTGGTTGTATGTTCTTCAAACCTTGGTTAATTAAGTTTTCAACATTCTTCTGGAAGTCTTGTAGGTCCTCTCGGGTTACAACAGTAGGCTTGCCCTTCTTCTTAGTCTCATCTGTTTCAGGGACCGGCTGTTCCGCGGGGATAGCCTTCGGATTGTATGGAGAACCGATGATACCAATAATACCGTCCTGCACCCACTTCTTCTCTTGTTTCATGTTGGCCAGCTCTGTATCGAAGTCGAAACCTAGCTTCTCAATACCCGTCTCATAAGAAATGATGCGCCGATCAATCATACCTTGGACAATGCTCATCATCATAATCTCATCCTTGAGAGAGTTCTCGTCGAAACGTACCTGCGGATAACGATCAAAGCCTATAGCCAATGCTACTTCTTCATATTCATGATCTATCCATCTCTTTACGCACCGGCGGGCATAATTTATTTCTTCTGAGAATGCTCGGGTAGCAGTTTCGATAGCTTTCTGGTTTCCTTGAAGCTGTCCGTCAAGAAGAGCACGAGTAACACCAAAGGCTGTGCTTAGATCGTCATTGACCTGCTTGAACTTATCCTGCCCTAAGATCTGGCTAATCTCCGGAAAGGTAATTTTCTCAATATTTAGGGTATGGTTCCAAACAATATCAAAACTCTTGCTTGTGGTATCAAAAAGTTTTGCTACAGTTTCTAACTCGCCTTGGTTTGTAACCGGATGTTGATCATTCCCAATTGTTATTTTCAAAATATAATTTGTGATACCATCTAACGTAGAAAAATCAGCCTTCTGAAGTTCTTCTTTATAAGTCAAGGCATCAAACGCGCGCAAAACTCGAGGATGAGGAAAACGTTCATAGTCTTGTCTACGATAATCACACTTTCCCACCAATTCAGGAGGCAGTCTGACTGGCCGGTTCTTCTTAATAGCGTCTTTAAGTTCTTTAGGAAGAGAAGTTATAAATTTTCTTTGCTCCGGAGTGAGCTTTCGTGTGTTCTTAAGCATGTCAGCTATTTCTTTGAACGCTGCCGGCTTAAGGAAAGTCTCGGTCTGATCAAACATTAAAGTTCCTTTAATATCAACCAGAGTAGGATTTAGAATAGTATATTTAAGAGGCACAAAAGATTTTGACCAAATCTTTTTGGCGGCCGCTATATCTTTATAAGCCATTAGCTGCTTCAAATCGTCAGAAGTCTTAAATTGGTTAGCGTCAGTTTTATTTTTAACAATTTTATCAAAATTCTCTGGCTTCAACTTGGGACTAAAATTACCTACCAATTTGAAGGTTCTGACCATCCCCACGCGGAAGAAATCAAAGAAAATATTTTCAACCGTCTGTCGAAAACCAATTTCCCTGTTCCACGTATCATAGAATAGTTTAATATCCGGGTTGTCTACATCGTTCTTGAAACCCTTAGAAGCAAAGTTGGTAAGAGTATCAATAACTGTTCCGTAGGCACCCTTAGTTTTATAAAAATTGATTGCCTTTTGATAAAGCCTGTCGGGCTTAAGCTTAAGTGGGCTCCCTTCTGGAACTAGGAGATCTAAATCTCCTCTACGAAGGAAGTCTCTAGAGAGAACTCGTCCGCCTGTATGATACCTCAATGGGGGCGGTTCTCCCTCTTTACCTGTAAGATAAGCTAAGTGCTCTACCGATCGTCCTTGTTTCCCCACAGCTATTTCCATTTCGTGAACGCCCGGCCTCACTTCTTCGTGGGAGAGAACTTTAGAATTCTCTAAATCTTGATTAAGCTTGTCCTTTACTTCTTTAGACATTTAATTTCTTCTCCGTTAGCGCTTGGGCTTTTTAGGAACTGGTTTAAGTACTGCTATGGGGCTGGTAAGAATTGTTCTTTTTTGGCGTGAATTCCTTAATAGTTTGTCCCGGTAAGCTTCTGGGTCTTGGGCAATTTCAAGCTTATCTCGCATCACCTGAGGAATAGTAGAATCTTGATAACCATACGTTTCAAAACCTGCGGGAAGACTGGGGCCTTCCCTCTCTCGTATTGTTCCCCCGTGATGAATGATATTTTCCGGCAACTCTTCTGCCCATAGCAAATCGTATACACAACGTCCAGCTAACATAAAAGCCGTATATAAATCTTTCTTTTCCTTGCCATGTCCACCCCCCTTGGGAACATCAAAATGAATCTTTCCCGTGGGGGTTTCGGTCATAACTATAGTCTGCATTTGTTGTTGCATTGTTCGAACTACTTCCCAAGACTCCTGTTGGGCTATAGTAGTGTCATATCCAGAAGGAACTGCGGGAAATAGAAAGTCTTTGTGTTCTAACAAACGCAAACAACAGAAGTTAGATTCAGCAATAAAATCTGTACCAAAATTACACATCTTCAAAAGAAAACGGCCAGACTTCAACTGATGAACTTCATCCTCAGAATCAAGGATGGGCCCGTCTCTGTGGGCTTGATTGTTTTCTGCTAGTATATCTTTGATGGCGTGACCACCTCCCTGAGAATCCATATAAATCTTTGTGACATTAAAAATATCGCATAGCTTTTCTATAAGTTCGGACATTCTAGGGAAGGGTTGTTTTTGAAGTTCAAGAGCATGAACTATTTTGGCAGGACGTCCTAGCTCAACAACCGCAATCGCAAACGAGTCTTCAGTTCTGGCTGGATCTATACCTAAAACATAAGCTTTTCCGTCCTCTCCCGCAACCCGAGTTGTGAACTCACGAGATTTGCAGGATTCTATTAGAGAAGCTTTATAAAAACCATCAGTATCAGGAATAAAGGCAGCCTCATATTCCATTTGAAATTCTAGGCTAGACATTTCCCTTTGCGCAGACTCAATGTTATCTTTGTCTAAAAATCCTTCGGGCAAGAGTTGGTAAGGAACTCGAAAAACAGCATATTTCTCATTACCGCCCCTCATTTCATCTCTATAGATGCAATAAAGAGAGTACATATGATTGAATGTAAAATAACCGGACGATGTAATTATGATCTGGTTAGCTACTCGACTGGCATCAATTTCCTCTTGGGTAATTAATCCTCTTTCTAACAGCTCTTTTTGTCGGGCGATGCGTTCTACGTTTTCCATAGGGTCGGCTACGGTAGCTGCCATGGGACGAATAACCATATTGAAAATGTCTTCCGGAATATGAGGAAATTCATCACAGATGATAGAAAAGAAACGAGAACCTCTAATCTTACTACCGTCCCCTAGAGGAACTGCTTGAATCAAAGAACCAACTTTACCTGCCACAGCTTTGAATTGGATATAACAGTTGTCGGACTGGTGAGTGGGCTTTCGTGCGGTCGCACTCTGTAGAATAGAAGATCGTTGCCAAAGCCTATTACATTCGTCGAACATGAACTTAGACTGGCGAAAGGTAGGAGCAAGCAAACCAACGCGGTAACCGGGGTATAGAAGACACTTAAGGCAAGCAAATACAGCATTGATAAAAGTCTTACCTGATCCACGACACATGATGGCCATAACATAGTTCTTAAACCACATAGACCGCAAGACTACCTTTTGCACATCAGAAAGTTTGACATTTAAAAGGTCCTTTGCGGCTATTTCAGGATAATCCCTATAGAATTGGATTAGTTTGTTGGATTGTTTTAAAAACTCAGGATCTTCTAACTGCAACTAATAGCCATCCTCTTCTAGAACTTTATTGAGTTTCTTTTTTGTAAACTCTTCTTCTTTAAGCAGGCTCTCTACGCGTTCTTCATCAGCGCGTTTCCGCTCTGAGTCATACGTGACCACTAGATCAACAATAGAGATGTCCTGCCCAACTCTGGAGTCTTTACGGTCCACTCGCCTAGAAGCAAGATTTTCTTTTGCAGATTGTTTCCGTTTATAAATTTTTTCTAGAAACTGACTAGAAGCAACTAATATGGCGGGATCATTTTTGGTTGCATGTAAAACTCGCATCTCAAGAATATCGGCTTTAGCTATCTCAAAGATGTCATCGACGTCAGAAGCCGTAGGCTCCTCTGTCTTAAAGTCTGCTAGAAATTGAGTTACTATGCCGACAAAACGTTTCTTTTCGGTAGGAGTAAAGATTCCCCTTTTGGGAATTAATTTTTTAACTAGATCAGGGCTGAGCTTTCTCCCCCTAACTATTTCTTCGGCCTGAACATCTTCATCCTCTTCTTCCTCGTCCATAATTTCGGGGTCGACGGTTTCGAAGTTCGGGCGGTCATCCTTATATTGCTTTAAGTTCTTGCGGCTGTTAGGATTATTATATTTCTTAGATTTAGGATCTTCTTTAGCTAGCCTTTCTAGCGCTTTGGCATCTACCTCCACTCCGTCTTTTTTGTCCTTTGCTGCTGGCATCCTAAATCAATCTCCTAACATAGTCGTGGAGGATATTTTTTATTTGATCCTCCGAAGGGGACTCTGCAGGAATACGAACTGTAGGAATATCTCGTCTCAGAAAATAATGATCTCTAGTCATATCCCGATTTTTTTGTTTACGCCACTTGTGTGATAGCCCATCTACTTCTATAATAAGGTGGTAATCCGGCAAATAAAAATCTACAATATAATGGGCCATTACTTTCTGAAATTCATACTTTACACATAAAGACTCAAGTATTCGAGTGATTTCCTTTTCACCATGGGCATATTTTTGACTATGTATTTCCGCATACTTACGAAGACGGTCCCATTTGGATGAAGGCTTGGTAATAGGAATATAGGTAATCTCTCCTCCTCGGACAAGATATTCTTCTAAGGTTTCCTTATTTTGAACCATAAAAATCTCCCAAAAGACAAAAATAGCTATAACTACCCCTCATTGGGCCTGAGTAGGTTAGTTAATTAAAACATTTATCTTTGTATTACCAATAGTTGTAAAGACCATATTTTGGTACTAGTGAAATCGCTGTAGGAAAGACGCTGTATCGACTAAAGCGATCATGGCGTCTTCGGCTGCGAAACAAGAACTACTGGAGTACTGATAAGAAATAGAACTATAAAGCGGGCCCGTTTCGATGTACCGACGAATGTCCGCTAACTCTTTCTCGGACCTAATATCTTGCATAGCTACAAGCAGGGCTTTTTTATTCGTTTCAAAAAACTCTTCTTGGTCTGGGTACTCTTCTTTAAGAGCAATATATCTCTTAAGGTACTTTCTTTCCATATCAAGTCTGGTTTCAGATATACGATCTCTGTGCTCTGTTGTTTTGTTTCTACCAGACATGCTCTCGCTAATCTTAGACCGTGTACCTGAAGCATGTTTGGTACCAAGACGGGATTGCCTAATCTTTTCAATGGTTTTGGCTGAGTGCTTATACCCAGGCTTTCTTCCTCGTTTCATATCCTCTTCAATTGATGTCTTGTACTTCTGTATTCTGTAGTTCAGTTTTTCGTTCAATCTGATCTTCATGGTAAACCATGTCAATTCCAGATTGTCCAAGAAGTGCGGCGGCCACCTTCACCCGGATGGACTCGCCTTCAACACGGGACACCTTTGCTTCGAAGCCCCTAAAAGGGCCTGTCAGCAACATGACCGTGTCCCCCTTGGTAAACCTACTAGCCTTAATTTCAGTCAATAGCTTCCCCTGTGCTGCCTGCATCTGCTGAATTTCCAATTCACTTACGGCGCCCGCAAACGTGGTAATAAAAGGGTATCTAGTAAGTTTATGATAAACATTATCGGGGTCGTTATATCGAAGAAAGATGTAACCCTCATAGAGGGGGCGGTCTTTTACCCGTACTCCAGTCTTGGTTGGATATTCTTTCTTAATCTGAGGATAAAAAAACTTATCTACTTCCGGGATGTTAGCGCGGATATACTCCACTACATTCTCGAATCGGTTACGTTTTATCACCCAAGAGTACCATTTCTTATTGTCAGACATTACATTCCCCTTTCATTCGATTCATACTAATAATAAAGGGTTTTCCAACTTTTAGCAAGTTTATTGGCTCTTTTTTTGTTCTAACTCCTCTTTTTTGTTCAACCTGTCAGTAGCTGTTCCTCTGAAACCAACAACTAAATCTGGATTATATCCTCTAGCTTCCGCTTCCGGATTTATAGCACTGACATATTTCTTACACCTGGAACAAGTAAAGCCTACCGTATTCTCGGAACCTGTGGTTTCTAAACCACATTCTGCGCATTTAATCAAAACAGTCAAGTGAGAACGAACCATCTTCTTTTTAGGGAAAGTAAAGGGGAGCCTGTCGAGGATATGTTTGTTTTTATCATTATGGTCGTGGATCATATCCTTGTATTTGCGAGTACCCATTTCTTGTTCTAAAGGAGACTGGCGCTGAACTGAGCCAGGAGCTAATTCAGCATGTGATTTACTAAGCGGACCGGGGGTTGATGGGTTAGCTTGATTCTCTTTAACAAGCTTGGCCACATCTTTCTTCACCGCAGCTACATTTACAGTACGTGTTGATTTGTTCTTGACCATGTTATTCCTATACGATGTTTACTGAAATACTTGAAACCCCTTCTGGGGTTCTTAAAATTCCTGTCTTTTGTAATAGGGGGGCATTAACTTGAGTTCCATCAGATTGTCCTAAACGCCCATCTAAAGTTCCTACTGCCTGATCTATTTCAGGAGATGTATCGGGGGCGTCGTCAGCAATCATTCCCTGAAAAGAAGTAGCCAGACTAAACCCTCTAACAGTAATGTCCATGGGGCCTAAAGCTCTAGTGGAAGGAATATTAAAGATAAAAGTAAACTGTTTTTCTTTGGTGGAGTCGCGGTCGCGGGCGTCCACAGTCCGTCTGTCTACAGGCTGACCATCTATTTGTAAAGTGGCTGAAAAAACACTTCTGATATCTTCAACAGTGGCTGTGATTGTTATCTGGTCTCCAGGGGAAAAGGTTGCGCCTGGAGTTGGGCTATCTATTGTGACTATTGGGAATAAGGCGCCAAAATTAGTAGACTCTAATATTGCTCTTTCTCCTTCTTTTAGGGCATCCAAAGCTGCTGTGGCCACAGTGCGGTCGGGAAGGTCAGGACGAAGGTCACTAACGGTATCTAAACTTCCTATTCGGGAAGGCATACCAAAGGCTTGCCCTTCGAGAGGTGCTCTTCCTCTATAAGCTCTAACAATAGGATTTCGGGTAGAACCGTAGGCTTCGTCCGTATCTGTTGCTTCAAAGTCTATCTCGCGTCCCCGGGGATCATCCCCAAGAGGATAGGTCGGCCGCCGTTTTATGAAATCAACGCCGTCTTCACCGCGGTCGACGTTATCATCAGCCCACGAGTGGCCTAAACCACTTCCTTCTGTGCTAGTGTTGTCTCTCTTCTCTACCATTAGGTTCGATTTCCTCCATTAGTTTGTCGAGCCTTTCATAATACTCATTGAAAGTCCCATTGTTGTCAATGATGAAATCGAAATTCTTATAATTCTTCATCGCAGTTTCACTAGAATGGTTTGCGCCTACATCCACCCCACCGGACTCCCTTAATACTTTAACAAGGGTTCCGGCCTCTGCGTGTATTTTGTCGCCTTCATTGGGGTAGCGCACATCTGAAATCACGAAGAAATCATAACCTTCTTTTTGGTGCTCTGGGATAGTTGTATAGAAAACTGTATCTACCCAAATTTCTGGATAGATCTTCCGCATACCATCGCCAACCTTCTGCATAATTTCACGAGGACTCATTCCGTATCGAGGATCTATAGTTTCTTTAATCTCTTTAGAACCATAACATTGTTCATAACTAAGACCAAAAAGTAACATACATACTTGTTTTAACTTGTCCGCAAATGCTACTCGTTTTGCTCTTCCGGGGTATTTCTTTTCGAGATATTCTGTTGCGGTATCTTTCCCTACTTGTGCTGTACAACCAAACCCAACTACACGCATTTATGATCCTTTCTATATTCTGAATCGGGAGTTCTTGATAGCTTTTTCAAGCTGGGACACTCCCTGCTTGATTCTATTGGTTTGTTTAGTAACTGTCTTTATTGTTTTCTCTATTTCTCTCTGCCCTTTTTTCATTTCTTGAAGTCCTTGTTCTGAGGGCTTAGAGTTGGGTAAAACTGTTATATCTATCATAGCTTCGGGGCAATTATAGCGTTCTCTGCACGCACACTTCCCTCGAAGATACTCCTCGTAGGGACAGAAACAAATAATATCGCCGCTTTCATCAAATCTAACAATAGCGTGGAATCTTTCAGACATTTAGATACCCGACCCACCATGACAATAATAAGGCATAACTTCGAGATTTCCAAGGTAATCTAGGGTTTCTACCCCCTCTGCTTTTTTCATTCTTTGCAGCACCTCAAATTCTAATCTCTCATTTTTTTCTTCCTGTTGAATGGACTTAAAGAGGGCGCGGTTCCATTTTGGAAAAAAAGTATCTCCCTCAATATCGGGCTTGTAGATATAGGTTATGTACATTCTATCTACCTTATTCAAGCTCTGTTCATACAACTCTTGTCCCCCAATAATAAAAACCTCACTATGCCTCGGATCAACAAAATCTAAAGCCTTTTGAAGATCGTTGAACACCCGAACTCCCTCCACTTTATAATTTTTTTGGCGAGTGATAATAATATTCTCTCTGCCTCTAAGAGGTTTGCCGATAGACTCAAAAGTTTTTCGGCCCATAATCACAGCGTGGTCGGTAGTATATTCTCTGAAGCGTACTAGGTCCTTAGAGTCGTGCCAAGGAATAGCGTTGTTTTTTCCGATGACGAAACGTCCATTTTTATCTTCGGCATACGCTACGATTATCGATAGAATCACTAGACAGCCACCTTTGCTTTGATATGTTGGAGTGGATCATAATCTAAAAGCACTATGTCTCCAAAAGTAAAATCGTCTATATTATCTATGCCCGGACTTAACATTAGTTTCGGTAATTTCCTGGGCTCTCTGGTTAATTGTAATTTAACTTGTTCTATATGGTTTTTATAGATATGAACATCACCAAAGGTGTGCACAAAATCTCCAACCTCAAGGTCGGTAACGTGAGCAACCATGTGGGTGAGTAGGGCATAGCTGGCAATATTAAACGGCACCCCCAGGAATACATCCCCACTTCGTTGGTACATATGGCAAGAAAGCTTGCCCTCGTTTACATAAAACTGAAAAATGAGATGGCAGGGCGGTAACGCCATCTTACCAACATCTCCCACATTCCAAGCAGATACTATCAGTGCCCTGTCAAAAGGGGCAGTCTTAATTCTGTAAATTACATTTTTAAGCTGATCAAAAGTTGTCTCTGCACCATCGCAATGTTGGATCTTCCAGTTTCGCCATTGTTGTCCATAAATGGGGCCAAGGTCTCCGTCCTCATTAGCCCATTCGTTCCAGATCTTAACTCCATGTTCATTAAGCCATTTAACATTAGTATCACCACGTAACATCCATAGTAGCTCGTAAGCGATGGACTTGAAATGAAGTTTCTTTGTGGTGAGTAGAGGGAATCCATCTTGGAGATTAAAACGCATCTGATAACCGAAGGTACTTAAAGTTCCCGTACCCGTCCGGTCTTCCTTTTCAGAGCCCTGGCAGAGTATAAAATCTAATAAATCTAAATATTGCTTCATCTCAAAATTCCCTTTTCATTGGTTCATCGCGTAAGATATAACTATATATGCCTACGCTATATCTATTCTTATCCCTACTAATATCTTTCTTATTCCTTCTTTAAGACCCCCAGCCTTCCTTACTAAAATAAGATATTTTCACGCGTTTGTCAAGTACCAGCTTCCGTTTTCTTTAGCCAATTCTCATCGTAATCCTTTTTGAGAATTGTTTGAGCTTCTTCTCCTGTAATCTCATTGTTAAGATATCTATTAATAGGATGTTGGAAATCCGGAAGAGTTCCACAACCCGGACAAGCTTGAATACCTTTGCGTCCAAAATTTCCTGCGCTGCTTCCTTTAGCAGTCCAAAGGAATTTTTTCCTACAAGGCTTTGCTTGTTTTCGAGGTCGAACTTTAGTTCCTACACATTGCACAATTCTATGAGTTGCCATTAATTATCCTCGTCTTCCTGTCTTTCCTGCCCGGGTACCTCTACCAAATCCGCTAGGAACCGTTCTGGAGACAGGTCCCACGCGGCCACCGCTTGGGGCATTAGGTGCGGCCTCAGATGCTTCACTAGGATGTCGGCGCTTATGCACAGCCACACCAGTCTGGTCTGTGTATTCGTCTTCAAACTCACTTACAACACCGATAGGTTCAGCATTAATGTGGTTCTGTGACTTATCAAGGTTGGTGTCCTTTGGTCTTAGAAAGAATCCTCCCATGATTTATTCCTCCTCTGTTTCAGAATTTTCTTCAGGTACCGGTTTAATACTTGGTACCTGCAAATCTATAAGCCAAACAGCAGTTGCAACAACGGTAAGATCTGCATGAGCGGCCTCCAAAAATTCATCTGCTTTTTCTTGATCTACGGATTCCATGATATCTGCCAATCGTTCTAAAACCTCTTGGCGAATGATATAAGAACCCAAAGATAAACCTGCTATAGCGACCTGTTGTTTGGTCCAAGCTATAGAAATTTCGAGATCCCTCCAACGATTAGCTGTACGCTGTATTTCTTCCCGAAGATGAGATAGGGGTCTACCCTCCTCATTATCTTCTCTTATACGCGCTTCTAGGAGTTCTAAGCGGTGTTTATTCTTGTCCCGCTCTAAAATTGCTTCCCCTAACTTCATGTTAATCCTTATTTTCAACAGTCACAGTTGGGGTTGCCTCAGGACGGTAGAACCTTTTATGCTCAACCAGAATAAGCCCTTCGATTATTTCCATAGCCAACTGAGGATCTCCTGCCGAAGCTATCCAAATTTTATTGCCCTTATCATCAAATTTGTAAATAACTGAGGGGCCATTGCTAAATTCAATGGTGTATTTACCTGTAGATAAAGTACTTTTTTCTTGGTCGTTACTCATCGTCTTCTACCTCTTGTACCTCTATTCTTTCTGCCCCTCGTTTTATTACTTCTGTATTTAGCTTATGGTCTTCAGGTAATTGGAATTCAGGCTTTTCAGCTTGCGGAATAATACCGTGGTGTCGTCCACATTGAAAATGCTTACTAGGGGTTCGTCCCCCGTCTGGATCTACAAACTGGGCTGGTTCGCCTTCTAAACCAAGGTCGCACCCTTTCCAATCACACATAATAATCCAAACTCCGTCTACTAACTTTTTACTCATTTTTTTGTTCCCCAAAATATAAGATCATTTCTGCCGCAGCACAAGTGCAATACTCTCCATGAAGAGTACAACGATAACCAGAGGTTATACAATCTTCTAACCATTTGTTCTTATGTTCCTTTATGAAGAGACCGCCTGCTTTGGCAAAATATTTCATAGCGCCTCCGCCCGGACTGTTTATCCATATATGGGTGACGGCAGCTACCCCACCCATCTGGCTAATTGTTTCTATAGATTTGTTTAATAACTTAATGCCAATGCCTTGTTTTCTATAATCCTCTTCGACAGCTATAGATTTAAGATAAGCAACTTTTTCTGGCGGTACCCCCCAAGCATCTACGGTGCACCATTTATCCACTTCCCAATTTCCTGGAGCATAAGTTAAACGGTAACCAATTAATTTTCCGCCTTTTCCCCTTTCTCCATCGTAAGCAACATAGCTGCAATTAAGTCCTTTGTTTAAACCTTTAAAGAAAACTTTTTCCATTTCTCTAAAGTTTAAATAGTTCTCTCCGTGAACTCTGTTGCCTAATCTAATTACTGCATCCCAATCATCTTCTCTAAGATTATAAATTTCCATCCTCGCACCTTTCAAGTAATACCTCTACTATTCCAAGGCATTTGTGAATATGATTTACTTCGGCTTCAATAATACTTATTTTAAGTTTGGCCTCAAGCTCTTCTCCCTCTCCTGCTTCAGCTCTAAATACAACATGGGAAACTTCTTTTTTTAAATATTGTAATCTTTGGTAGTACATCTCTAATGCTGCTACAATATTTTTGGTTTGAAACACTCTAGTCTCCTTTGGTCATACCTGACTGTCCTAAGTCTTCGTGAAAAGAAGCATCTTCTTGAATATGGGTATGAAGTTCACAATGAATATGTTCTACTAGTTTTTCAAGTTTTTGCTTCTTTCTTCTTTCTCCCCAGGCAGTTAATCCAATAAGGGCAATAATGCCCCATTGAACAAAATCATGGAATGTGACATAAATAAACCATGTCGTTTGAAACCAATCGGGCCA
>SDBV01003024.1_pt1 | contig 25054 bp, 19 predicted proteins | sample 2277081 | NCBI WGS metagenome assembly SDBV01 (sample SAMN10402039, study PRJNA504765) | marine sediment metagenome | isolation source: marine sediment core GS10_PC15, 223 cmbsf | place: Arctic Ocean: Southern Knipovich Ridge | collected 2010 | reverse complement strand
TCGCTTGACTCCTTCTTGTCCCTTATCATCTCCTTATAATGACAGCTTTTGGGCCTTTTCTTGAGCTTTCGCAGTCTCTTCATAGCCCCCGAATCAGCCCCATTTGCAGCTATCCCATAGACCTTCTCGGTGGGAATCCCTACCAACCCACCAGCCCGCAGTACCTTTGCAGCTGCTTTTATCGCTTCTTCCATCGCCTTTCCGCGGTTTATTTTGATTAGCCGTGTCTTCATATAACTCTTTATAGCCAACTGCATGTCACATTTGTAGGTAACTTGCTGAGGTCGTCATCCTTGCCTTTGGAGTTTACCCCGGCCCGCCGGGGTCATCCCGTGCTTGACACGGGATCCATCTTATATTTAGCCCCCGGTTATACCGGGGGTTTCTTCTTCCTCCAGCCTCCCTTACCCCGGCAGGGGGCTTTTCTTACTTTGTGCCTTTGTGCCTTTCTTTATGCTCCTGTCGCTTTTTCGTGGACCCCATTACCGATCTGCCCTTACAATCTCATCATACTTTGTTGACGCTGATTTTCAAGATTTGGTTTTCCAGCTCCCCCGGAGTGTTTCTGCCATGTCTCAAGCCGTAAAGGCCGTCATTTTTGATCTGGACGGCACTTTGATCCATAGCGATCTGGATTTCGACCTCATTCGTCAGCGCATCGGGTTATCGGACGTTGCGGTTCTAGAAGCCCTCCAGAAGATGCCCGACCCAGATCGTCGCCGAGCCATGGGGATTCTCGAGGAGCACGAGTCCCAGGCCGCCCGCGAAGCTCGCCTGGACGCTCACGCCCATACGGTTCTTGCCGCTTTGGCTCAGCGGGGAATTAGAACCGCTCTGCTGACCAGAAACTCCAGTGCTTCCGCTCAAACTGCCATGGATCGCCATAATCTGAGCTTTGAAATCGTCTATTCTCGCGAGGATCCCCCCGTCAAACCTTCTCCCGAGCCCGTCTTGGCCATTTGTTCGAGCTTAAACGTCGCCCCCGCTCAGACCCTCCTGGTCGGCGATTACCTTTTTGACCTCCAGTCTGCCAATGATGCTGGGGCTCGTTCGGTGCTTCTTTGCAACCAGCGCAACGCCGAGTTTATCCCTCTCGCTTGGCGAACCATCGACACCCTCGATCAGCTCCTTGACCTTTTGTAACAAGGTTTGTCTTTTGGAGACATACGGATGACCAAATCTGATTCATCCATGCGTGCGGCCGTTTTCCTAAAGCCAGGCCAAATCCAGATGCAGACTCGCCCCGTTCCCTCACCCAGCCCCGACGAAATTCTGGTCCGAATCGCATCCGTCGGCGTCTGCGGCTCAGACATCCATTACTATCGCCACGGTCAAATTGGTGAACAGATCGTCAATTCCCCCCAGTGCCTTGGCCACGAATGCTCAGGTTTCGTCGCTGCCGTCGGCTCAGACGTCCAAGGCTTCCAGATCGGCCAATTAGTCGCTTGTGAACCCAGCCGAGTCTGCGGATGGTGCTCCCAGTGCCGCACCGGCTACTATAATCTGTGCCAGAACGTCAAGTTCCTCGGCACCCCACCCATCGAAGGTGTCTTCCAGGAATACTATCTCTTCCACTTTAGCCAATGTTTTCCCGTCCCCGACGGCATCAGCCCCGCCGCAGCCGCCATGGTCGAGCCTTTCGTTACTGGTTTTTGTGCCTCCCGCACCCTCTCTCCCGTCCCCAGCCATACTGCTCTGGTCATTGGCGTCGGCGCCATCGGATTATCTTGTGTAAACATGGCCCGTCTTTACGGAGCCACCATCATCATCGCCACGGACAAGCTCGACTGCCGCTTAGCCCTCGCCGCCCAGCAGGGCGCTACTCATACTCTAAATGTTACCAAGGGAGATCCACTGGACTTTGTTCGCCAACTCACCGCTGGCCAAGGTGTCGATTATGTATATGAAGCCTCCGGAGCAGGCCCAGAGGTTGCCGACCTCTTCGTCGAAGCCGCTGCCATAAATGCCCAGCTCGCCTTGATTGGTATTCCTCTCGACGACCATTTCCCTCTGCTAATCCACCGGGCTCGCCGTAAGGGTCTGACCATCCACAACGTCCGCCGCTTCGCCAACTGTTACCCGCAGGTCTTGCGTCTCCTCGCCGCCGGAAAAATAGACCTCGACTCCTGGATTACTCATCGTTATCCTTTGGACCGTGTCGCCCAAGCCTTGGAATTAGCTGGCGACTATGATGACAACGTTGTCAAAGCCCTCATCGAAATGTAATATCTTATATCGCCCCACGTCTCTTTTAACACGCCTTACATCTTGTAACTGTAACGCCCCCAGGCTGCGCCCTGGGGGGGTTCTTTTAGTCTTTCTCAAACACCAACCCCTTCTGTAATACCTCTACATCTTCGCCCGACAGTACAAATACCGTAGCGTCCCCATCCAACCTTGCATAGCGCGATCCACTTTCCTTCTCCGCCTTCGCTCCGATCAACAGAGTGTAACTGACTTTTTTGTCTTCTTCGCCCACCGCTTCAATCATCACTCTAATCGTCGGTTTATCCAACCCATACTTCCTGTCTTGCTCAAACGTATCTGCTACCAACTCCTTGGCTCGCAGCCCGCTCAGCAGCTTCACAACACCTTCTAATTTCGACAACTCCAGTGCCCTCCCTGCCGGAACCGTTAGTGTCCAGGCTAGTTGTTCCCGCTGGGCCAGCTCTATTCTTCGCTTGCCGTAAACAATCTCGATGCCTCGCACTTTATTCTTCTTTAGACTTATCATTTCTTTCTTGCGATAAGCCAGGTAGCTCTGCCCCAACGCTTCCAGCTTCTCCTCCGCAACTAGCCGGACTACATCCTCACCTTCCGTCTTGACCGCATAGCCCTTGCCCTTCAGCAGTTTCCCAACGAAGAAACGATAGCTCCCTTCAGCCAACTCAACGCTCACTGTCATCGTCGGCTCAGACAATCCATATTGCTTCTCATCCGCTTTTGCCCCGAACTGGGCCCCGCTAAGCTCAGCTATCGATACAAGCAATCTTTTGACCGCCTCTGGATTCGGCCAAAACTTCTTCGGACTCAACACCTGCCACTTTTCTCGCAACTTCTCCAAAGACAGCAGCTCACCATCGCGAATTATCTCCACCTTATTTAGCCCAGCGATCTGCTGGGTAGTCAACCCCAAAACCTTCTTGCTTCTAAAGTCGCTGCCCAGCTTTTCCACCACTGCTTTACTGATGCTAAAGACCATGTCTCTGCCCTGCAGCAGAGCGTAGTATTCACCATTCTCTTGCCCATCCACGACTGCGCTACCTATCAGCAAAACGTATTCTTTCGTTATCTCCTCGCTCTCTTGCTCACTCGGATCCGCCTTGACCCCCTTTTTCTCAACCACCCTCAGTTCATAGCTTGGCTCATCCAGACCGTATTGGCTCAGTGCTGCCGTATCATTTTCAGCTACCCCATCAGCCACTATCCGCTCTGCTCGCAGCGGACTAAAAACACCCAGAACACCTTGAACCATATTGCTTGCCGCTCGCGTTGCCATCGGCTCTGCTAACCACCATTGACCTTCCTTACGAACTCCCTCCACTTCACTCTCGGTAGCCCCCGCCAATTTGATCTTGAAACTGCTCACCTTCTGCGCCTCTACCACTGCCAGCTTCCGCTCGTAGAAATACAAACTATCGTGTACCAGTTCCTCTGCTTTGGGCGCGTCTATTCGTCGCACAATCCTATCCCTGCTCAGTTTGGCATAACGAGCTTGGCCATTCGCCGTCAGTGCCCCGATCTCCAGAGTCTCGCCTTTACCGTCTTCGCCACTGCTTACTTTTATTCTCAGATAAGGATTGTTTGTTAAACCCATCTGGGCCTTGGCCGGGCCCACAAAGTTCCTAGCCCTTAGCTCTTGTAGCTCTTTCAGAAACATCGCTACGATATTTTTATCCGCCGCGGTTTCGATTGGCTTGCGAATCACCCATTGCCCTGATTTCTCTCGCCCCAGCACTACCTCTCCTTTTGGACCGCTTATTTGCAGCTCATTTACAGCTAGGCCCTTGAAGCTCAGAAACGTTCTATCTCTAAACACGTCCGCTGATCTGAGCAAGACCTCCGCGAACTTAGCCGGAATCTTCACCAATTCCTGACTGCTCGCCAGCACTGCCCTGTTTTCAACCAAGGCGTAGCGGAATCTACCCTGCTTATCTGCCCGTCCCACATGTACTACCACCACTTGCATTCCTTCAGCCTCTACAACTACGGCTCCCGCCTTGTCCTTGCCCGTCAAACCGTACTGCTCCAGCATCTGAGCATCTTTGGGCATCTCCAAGAACTCCTCCACTCGCAGAGCCGCCAACTTATCCAACAGTTTGCTCACTGCTTGGCCATCCGCTCGATCCTGCACTGGTTTGCTCAGCAGCCAGCGGCCGCTACCTTGATCTTTGCCCAACACGATCGACTTTTCACTGGGCGTTTGGCTCGAAACCAATTGAATACTCAGAACTTTATTGATGTGTTTATCTTGGAAAATCTTTCGCGAGCGGTAAAAGTTCTCATCAGCCGCCACCTCATCAAGCAATCGCATAACCTTCGCGTCGATTACCATCACTCGATTTTCTTTGCCCATACGCGCGTATAGCTGGTTCTGCTTTTTCGTTCGCTGTCCCAGGCTCAGCTCAGCCTCCACCCCTCCGTATCTAACGATGATTTTTCCCCACGGATTCCTCAGCCCATACTGTTCCAGAGCCATCTTTTCCCCCGGCTCACCCTTGATAGGCTGAGCTACTTCCATAAGCTCTCCCAGCTCTCTCAGCAATTTAGCCACTCGGGGGCTCTGGGCTGCTGCTTGCACCGGGGACCTCATCCCCCAGCCGTCCCCCTGACGTTCTAATTGCACCGTCAAGTCCCCTCTGACCAGGTTCACCCACTTCACCTGATCCTCGCCGTAGGCCTTGAACACTTTGTACTCGTCAGGGCTAGTCTCAACTTCTCGCCCAACTTCTCGCTCGAACAGCAGTACCATTGCCGCCAAGCTCAACGCCACTACTAATAGGATAATCACTGATCGCGTGCTCATTACTGATATTCTCCTTAGGCACCCAGGCCGTACCATCGATCTAGCCGGATACCATTCTATATCTGTTCGCCTCCCGAGGCAACTAGACTTTGCTCCTTACCCAACCGAAGATTCACTTGACCCAGCTTACTGTCAGCCATATAGTTACCGCTGGCTTTTTGTGAAGTTTTCTGCGAATTCGCGATGACCTGCGCCCGTAGCTCAACTGGATAGAGTTCCGGACTTCGAATCCGAAGGTTGGAGGTTCGAATCCTCCCGGGCGCGTTTGAATCTTCGCTGGCGACTGTTGCCGCCAAGACTCTCCAGACTCAGTGGTCTTTATGTTCACAATTCCGAAGGAACTACCACCTCATGAGACATATTGTATCGGAACCTCAGGCGGATACGCTGGCAAAAAGGCGAATCTCAGACAAAAAACCTAGTCGTCGTGATATACTAAAATACGGCCTTTACGGTGGCATCGCTGCCCTGCAGCCCAGTCTCTGGCTAAGCGGCTGTAGTGGAAAACGGCGTAAAGAGAAGCCCAACGTCGTATTTATCCTTGTGGATGCGTTACGGGCAGACCACTTGCCCTGTTACGGCTATAAGATTAACACTGCTCCAAACATCCAGCGCTTAGCTGAGCGAGCAGTCCTCTTCGAACGAGTAATTGCCCCCTCAAGTTGGACAAAGACCTCAATGGCGTCCATTATGACGAGTCGCAACCCTTCCCATCACGGTGTACGGACGACTAAAGATGTGTTGCCAGAACAGCTTACTACCATGGCCGAAGTCTTCGCTAACAATGGATACCACACTATCGGGGTCAATACCAATCCGTGGCTTAAGTCAGAGTTCGGTTTTGATGCTGGATTCAACAGCTACAAAGACTACGGCTGGGTTGATGCATTGAAGGTTAATGCGGCAGCTGTGGCTGCCTTGGCCCAGTGCCCGCAAGAAAAACCTTTTTTTCTTTACCTGCATTACATGGACGTTCATGCGCCTTACAGACCAAGGGCTCCGTTTTACTCCGCGAGTCCTCTGACTATTCCCGACCTCGGTGTAGTCCCGGATGTAGAGTTGGAAAAACGGTACCGCGAGAAGGGTTTCGATGCTCCAGGCGTCCAAGAGCGTGTAATAGAGTTATATGACGGCGAGATAAGAACGGCAGATGCAGCGATAAACCAAGTATTCGAAGAGATAAAAAAGATGAATGGACTTGAGAACACAATCTCCGTGATTACCTCCGATCACGGAGAGGCATTTCGTGAACACGGGACGACCACTCACGGCAAAAACTTCTATCCAGAAACATACGAAGTTCCGTTGATATTCTCTTGGCCAGACTGTCTTTCTTCGGGGACAAGAATCAGCAATCAAGTTCGTTCCATTGATATTGCTCCCACACTATTTGACCTCACTGGACTTCTCACGCCCAGGGTTGTATTGGCGAACCGCTGCTGCCGATGCGAAATGACGCGATCCGGGACCGTGGTGCTGTAGGTGCTGTCGGTTTAAACGGCGCCATTCCGAATCTGGATTACACAGCGGTTGTCTCAACGAAACACCTGTATGTCCGGGAGAAGAACAGTAATGTGGTTGAGTTTTATGATTTACAGTTAGACCCCGGTGCTCAACATAATTTGGGCGCCTCGCATCCTAAGGCAGCCGCTTACGCAAAGCTTGAAGATAGCAAAGTTGGTGGAACAAACAAGCAGATAGAATTGGATGATAAAACGCGTCAGCAGCTAAGAACTCTTGGCTATCTGCAGTAACGTGATACGAAACACGCCGGAAACTATTTACTGGCGGAATTCTGAATATAAACGAATTCGCCGACTCATAATCAGTTTGAAGCCTTTGCTAAGATGACTTGACAATCTTCTTTCATAGGCTACGATTTCCAGCAGAAAGTGTATCATTGATCGATCGGGCGATTCTAATTTGATAGGTCTGTACGTTGCATTTTTCCTTGAACTCAATCTATCTCTGGGGCCCGGGCAAGTATAAACGGATCATCCGGCTTTTGCTGATCGTGGGTCTCGTCATTTGTGCGGTGTTGGCGGGTGTTTGGTATCACGATTGGCCGGTCCATCACTTCGGCACAGTCGAAAAAGGAATTTTATACCGTAGTGGCCAGCCTACTGAGCAGGGCTGGAACGATCTGCGTAAATGGTACGGGATCAAGACTGTGGTGGACCTACGTCAAGACCTGCCCAATGAGCCCTGGTCTATTCTTGAAAGAGATTTCTCCCGCCGCCATGGCATAAAGCTGGTGAAGATTAAAATATATCCAGGACCAATCGAGCCGGAGAAGCTCAAGCAGTTCATCGACATCGTCTCAGAGCCTCAGAATCATCCTGTTCTGATCCATTGCGAACACGGAAGTTCTCGCACCGGAATCATGGTTGCAGCCTATCGCGTAATGATCAACGGCTGGAGCTATGAAAGAGCCCTCAAAGAGTCTCACAAATACAAAAAGCCGATGAACGCCCCCTACGCTACCTATCTCCAGGAGCTTGCCAACCGCAGAATGAGGGGGGAGATAATTCTCGACGGGCCAAACTCAGCCGACTCAGTGGAATAACCCGCTTCTTACTTAGACGCTCTTATAACCCGGACTGATTTTCACGGGCAAGATCACGATCAATAGCCCCGTTACCAGTAGCAGATTAGCCAACAGTACCGCGCCGTAAGCTTCAGCATAATCATTAGCCACCGGCCCAATAATATCCGTAGCCGTTACCAGCGAAATAACTACCGCTCCGGCCAGCAACCCAGCCAGCCAACGCCGTCTACCTCGACTAACCCCCTCAGCCCAAATCCCCGTCGCCACCACCGTCCCAGCCAGCAGCATGGTAACATGATGCGCCTTCCAGCTACGCTCACTCAGCAGCAGCATTGCCAGCAGCACCAGCCCATACTCAGCCGCCTGTCTCATCCCTCCTCGGCAAATGATCCGCCGGCGAAAAACATACCCCATGCCGATCAGAATCCCCACACTTACTCCTTTGATCAACCAACGAGCCTGCGTATGGCTCAAATCTAGAACATTGATCCGCACCTCCGAACGATCTATAGCCGGGGCATCTGTCATCAGCCGACAGATGATCCCCGGAAGCGATTGATTTATCTGTTGGCTATACACTTCACCTCTAACCATATAGGGGTTGATATACCCTTGCCACCAATGACTGAATTGCCCCCACGCAGCCGTTGGCCCCTGAGCCGTCACCGGAACCACCACCAAAAACAGTACCAGCCCTACCCCCGCCGCTGCCGCCACTTTCCACTGCCGCTTGTAAGCAAAATATACCACCAATAGCGCCGGCGTAATCTTCACCGCCGTTGCCAATCCTAACAGCAGACCGCTGAGAATATCTCTGTTTCGGGCAAAAGCATAAATGCCCCCAACCGCGAAAAAGAACACGAACAGATTTATGTTCCCATGGGTCAGATCAGCCGCTATATAGCGAGCCGCCACTGCCAGTCCCAGCAGAGCTACCCCTCCCTGCTTTCTTAGCGATCGGGTTCCTCCTACCAATCTCAGACAGAAAAAAAAGATTCCTATCAGACAAATCCCCTTACTCGCCTGCCAAATCACCCCCCCGACCATCGGTCCCGCTCCCGCTGCCGGGGCCATCAACAGCGCCGCTGTGGTCGGATACGGAAAACCCCTCAGATTCTCAGCGCGTTCCCACAGTAGATTAACATCACTTCGCCACCGATAGTAAGCCGTCGATCCATCCGAGACCTTATTGAAAAACCGAACGCTTGCGCAGATAAACAATATACTCCCCAGAACTATCGTCGCCAGCCACGCCTTGCCAATGTCGCTGCTCTTACTTTGTGAGACGTTCTTATCCATCAAGCTCCGATCCTACCGTTCTCCCATCGACAGTTCTTCCAAGGCTAAGCCATCAGAAATGCTGTCGATCTGTTGGACTTGTTCGATTAGTGCTAAACAGACTCGTGGTCTCTCACAGCTCAAATGACAACCCTGTAGATTACATATGACCATTGTATATCCCCGCTGAGCTATCCCGACACACAGTGCCCAAGCTTCACGTGTAGCAGGGTATTCGATTTGTCTTGAAAATCAAAGTTTTTTCGCTGTTACTCCAAGGCCTCTCAGTCAGAGTAATTGTGGAAAGACAAATGTGTCAACTCACAATCAGTCTTCAGACTTACCCCAATCACCAAAAAGGACTACATATATGCCAGAAACTATCCACACCGCACTGGTAAAGCAGTGCAAGTATGGCTATCCTGGCGGATGGTTCAATATCGGGGAGGTACACTAAAGGGCATAAGTGGTATAATAGAAGCCGATGTGGTATAAGAGACTCCCATGACGAAAAAGCTTCATAGATCGCAGCTGTTTGCCCTAGCTCTGGTGCTGTCTTTGGCGGTATGGGTGGGGACAGGTTGCACCAAGCCAGCCGGCTATCGGCTTCAAGCCGACCAGGCAGCGGCCAAGATTATCGAGCAAAAACAACTCGAAGCTCTGGGGCACTCTGAACCATTCACCATCGAACGTCCAGCCGACACTTTGCGCCGCCGAATCCTGTTAGCCAGCGGCCTGCCATATTCCGGCAGAGCCTCGCTGGGAACCGACCAGCTTGAGCTCATCGAGTATTGGCCGGAAAAGAACTATCCCCCGCGTCCAAGACCCGATGTCGAGTCTACGCCTGGGCCTTGGAATGATAAGCAGCCGCAGCGACTGACCCTGATTGAAGCCCTGCAGGTGGCCGCTCGCAATAACCGCGACTACCAGAGTCAAAAAGAGGATATCTTTCGAGCAGCTCTCGACCTCGACCTCGAGCGTGATGACTTTCGCAACACCTTTGCAGGCAGCCTGGAGTCCATCTACAGCGCCGATTTGGGCGGCGATCATAGTGAAATTGGAATTGAGAATAGTATCGCCGCCGATGTAGCTCGCCAGCTAAAGAGCGGAGCTGCCCTTTCAGCCCGGATAGCCCTGGACTTGGTGAAGCTTCTGACCTTGGACAAATCGTCGTCTTTCGGTATTTTCGCCGACGCTACGGTCGCGATTCCCTTGCTTCGTGGATCGGGCAAGCACATTGTCAGCGAACCGCTCATCCAAGCCGAACGCAATGTAATCTACGCCATATACAGATTCGAGCGTTTCAAGCGTACCTTAGCTGTCCGCGTCGCCAGCGAATACCTTGACGTGTTGCGGCAACAGGATCGCGTGGAAAACGCCGAGAGTAACTATGACAGCCTCTTAGCCGCAACGCGCGAAGCCACCTGGCGGGTGAAAGCCGAAAAACTCCGAAGTATCCAAGCCGATCAGGCAAAGCAGAACGAGCTGAGAGCCCGCGACCGCTGGATCCGCGACCAGCAGTCCTACGCCAGACAACTGGACTCCTTTAAGATCACCATGGGCCTGCCCACTGATGCCAATATCGAGCTGGACCGGGCTGAGTTACAGCGTCTAGCCCAGACAGCGAAGGAAAAACTGGGCCAATCGCTAACCTCTCCAAGTGACGAAGAATCGTCCTCAGCGACAGTCCCAGACACCGACGCACCAGCAGAACTGGTCCCTGCCAGCCGGGAAGGTGGCGGACCCCTGGAGCTTGAACCCTCACAAGCAGTCAAATTGGCGTTGGATAATCGCCTTGATATACGGACTGCTCTGGGGCGTGTTTACGATGCCCAGCGGGCTGTGGTCGTAGCTGCCGATAATTTGAGGACTGATCTGACTCTGGCCGCCAGAGCACAAGCAGGTGATCGGAGAAGCCTGAGTTCAGCCGATAGGCCCAATGCTCAACTGCGCCCCGACAAAGGTTTCTATTCGGTGGGACTGCTTCTGGATTTGCCTCTGGAACGCACTGCCGAGAGGAACATATATCGGGACAGTTTCATTAGTCTCGAACGTGCCGTGCGAAGTGTGCAGGAACTGGAGGATCAAATAAAGCTCGACATTCGTAACGACCTGCGCAACCTGCTGGAGGCCCGGGAAAGCACTAAGATTCAAGCCCAGTCAGTGCAAGTAGCCCAGCGGCGAGTGGCCAGTACGAAGATGTTACTGGCAGCAGAAAGAGAAGGCGTGCAGATACGAGACTTTCTGGAAGCACAAGAATCGCTGATTTCAGCTCAAAATGAACTGACCTCGGCTTTGGTAGATTACCGTGTGGCCGAGCTGGATCTTCAGCTCGATATGGATGTACTGGAAGTAAACGAGAAAGGACTTTGGCGTGAATACCAACCCGAAGCCGACAAATCCGAATAGGTCCTTGCCAGTTGTGACCAAGAGCCGATGGCTCCGAGTCGTGGCTGCCCTGGTGGTGATTCTCATCATTTGCAGTTTTCTCTGGACGATTTGGTTAAAACCCTCCAAGCCCGAACAGGAAAAATCTGTCTTTGTGGTCAAGCGTGGCCCCCTGCGGATCAGCGTTACGGAGGCGGGCACTATCAAGAGCCGAGACCGCGTCGTGGTCAAGAGCGAGGTCGAAGGCAGGACCACAATCCTTTGGCTCATACAGGAGGGCAAGCACGTCCAAAAGGGCGATCTGCTCCTGGAACTCGATGCTAGCAGACTGGAAGACCAAAAGACCAAACAGGAAATCACCGTGCTCAATGCCAACGCGGCTCACATCCGGGCCAGGGAAAACGTCGCGGTTACCATCAGTCAGACCGAAAGCGACCTCGCCAAAGCCAAACTGGTCCAGAAGTTCGCTGAGTTGGACCGCAAGAAGTACCTTGATGTCTCTGACGATCCCGACCAAGAGGATAAGGGCGAATATCCTCAGCAACTTAAGCAGCTCGAGACGGACATAACTATTGCCGAGCAGGAAAAGATCCAGGCCAAGGAAAAGCTCGACTGGTCTGAGAAGTTGGCCAAAGAGGAATTTATTACCGCAAGCGAACTGAAAAGCGATGAACTCGACTTTAACCAGAAGGAGCTTAGGCTAGAGTTGCTCAAGGGGAAGTTGGAACTGTTGCGGAACTACACCCATATACGGGACCTGGCGCAGTTGGAGAGCGACGTCGAACAGGCGGCCAAGGCCTTGGACCGGGTAGAGCTTCGAACCTCCGCGGATCTGGTCCAGGCAGACACAGAGTTCAAAGCCAGAACGTCGGAACTTGAGCGGCAGGAGAAGATACTGAAAAAAACCGGCGATCAGATCGCCAAATGCCGTATCGTTGCCCCCGTGGCGGGAATGGTAATTTACAGCACCACGGGAAGGGGAAATTGGCGCGGTAACGCTGAGCCCATGGATGAAGGACAGGAAGTACGAGAACGCCAGGAGCTCATCTATCTGCCGACCACTGCTTCGATGATGGCTGAAATAAAAATTCACGAGTCCAGCCTACGCAAGGTTAGTCAGGGCATGAACGTGGTTATCACCGCCGATGCTCTGCCCGGAAAGGTTTTGTCCGGCAAGGTGGGCAAAATCGCTCTGCTGCCCGACGCGACCATGGCTTGGCTCAACCCCGACCTGAAGGTCTTCAGCACCGAAATCTATCTGGACGGGGACGACAGTGATATTCGAACCGGAATGAGCTGTCAAGCCGAGATCATCGTCGAGGAGTATGCTGCTGCCGTCTATGTGCCCGTGCAGACTGTTCTACGGGTCGGAAATAAACCCACTGTGTATGTGCTTGGCCCTGACGGAGTCCTGCCCAGGGAAGTTGTGCTGGGCTTGGACAACAATCGAATGGTGCGGATTGTCAGCGGACTGCAGGAGGGTGAAAAGGTTCTGTTGGCCCCGCCGCTTTCCCCCTCAGAGGTAGTGAATGGGCTCTCGAGGCCACCCTCGGAGGTCGAAGCCCTACAAGAGCAAAGCCTCAATGCCCCCTCACCACCACAGCAACCCCAGGACCAAAGCAAGCACAAGCCTGAGCAACGTGGCAGAGTTAGAAGAGGACGCAAGCCACAGAAAGAAGCAGATCAAAATAAAACGGACGACTCCGGCACAAAAAAATAATGACTTCTCCAAGCAAACAAACTCAGATCAAAACTGTCAGCCCACCGCAGACCCTGGTACGATTTGACAAGGTCTACAAGGTCTATCAAATGGGCACAACCGAAGTGCGGGCTCTGGACGGAGTGAGCCTGACATTCAAGCGGGGTAGCTTCTGGGCGATCATGGGGCCCAGCGGGTCGGGAAAAAGCACCCTCTTGAATCTGCTTGGATGCCTTGACCGTCCCAGTTCGGGCGTATACGAGTTTGCTGGCCAAGATGTCAACACCCTCGATGACGACGACCTGAGCGAATTGCGTTTGCGACACCTGGGGTTTATCTTTCAGAGCTTCAACTTGATCCCCCAACTAACGGTTCAAGAGAACATCGAACTGCCGTTGTATTATCTGGGATGGGATCACCTCCGCAGTAGCGAGCGAGCCACGGAGTTAGCCGAGAGTGTAGGCTTGGCTGACCGGCTAAGTCATCGCCCCATGGAACTCTCCGGGGGACAGCAGCAGCGCGTGGCTATTGCCCGTTCACTAGCCAACGATCCGCCGATTCTGCTGGCGGATGAGCCCACCGGTAACCTGGACTCCGCCACAGGCGAACAAATACTGGAACTCTTGGCCAAACTTAATCAAGGCGGCAAGACTATCATTATGGTTACTCACGAAAAAGATATCGCTTCGCGTGCCACAGGACAGTTGCACATGCTGGACGGCTTGGTCGATCGAATCGAGGGGGGTACTGATGCATCAGAGTAGGATGGTTCGTAATATTCTTTTGGGGATCAAGAACCTCTTATTGCATAGGCTGCGCTCTCTGCTGACGGTTTTGGGAGTGGTTTTTGGCGTGGGTAGCGTTATTGCCATGCTCTCGGTGGGAGAAGGAGCCAGTCGCGAGGCTTTGGAACAGATCCGCAAACTGGGCTCCAACAACATCATTCTCACAGCGGTCAAGTCAGCAGAAGACGAGTCCGCGAACGTACGCCGAGTCCGCATGAGCATCTACGGATTACTCTACGAGGACGAGTTTCGAATCCGAGAGGGTATTTCGGCCGTGCTGCGAACCGTGCCGGTCAAAGTTGTCCGCAAGAAAGGCCGAATCGGGGAGCGCTCCATGGAGCTGCGCATCGTGGGCACAACCCCAGCCTGGTTCGATCTGGTGGACCGGAAGATAATAGCCGGACGCGTACTTTCGCAGCGGGACTTCGATAGACGGGCCAGCGTCTGTGTGCTGACCGAGCATGGGGCTCGCAGGCTCTTGGCCACCCAAAACACTATCGGACAGTCCGTTCGAATCGGCGGTGACTATTTTGAGATCATTGGGATCGTTCAGAGCGAACAGGTTACCACTGGGGGTATGCAGACTCCGGACCAGAATGTTGACGCTTATATTCCCTTGAACGTAGCTCGTGAGTTTTACGGAGATATCACCGTACGGCGGACTGCTGGTTCACGTGAGCGAGAATTTGTACAACTGCACCAAATATTGGTTCAGGTCCACTCCGACGAGCAGGTGGAAGCCGCCGCGGAATCAATTGAAACTATGCTCAAACGCTTCCATAAAACGCTGGATTATCGAATCGGTGTGCCCTTCGCCTTGCGACGTGCCGCCGAGCAGACCAAACGGACCTTCAACATCGTCTTAGGCTCCATAGCGGGCATCAGCTTACTTGTCGGCGGTATCGGTATCATGAATATCATGCTTGCTTCGGTAACCGAACGCACCAGGGAAATTGGCATTCGCCGGGCCATCGGAGCAAAACGTCGCCAAATTATTATGCAATTTCTAGTCGAAACCGTCGTGCTTTCCAGCATCGGCGGAGTCATAGGCATCGCCGTCGGTTTGTTATTTCCATGGTTAATCACCCGCTTTGCCGGTATGCCCACTATCGTTCCTGGATACAGTATTGCCCTGTCCCTGGGGATTAGCGTGGGCGTTGGTCTGATATTTGGAATCTATCCAGCTATTCGGGCTGCTAAGCTCGATCCCATCGTTGCTCTTCGTCACGAGTAAGACAGATCGAAAGTGAAGCCATCGAGAAGCTGCAACATTCCAGAGAAGCAAACAGCCTAAAAAGACTAGCAGTCATCCCGATCTGAGGTGATTTGTGTGTTGTGTTTCGTATGGGCTTGGTACTCTTTGGAGGCGAATGAAAACAAATGCAGGCTAACTTTTATGTAGCAACTGACGGCAGTGACAGTAATCCCGGTACTATAGATAAACCCTTTGCTACTCTGGAAAGAGCACGCGATGCCGTAAGGAAAATGAAATCATCGTCTGCTTTTCAGCATATGTTTTCGCCCCAAGATAAGGGAAGACCTGTCACCGTGATGATTCGTGCCGGGAGGTATCAATTGTCAGAACCATTGATTTTTGGTCCGGAGGATTCCGGCACTAAAGAGCATCCGGTACTTTACACAGCCTATTCCGACGAGAGGGTCGTAATCAGCGGCGGCAAAAAGATTGTCGGCTGGAAAAAAGCTCACGGCAAATTATGGAAAGCTGAATTGGCAGACGTCAAAAGCGGGAAATGGTATTTTCGCCAGCTCTTTGTTAACGGCAAGCGTGTTCACAGAGCAAAGATTCCTAATAAGGGCTACTACGAGCTTGTCAGCCTTATAGACCCTGATAACAGGGAAGATCCCATAAATCTAACGGGTTTTCGTTTCAAGCCAGGCGATCTTAATGCAGACTGGACGAACCTTGAGGATGTCGAGATTCTAAAATTGTTCAGGTGGGGTGAGACACGTTTGCCGATAGCCGAAGTGGACGAAACAGAACACATAGTAACATTCCACGGCAGTACATCAACATGTGGAGGATCGCGTCTGTTTGACTGGTGTGGTAATCGCTACTTTATTGACAATGTTTATGAAGGCTTGGACAGCCCGGGCCAATGGTATTTGAATCGCAAAACAGGATGTTTATATTATTGGCCTTTAGAAGCTGAAGATATGACCACGGCCGAGATTATAGCACCACTGCTCAGCCAACTGATTCATTTCAAAGGTGACGTTGACGCGCGTAAATTCGTTGAACATATTACGATAAAGGATGTTGAATTATGCCATTGTGACTGGACCCTGCCAAAAACAGGCTATGACGAAACCTTAGCGGAGGTCTGGATACCAAGTGAGAACAATCCGGGTGGCCGTCCTACCGGCGCGATTTGTGCGGATGGAGCCTTATTTTGCAGCCTGGAAGATAACGTTATCGACCATGTCGGTGGTTTTGCGATTGAGCTGGGACGAGGATGCAAAGATATTCGGATAGTTGGCAATCGTATTTTTGACCTTGCAGGCGGGGGGATTAAGATTGGCCAGCCCATTCTTATTACTAACGATGTCGATGAAACTTCTCGTACGCTGGTTAGCGACAATTGCATCTATGACGGCTGTCATGTTTATCCCGGCGCGGTTGGAATATGGATAGGGCAGAGCAGCGGAAACGTTATCAGTCACAACGAAATCTATGATATGAAGTATTCAGGTATTTACGGCTCTAATTTCCAGCGTCAGAATCATCGCTATAAAAACAATACCTATGAATATAACCATATCCACAACCTGATGGAGGAGGCTATTGTGGATGATGGCGGCGGCATCTATTCATTCGGGCTTTCTGATAAGATAACCATACGAAACAATCTGATTCACGATATTCAGCCGCGTAACCACAAAGATGGTCTTTACCGGGGTCTCTATCTGGACGAACGCAGCAGTGGGATGCTGGTGCAAAACAATATCGTCTACAACACCCTTAACAGTACTTGTTTCGGCCAGGGCGGAAATGTTATAGAAAATAATATTTTTGTTGATGGCCGTTTGTCTCAGATATGGTTTTTTCCCGGAAAAGGAATCGGCGGCGGTGATACCTTCACTAGAAATATTGTCTATTATACCGAACCCAGCGCAGCTTTATATCTGTTCTATCTTATCTCCACCACCGAGCATCTTACTAATGCTCTGGCACGCTCTGATTATAATCTGTTGTACCATACCAGCGGCAACGACCTTCGGATGGCTGATTTTCCTTTCGCAGAGACTTTCAGCCAGTGGAAAGCAATGGGTTATGAAGCCCATTCGGTTGTGGCCGACCCGCTGTTTGTAGATTATGCTAACAAGGATTTCCGATTAAAATCTGATTCACCGGCGCTCAAATTAGGCTTCAAACCCATAGATATGTCCACCGTCGGGCCTCGACCAAAAGACCGATTCAAAAAATAGTGTACTTACGGTAATCAAACGGACCGATTTTCGTTGTCATCCTATTTTAATTGTCATCCCGTCTTAATTGTCATCCCGGCGCAGGCCGGGATCCATCTTGTTTTTGTCTTCCTGAATTACTGCAAAGCAGTGATAAGAGCCCGCGAAGCGGTGGTAAGAGCCCACTAAAACAGCCACTTCGCTCTCTCTATGTCATCTTCACCACTATTGATCAAAAAAAATGAAAAAAATCCCTTTTTGCCCTTGACACCCCTAAATATCATCCTATAGTTAACGTGAGTACCGTAGTTTTACGCCATTTGGCGGTAAGTGCAGTATTGACAAGTTGTTTCCTTCTTAGGCCAACGAACTGGTACGCGGACAGGCGGGTTCAGGGCTTGGAGGTTTTAGCAGCCCGGCAATATGGTCGGGTCCATCTGCCGATTTATCGGCGGTTGGGGCTTTGCCTCACTGTGTCCTTTTCCATCGTGGCTTGCCGCGGAAGAGCAGTTTGTCGGCCTTTTATACAGGGATTGGATTTATGCCCCAAGACCTATCTACTAAACAAGCTCTTATTATTGGCGGCGGTATTGCCGGCGTATCGGCTGCCCTACAGCTAAGCTCAGCTGGATTGAGGGTTCATCTCGTCGAGCGCAAAGACCGCCTCGGTGGCCAAGCCCTGGACTTCGGCTGCAAAGCCATCGATACCTGTCAAAAGTGCAACGTCTGTCTTGCCCTCGACAAGTTCCGCCAGGCTCTCCAGGATCCCAACATACATATACACCTCGCCAGCCGATTGGACGCTCTGACAGACTCCTCTAATGGCTGTGGCGTCCGGGCCACGATCCTTCAAGAGTCTCAGCTCATAACTACCTCCAAGTGCGTTGCCTGTGGCCTATGTGTCTCCGCTTGCCCAGCCAAGTGCATCAGCCAAGCCACCCCAGCCCTCGGGTTCACTTATTACACTATTGACCGCTCGCGCTGCCTGGCCCAACAAGGCCAAGATTGTTCCGCCTGCCAAAACATCTGCCCGACTTCGGCCATTGATCTTGCTGGTGAACCACAGACCCACCAGTTGGACGCTGACGCTGTTCTTTTGGCCATCGGCTATGAACCTTATAACGCCCTTGGCCAGGGAACCTACGGCTACGGCACTATCCCCAATGTCATTACTGGCCTCGATGCCGAACATCAGCTTCAGACCGCAGCCACCATCGTCAGGCCCAGCGATTCGCGCCCCCCAAAAAACGTTGCCTTTATTCAGTGCGTCGGCTCACGTTCCGACGAGACTGCTCCTCTGGCCTTTTCCAGCCAGTATTGCTCTGCCGTTTGTTGTGCCTATGCCATGCGAATCAGCCGTCTGCTCGCTCAGCAGTTATCCGAATCGCAGATAACCATTTTCTACATGGACCTCCAGAAGTTCGGCAAAGACTACGAAACTTTCTACAACGATTGCCGCGACAAGCTTCGGCTGATCCGTTCGCGCCCCTCGCGCCTCGAACCCGCCGCCGACGGCCAAGTCCTACTCACTTACGAAGACGTTAGCCAGACCCAGGTTTGCCAAGAGTCCTTTGACCTGGTGGTCTTGTCTATTGGCATGCGTCCTGCCCCCGATGCTCGACACTTGGCTGACCTCTTGAACATCGACGTTGACCAACACGGTTTTCTAAATCCTTTGGGCTCGTCTCGGCCTGATGTTTTTGTCGCTGGCTCCTGCTCTGGGCCCGCAGATATCGCCGAGACTATCCAGCGAACCTCAGCCGTTTCCGCACGCCTGCTCGACAGTATCCGACGTGCACCGTTAGTTACGAATATCTAATACTTAGCCCCCAGCTTTATGCTGGGGGTTTATTGTCCGAGTCTCTACATGACTATCGACAAGCAACAAAAACCCAGTGCTCCTCGCAGCCGATCTCGCTTGGCCGTATGCCTTTGTGAATGTGCCGGGACTCTCGCCGAGAAGCTCGACTTTCTCGCGATCTCTGCCGCTGCTGGCCGATTACCCGGCGTCGCCAGGGTCGTACGCTGCCACGCTCTTTGCCAGCCCGGCGGATGCGACCAGCTCCTCGCTTCCCTAAAGGACCAGAGAATTAGCAGAGCCCTTATTGTTGCCTGTACGCCTGCTTATTATCGGACTGCTCTCGAGAAAGCCCTTTCTTCCAGCAACATTAATCCGCACCTTGTTAGCCGAGTCAATATCCGCGAGCATTGTGCCTGGGTTCATCCTGACCAACGCAAGGCTACCGAAAAGGCTTCTCGTTTGATTGATTCTGCCGTCCAGCGTCTCCGGCTCGCCGAGCGCGTCGGTACTCAGCGAATTTCTTTGAACCGCCGGGTCCTGGTCATTGGCGCTGGTTTAGCTGGCATGCAAGCTGCTTTGGATCTCGCTGATAAGAAACATGGCGTCACCCTCATCACTGCTTCAGAAGACCTTGGCGGCCGGGCTCTACAACAAAGCGTCATCCCCGAAGCCGCCGAACGAGCCCAGCAATTAGCCAAGCTCATTAAGCTCAACAGGCGAATCAGCGTCTTGACCGACACCACATTGCAATCCCTCGCCGGCCGATTCGGCCAATTCCAAGCTCACCTCTTGCAAGACCAAATCGACTGCGGAGCCGTCATCGTCGCCACTGGTCAATCGCAAGTGACTGGCCCAGAGCAACTGGCTCCCATAACCGGCACATTGACCTTTGATGATTTAGCACGCATGCTCCAAGCCAACCGCCTCAGCAATCTAAAGCGTATTGGAATAATTCTGGACTTTCAATCTCAGCTCGACCGCGCCGCCACCAGAGCCGCCCTAAAGCTCGCCAGTCGCGCTCGTTTGCTCTGGGGCTGTGAAACATATCTCTTCTGTAGCCACCTGCGCGTTTCTGGACCCGACCTGGAGCAGCAATACCACCAAGCTCGTCAGGATGGCGTCGTTATAATCAAATCGCTTTCTTGCCCACAAATTACTCAGCAGATAACTGCAGTTCGCCTAAAGGGCACTGACGAGCAGACTCACCGAGAATTCGATCTGGTCTTGGACCTCTTGGCCGTTGCAGATGTACCGCAAACCAACAATGGCCAAGCCGATCTCACTACCAAGCTGCGTACCGGCCAGCCCGTCGACGGCTCGGTCCAGCGGGACAACGTCTTTCTTTTACCCGTCGATTCCGGACGCAAAGGAATTCTTTTTGCCGGCTCTTGCCGAGCTCCCCTCGAATGGACCCAAGCTCTAGACGAAGGCTCCGCTGCCGCCGAGCACGCCCACACCTTGCTGAAAGATTCTGCCACTCGCGCCCCTGCCAAGCTCGCCGAAGTCGAACCTGCCAAGTGTGCTTTTTGTTTGACTTGTTATCGCAGTTGTCCCCACGGGGCCATTGCCATGGACCAGGAAAACTCCGCCGCCGTCGTCGTACCCATCATGTGCCAGGCTTGTGGCGTATGTGTTGCTGAATGTCCCGCCAAGGCCATTGAGCTGGTTGATTACACCGACTCGCAGTTATCCATCAGCCCCGCTTCGCCGGGTGCTGCCATCGTTTTTGCGTGCGAAAATTCAGCCCTGCTCGCCGCGGACCGGGCAGGGCTTGCCCGCATGACCTATTCATCGGACGTAGCCATCGTGCCCGTACCTTGTGCTGGCCGGGTTGATCCCGTTCATGTTCTTCGCGCCCTACAGGGTGGCGCTAAGAAAGTACTGATCCTCGGCTGCCACGACCAAGCCTGTAAATATCTTCACGGCATCAACAGAGCCAAAGCCAGAATCGATCGTCTTCAAAGCCAGCTCACCGAGCTCGGCCTCGACCCTGATTGTGTCCAAATAGGTTCCCTTATGGCCGCCGACGCCGGACGATTTGTCAATTTCGTCACCGGCGATTTACAAGAAATTACCACGTAGCTTTCCAAAAGGAGTAGATGAATGTCAGCCAAGATTATCGACGGTAAAGCCATCGCCGAGCAGATGCGAGCCGAGATCAAAACTCAAGCCCAAGAGCTAAAGTCCAAGCACGGCGTAACCCCAGGCCTAGCCGTGGTCCTTGTCGGACAAGATCCCGCCAGTGAGGTTTACGTCCGCATGAAAGGCAAAGCCTGTGCCGAGGCCGAGTTCTTTTCCGATGAGCACAAACTGCCCGCCGACACCTCCGAGGCTGATTTGTTAAAACTCGTCGCTCAGCTCAACGCCGACGACAAAATCCACGGCATTCTCGTTCAGTTGCCCCTACCCAAGCACATCGACGAGTCCAAGGTTCTTTTAGCCATCGACCCTGCCAAGGACGTCGACGGTTTTCATCCCACAAATGTCGGCAAAATGATGATTGGTGAGCAAACTTTCCTGCCCTGCACCCCTCATGGCTGCGTCCAGATGCTCGTCCGATCCGGAATAGAAATCCCCGGCAAGCACGTCGTCATTGTCGGACGCAGTAATATCGTTGGCCGACCTTTAATGAACATGCTCAGCCAGAAGAACGACCACGCCAACGCCACCGTTACCTGTGTGCACACTCGTACTAAGAACATGTCCGAGATCACTCGCCAGGCTGACATTCTTATCGCCGCTGTTGGCCGACCTGAAATGATCACCGCGGACATGGTCAAAGATGGCGTCGTGGTCATCGACGTCGGCGTCAATCGCGTCGACGACCCATCAGCCAAACGAGGTTACCGACTGGTTGGCGATGTCGCTTTTGACGAGGTCAAGGAAAAGGCCTCCGCTATTTCGCCCGTGCCCGGCGGAGTAGGACCCATGACTATCACCATGCTCCTTTATAACACCATTGCCTCGGTCAAAGCCAAGCTGGGTATAGAATAAGGATCGTTCCAGAGCCGGAGGATTTTAAAATAATCGCTTTCTTTTTTGTCATTCCCGCCCAAGGCGGGGATCCAGGAAGTACGACAGTCGAACCTTTGACTGTAGTCGGAGGATTGAAAAATGATTACTGCCGAACAAAAACCGCTTGGTGAAATCCAGCAGATGCTCGCCGGGGTCGATAAGCTGCTGATCCTCGGCTGTGGCACTTGTGTCACTGTTTGCCTCGCCGGAGGCGAAAAGGAGGTTGCTACTCTAGCCGACCTGCTTCGTCTCAAGGGATCGATTGACCAGATCACCGAAGCCACCGTCGAGCGCCAGTGCGACCAGGAGTTCTTCGAAGATCTCACCCAGAAAATCGCCGATGCCGACGCCGTCCTTAGTCTCGCCTGCGGAGCCGGCGTACAACTCCTAGCTCGCATCTTCCCCGATAAATGCGTCTACCCTGGCGTCAATACCACTTTCATCGGCCTGGTCGAGGAGCAGGGCAAATGGCTCGAATCCTGTTTAGCTTGTGGCGACTGCAAGCTCGGCAAATTCGGCGGCGTCTGTCCCATCGCTCGTTGTTCCAAGAGCCTCTTGAATGGCCCCTGCGGCGGATCCATTGACGGCAAATGCGAAGTCGATCCTGAAACTATCGACTGTGCCTGGCAGCTCATCTACGACCGCCTGGAAAAGATTGGCCAATTGGAAAACCTCACCGAAATCGAAGAGCCCAACGACTATTCTACCGCTCATGATGGCCGACCCAGACGGCTGGATCGCGCCGACATGCATTTATAAAACAGAGGTCCACATGGATGCTACTAAACTAAAATCCGGTTCCAGACTCGAGCGTCTCCTTGCTCGTGGCGAATTCGTCATCACTGGCGAGCTAGGCCCGCCCCGCAGTGTTGAGCTGGAGGTCATTGATAAGAAGGTTGCCCATCTAAAAGGCTACGTCGACGCTGCTAATGTTACCGACAATCAGACCGCCATTGTCCGCGTTTCTAGCATTGCCGTTTCAAAGATGCTTCTGGACCGGGGCCTCGAGCCCGTCGCTCAGATTACTTGTCGAGACCGAAACCGCATCGCCATCCAATCTGATGTATTGGGCGCCTATGCTTTGGGTATTCGCAATATCCTTTGCCTCACCGGCGACCATCAGGTCTTTGGCGATCATCCCACCGCGCGGCACGTATTCGATCTCGATTCAATTCAGTTGCTCTGGGTTCTCAAAAAAATGCGCGACGAAAAACGATTTGCTGGCGGCGGGGAAATTCGCAACGGCAAAAAGGCTCCCATCGTCGCTCCGGAAATCTTCATCGGTGCCGCAGCCAATCCTTTTGCTGATCCATTTGAGTTCCGCGTCATTCGCTTAGCCAAAAAGGTCAAAGCCGGCGCTGACTTCATCCAGACCCAAATCGTCTATGACATGGACCGCTTCAAAGAATGGCTCAAGCGAGCTCGCGACATGGGCCTGACCGAAAAAACCAAGATCTTGCCGGGCATCACCCCACTAAAATCTGTCGGCATGGCCAAGTATATGAAAAACAAGGTCGCCGGCGTAACCATCCCCGACGCCTTCATTGATCGAATAAGCAAAGCCGAAAAGGCCTCGGAAGAAGGCATAAAAATCGCTGTCGAGCAAATCCAAGAGCTACAGCAGCTCGACGGTGTCGCTGGCGTTCACCTCATGGCCATTGAGTGGGAGCACCGCGTTCCCGAAATCGTCGAAAGAGCTGGACTGCTGCCCCGACCGACCCTGGATGACTAGCCCAGCAGATACGGAGAAGACTAATGGAAACATTAGAAACCAAAAATCTTGACCCGAATTTCAAGTTTGAAGTAGCTTCGCGTCCTGGCGGAGAAAACATCAAAGCTTGTTTTTCCTGCGGCACCTGCACCGCCACTTGCCCGGTTAGCCAGATTGACTCTGAGTTTAATCCTCGCAAAATTATTCGCCAGGTCCTGCTCGGCTTGCGCAAAGAAGTCCTCGCCGATCCCGTTCTTTGGCGATGCGTCCAGTGTTACGGATGCTATGCCAAGTGCCCACAAGACGTAAAGTTCACTGAGGTACTTGCCGCCTTGCGAGAGATGGCCGTCCAGGAAGGGCACTTCCCCGCCTCTCTGCTAAAAGATGCTCAAGAGTTGGGCGACTTCGCTCAGGAACTCCGTCGCGACCTCGTCAATATTCTCGTCAAAGACCCCGAAAAGTCCCGTAAGCTCCAGGCCCAGTTGCGTGCCTGCCTGGATAATGATTAGACCCAAAGGTGCTGTATGAGTAAAAACAACGGTAAAGTTGGAGCAGCTCTGGTCATTGGCGGCGGAATCGCCGGTATCCAGACTTCTCTGGACTTAGCCGATTCTGGCATAAAGGTCTATCTTCTCGAACGCGCCCCCGCCATCGGCGGAGTCATGGCTCAGTTGGACAAGACCTTCCCCACCAACGACTGCGCCATGTGCATAATGTCCCCCAAGGTCGTCGAGTGCGGCCGACATCTCAACATCGAAACCATCACCTGGGCTCAGCTCGAATCCCTCACCGGTCAAGCCGGCGCCTTCAAAGCCACCATCCGCAAGAATCCCCGCTACGTCGACTTAGCAAAGTGCACTGGCTGCGGAGATTGTGCCCAGGCTTGCCCCGTTTCTCATCCTCACGAGTTCGAGCAGCGCCTTTGCGACCGCAAAGCTGTTTTTCGACCTTACCCCCAGGCCTTCCCCAGTGCCTTTGTCATCGACAAAGCCCAGAAATCTCCCTGTCGTCTTGGCTGTCCCGGCGGAATCAATACTCACGGATTTGTTGCTCTCACCAGAGCCGGAAAATTCGACGAAGCCCTCGCTCTCATTCGCGAAGCCGTCGTTTTTCCCGGCGTACTTGGCCGAGTCTGTCCCCATCCTTGTGAGCAAGCCTGCCAACGCTCGAAGTACGATCAGCCCGTGGGCATCTGCCGTCTCAAACGGTTTTTAGCTGACAAAGAACTCGACCTGCCCGAAAACGACCGTCCCTCGCCCCCCGAGCACCGTCGCCGCACCAATAAGAAGGTCGCTGTGATTGGTTCTGGACCTGCTGGCATCACCGCCGCTTATAAGTTGGCTCTTCAGGGGCACGACCTAACCATCTTTGACGCTC
>SDBV01003022.1_pt1 | contig 25063 bp, 25 predicted proteins | sample 2277081 | NCBI WGS metagenome assembly SDBV01 (sample SAMN10402039, study PRJNA504765) | marine sediment metagenome | isolation source: marine sediment core GS10_PC15, 223 cmbsf | place: Arctic Ocean: Southern Knipovich Ridge | collected 2010 | reverse complement strand
CCTCATGTCGAACTTCTTCGCCCAGCCCCAAGCGCTCGCGTTCGGCAAGACCCGTGAACAGGTCGAAGCCGAAGGCGTGGCCGAACACCAGATCCCGCACCGGATCTTCTACGGCAACCACCCGACGACCTCACTGCTCATATCCAAGCTGACGCCCCACACACTCGGACAGCTCGTCGCCCTCTACGAACACAAGGTCTTCACCCAGGGCATGATCTGGAACATCAATTCGTTCGACCAGTGGGGCGTCGAACTCGGCAAAGTCCTCGCGAAGGCGATCACTCCCGAACTCGACTCGGTCGAGGCGCCCGATCTGAGCCACGACTCGTCGACGAACACTCTGATCGAGCGTTACCGTAAACTCCAAGGCAAACCGGGATAGACCGGCGCCTCGTCGGGCAGATGATCGAGCGTCCAGCCGGCCAAGCCGCGGTCTGCCATAATCGAGGGAGCGAACGGCCCGACCGTCGGGCGACGTGCCTCAGCGGATGTGGCACGTGGAGAACCCTACAGGTGTAGTTCGTCGGCGTTTCGTTGCGGGTGCGGCAAGATTGTCAGTCGCTCTGCCGCCGGCGGCTTTCAGTCAGGCCAACAACGTGGACAGTCAAGTCGCCCCGACGCCCATCGACGCTTCTGCGCTTCCGACAGGTACTCAGCACACCATACGCCGGGGCAGGCATGAAGCTGTGATCACCGAGGTTGGCGCCACGCTTCGCAAGTACACCGTGGGCGGCGAAAACGTCCTCGATGCCTTTTCGCAGACCGAACTGAGCGACTCTCACGGACAGATTCTCATTCCGTGGCCAAACCGAGTTGCCGGTGCTAGGTACACATTTCAAGGCACCGAATATGCGCTGCCGATCAACCAGCCGACCGACGACGCGGCAATCCACGGTCTCCTACGATTCCTGCCATGGGAGGTTGTCGGGCGCGCTACCGACACCATCACGATGACGAACACACTGTGGCCGACGCCGGGCTACCCGTTCCCACTACGATCGCAAGCCGAGTTCACGCTGACCGGCGACGCACTGGCGGTCGCATACGAATGCACCAACATCGGCTCTGTGCCCCTGCCGATCGGTGTCGGAACCCATCCGTACTTCACCGTCGGGACTCCGACGGTGGACACAGCGATCCTGACGGTTCCTGCCGAAACGATGCTGATCACCGATGCAAACGGCATCCCGACGGGCACGGCGCCGGTCGCCGACACAGAGTTCGATTTCCGTACGCCCCGCGCTATAGGCAACACCGTGCTCGACACTGCCTACACGAAGCTCACGCCTGGCGAAAACGGACAAGCGCGCGTCACGCTCGAATCGCCCGACGGCAGCCGTCGGCTCAGCGTGCAGATGGACAACATCGATGGTTTCGTTCAGATATACAGCGCCGACACGCTCCCCAACCCGGCGACGCATCGGCGATCGCTCGCCATCGAGCCGATGACATGTGCGGCGAATGCGTTCAACAGCGGCGACGGGCTCGTCGTGCTCGACCCGGGTGAATCATTCCGCCCCGGCTGGCAGGTCTTGGCCGAGCCCTCCGGCTGACTCGTAAGCGCCCGCTACGGCCACATCGTCGCTTATTATAACGCCCGGCGTCGATGATTTCACGACTGACGAGTTTGTCGGCTGGACCTACTTCGTGTGCGGCGTACACAACACACACTCCGAATTTGTTGAGCGGGGCGTGGAGACTCAGACTGTTGATCCGCCTCGTCGATGTGGACGACGAAACGTCGATTAACACTTGCCTACCTGCACGTATGGGTGTAGACTCGAACATGTGTTCGGGTAATGTTTTGGGGCGGATATGGTGTTCGAAACAAACGATCTCGACGGTTTGACGGCCGATGAACTGACCGAGTTGAACGGGCAGTTGCATGCGCTCAAGTGTGCCGTGCGTCGGGTCCGTCTCGATGTGATCAAACAGATCGACGACGAGCTGTGGCGTGGTGATGGGGCTCGTTCGATGGGTGAGTGGCTCACCGGCCCTGTCGGTACGCCAGATACGGGGTCTTGCCGCCTCGGGGACACCCCGACGACACCCCGATCGAATTCCACGGGCCCCGCGGCGTCACACTCACGGGGCCGCCCACCCTCACTCCAACCCGACACAACCAAAGCGTTCAACCAACGGTTCAACAACCGCGGCGTCCTGCGGTCGCCGTAGGCAACGGCACCAAATTCAGGGCGGTCTCAATGGGTCATTGCAACGCCCAGCCTCATGTCCACGTCCACACCACGCCGATGACGTCACCGTCGATCTGCCATGACAACCGAATAGCCCCCGACGAAAATTCGACGGCGATCATGAACATTGACATGGGCGGCGAGACGCACGGCATAATTCGAATACCGACAGACCTCCGGTAGATCACGGCGGCATAGGCTCTACCCCATGGGCAAACTCTTCAACTGGGTGTCACGCACGCAACAGGCGCAGATTGATCGTGACAACCTCGTCGCCGACTACATCCGGCGACACCCAGAATCGCCGGCCGTCGAGTGGTATCTCAATGTGAAGTCAGCGGCGATGTCCAACGCGACCTACGGGTACCCGACCTACGGGTACCCGGGCATTCCCGGCACCGGAGGCGCCCCCCCGGTTACCGAAGCCAGAAGCGAGATCTACGAGCTCGCCACGGAGGAACGACGGGGGGCTACTGATCCCGATTCCGACCAAGACTGACATGAGCAACTCTTCGGGTCGGTCAGGCCCATACGACAAGCTCCCCGGCGACTCCAACGCTCAAGACCCCTGCAGATGCAAGAAACAGCGACCCCCGCCCATGCCCGACGCAGGTTGTGGTGGCGAGAAGAAGTGCGCGCGTCGCAACCTGAGCCTACGCTGGATGAGTGATCATCCTGCTCGTCCTCTTGCCCGCCTTGTTGCTGCTCATCGTCGTCGGCGGCACCGTCGGCGCCATCGCGTTGATGCGACGACGCGCTCTCGAGATCGAAGCCCAAAACGATCGGCGCCGCGCTATCTCGGCAGCAACGACAAGTTACGGATCAGAGTTGTTCGAGCGCAGCGTCCGCCTCGATACGGTGCAACGCGAGATCGAACAGGCGCGGCGTCTCACGGCAGATTCGTATGTCGGCACCCAGGTCGACGAACTCTGCACTCAGCTCGAAGCCGAAATCGACTCGCAGCACTCGGCGCTGAGTGCCGTCGCTCCGCTCACGGGACGCGCTCGCGCTCACGCTCTGAACTCGATCAACCCGGCTATCGACGAACTCGAAAACGGGGCGCAGGCGCTGCGCGAGCTGTCCGACCGTGTTGCGCAGACGACAGAGCCGGCCGACGAATCGCAGGGAGCAATCGTCGAGCGTCGCGCCAGGGCAGTTCGAGCGGCGATCGATGAACTCGAGTCTCTCAAAGCCCTCGAACCTCCCAACCGAGACCTGCCATGAAGCAAATACCTCGCGTCGTTTCGAGGGAACTGGGCGGTCGCGGCGCATAGTACGGTCCTTGACCAATGACCGCGACAAGCCGCCCGACAGCGATGGATGCCACGTTTGCCGGTCCGGCGCGCCAGGCGGAGTTACTGCGTTCCGGTCGACTCGGCGTCAAAGAGCTGGTCGAGAGGTATCTTGCGAGGATTCAGCGTCTCAACCCGGCAATCAACGCGTTTCGGATAGTAACTGCCGACGCAGCGCTCGCCGCGGCCGACACGGCGCAAGAAGCGATCGACGATGGCGACAACCGCCCCCTGCTCGGTATCCCGTTCGCCGTCAAAGACGACCAAGATCTCGTCGGACACACGACGTCGGAAGGCACCGACGCCGTCACGACAAAAGCGACGGCCGACAGCGACATCGTCGCTCGATTGAAAGCTGCGGGCGCCATCCCGATCGGTAAGACGCTTGCCCCCGAACTCTGCATTTGGCCGTGGACGGAATCGAAACGCTGGAACGCGACCCGGAACCCCTGGGATCCGAACCGTACGAGCGGCGGCTCCAGCGGCGGAAGCGCTTCCGCCGTCGCAGCCGGCCTCGTCTCGTTCGCGACGGGCTCCGATGGAGGTGGCTCGATCCGGATTCCAGCAGCCTGCTGCGGGCTCGTCGGTCTCAAGGTACAACGCGACCGAATCAGCATTGCACCGCGAACCGACGTCTGGAATGGGTTGAGTGTTTACGGCGTCCTCACCCGAACCGTTGCCGACACCGCGCTAATACTCGATTCGATCACACCCGAATCGCCCATCTCCGGTCGGGGCGACACGGCGACACTCAGACAACTCCGCATCGGATTGTCCTACGACACGGTCGTCCCCGGGCTGAAACTCGATTCGAATGTGATCGCCGGCGTCGAGAGCGTCGCCGAGAAATTGACCGCGATCGGACACGACGTGCTCCGAGTCGATCTCGACGCGTCGCGGAGCGCGATACCCGCATATATGGTGCGTTTTCTCAACGGATGCCGGAAAGAGGCGGCCCGCCTCGACAACCCGGAAAAGCTCGAAGCCCGGACGAAAACCCTCTTACGCCCGAGCGCTCTCGTGCCTGACCGTTTGGTCGGTCTCGCTGAGTCGACATCGGCGCGATTCGCCGAACGACTCAACGCTGTATTTGATCGAGTGGACGTTCTGCTGACCCCGACCATCCCGTGGCTGCCTGTCCCAGTCGGCCACACCAAAGGCTGGAGCGCCGGCCGAGCGCTGAATTTCGCAGCGAACTTCGCGGCCTTCACGACGCCGTGGAACCTGACGGGTCAACCCGCGATATCGTTGCCGGCAGGATTTACGCCGAACGGAGTCCCACTTGCCGCTCAGTTCATCACGCGACCGAACGACGAGGCGGTGATCATCGAACTGGCAACTCAGATCGAAACCGTCGCAGAATGGGCAGGGCGGCGACCAGAGATCGAGTTCCTACGGTGACGAGCAGCTTCGGACAACTCTTCAGGATGACGACGTTCGGCGAGTCACACGGTGGCGGCATCGGCGTCGTCGTCGACGGCTGCCCGCCCCGACTCGAGCTGTCGGCCGCAGACATCCAGCGCGACCTCGACCGACGGCGACCGGGCCAAAGCCAGCTCACGACGCAGCGCAACGAAGCCGATGAGGTCGAGATCCTCTCAGGATTGTTCCGGGGCATGACGCTCGGCACACCGATCGCAATGCTCGTACGTAACAAAGACGCACGGCCCGGCGCCTACGATCATCTCGAACACGTTTACCGCCCATCGCACGCCGACTACACCACCCAGGCCAAATACGGCTTCCGAAGCCATCAAGGCGGCGGCAGAGCGGGCGCACGGGAAACGATCGGGCGGGTAGCGGCCGGGGCGGTCGCACGCAAGCTGCTCAGCACGATCGGCGACGTAGAAGTAGTCGCCTGGGTCGATCAAATCCACGATATCGAGGCATCGGTCGACGGATCGACCGTGAGTGCGGAGGCGATCGAAAATGAGCCAACACGGTGCCCCGACGCGGTCGCCTCGATCGAGATGATCGAGGCGATCAACGCAGCTCGCAAGCGCGGCGACAGCCTCGGCGGCGTCGTACGCTGCGTGGCGCGGGGCGTCCCGCCTGGGCTCGGGTCACCCGTATTCGACAAGCTCGAAGCCGATCTCGCCGCTGCGATGCTCTCGATCCCGGCGGCAAAGGGCTTCGAAAGCGGCAGTGGTTTCGCCGGGACGAGACTGACCGGAATCGAACACAACGATCCGTTCATGATGGGCCCAGACGGCCTGCCGCACACGTCGACGAACCGATCCGGCGGGATCCAGGGCGGCATCTCGAACGGAGAGGACATAACGATGCGCGTTGCATTCAAACCGACGGCGACGATCGCCCATCCACAACAGACCGTCGACACGGACGGCAACGAGATGACCCTCGAGGCAAAAGGCCGCCATGACCCGTGCGTCCTACCGCGGGCGGCGCCGATCGTCGAAGCGATGGCACTTGTCGTCATAGCCGACCATTGGCTTCGACAACTCAGCCACACAGTGATCGAACCCGCCGGGCACTGATACGCGGTCGAGGCGGCCAAACCGTACCCGCACATCCTCTAAGATCCGATGATGTCCGACGATCAAAGCGATCAGACCTCGGCCGCCGAACCAATGCCAACGACCGAAGTGCGCATTTCTGACTGGATTTCTCGCCCCGCGTGGCTGATCCGCTTCGTGTGGATGGTCGTCGCGATCGTAGCCGTGTCGGCCGTGCTCTACTGGTCGTTCACACGGGTCAGCGGATTCCTCAGCATCCTGTTTACCGCACTGTTCTTGTCGTTCGCGCTCGAACCGGCGGTCAACAAGCTCGCTCGCCATATGAAACGTGGCTACGCGACGCTCATCGTCTTCTTGATATTCGTCGCTTTGATTGCGATCTTCATCCCTCTCCTCGTCATGCTCGTCATCCACGAGAGCGGCCTGGTGCGCCAGCAGATCCCGTCGTGGATCAACGACGCCAACGCCGTGTTCGAAAGGTTCAACATCAGCTTTCGGCTCTCGATGGACGAGATACAGACCTGGCTGTCGGGCCTCGACGTGGGCCAGTTGTCGGGCGAAGCGGTCGGCTTTGCGACCGACGCGCTCGGGGCGCTTGCTCGGACGGTCACAATCCTGCTGTTCACCATCTTGCTCACGGTGAACGGGCCACGCTTTCGACGCACGGTACTGAAGTTTCTCCCGCCACAGCGTCAACAGGTAGCGCTCGAAGTCTGGGAGGTATCGATCCAAAAAACCGGCGGCTACTTCTACTCACGCGGCGTAGTCGCAATCGCCGGAGCGCTCGCCGTCTTCTTGTCGATGATTTTCGTGTCGTTCGTGCCCGTGTCACACAGCGACATCCGGGTGGCAGCGATTCCGGTGGCAATCTTCTACGGGTTGATCAACGCGTTCATCCCGATCATCGGCGCCTACGCGGGGCTCATTCTGCCGGTGCTCGTTGTGGCCATTTCCGGCGGGCCTGTGCAGGCGATCATCCTCCTCGTCATCGTGCTCATATACAAACAGATCGAGGACTACGCAATATCGCCGCGGGTCGCGGCCAACAAGATGCAGATCAACGCCGGCGTCGCAATCGCCGCGGTTCTCGTCGGCGCCGAATTGCTCGGCGTAACGGGCGCCCTCTTGGCGTTGCCAGTCGCTGCGATCGTCCAAGCATTGCTGTCGACATATCTGAGCCGCTACAACCTCGTCGAATCCGATCTGTACGAGGACACGCCGACCACCACCCCTGAGCCGTCGACAAAACCTCGTCGACGGCTCAGCCGCAAACGATCGCTCGGAACGCAGGAGGCGGGCGATCGCGCCGAACCTGGCGCCAAACCGCAGTGACAGACGATCCTGGCGACACCGTGCCTGCCCCTCCGGTAGCCAAGCGCATAACGACGGTACGTGACCTGCATGGCGAACGGGTCACCGATCACTACGGGTGGCTCCGCGACAGGCACGACCCCGACGTCGTCGCGTATCTCGAAGCCGAAAACGAATACACGGAGGCGGTGCTCGAAGGCGTCGTCGACGTACGTGACGAGATCTTCGACGAAATCCGGTCGAGGATCCAAGAGACCGACAGATCGGCGCCGGTTCGCCGCGGCGACTATTGGTACGCGGCGCACACCGAAGAGGCCAAGCAGTATCGCCGTTACACGCGCAGCCATGGCTCGCCCGACGCTGCCGAACAGACCATCTTCGACGAGAACGAACAAGCCGAAGGCCATGAGTATTTCGCGCTCGGCGCATTCGGCGTGTCGACGAATCAGACGAAACTCGCGTACGCGGTCGACTTCGACGGTGACGAGCGCTACGAATTGCACATTCGCGACCTGGCGACCGGGGCCGACCTGACCGACACCATCCCCGATGTTGCATACGGGACGGCCTGGTCGAACGACGACCGTTTCCTCTTCTATACAAAGCCCGATGCCGCAATGCGTCCGTTCCGGATCTGGCGTCACGAACTCGGTCGCCCCGTCGCCGATGATGTTCTCGTCTTCGAAGAACCCGACGAGACCTTTCACTGCACGGTATATCTGACGAGATCACAAGAGTTCATCGCGATCCATGCTGGGTCGAAGCAGACCGACGAAATCAGCGTGATCCCTGCCGGCGACATCGACACGCCGCCGCGAACGATATGGCCGAGGTCGAGCGGCGTCGAGTACGTCATCGACCATGCAGGCGACAAGTTCTACATCGTCACGAATCTCGATGCCGAGAACGGCAGGCTCGTAACGGCGCCGGTCAACGACCCGACTGCCTGGACCGAAGTTCTGGCGCACCGTCGCGACACGAAGCTCGACGACGTCGACGCGTTCGCGCGCCATGTCGTCGTGTGGGGTCGCAAGAACGGTCTGTCGTCGGCAACGATCGTCGGCTTCGACGGTTCGACCCCGTTCGACCTCGCCTTCGCCGACGAGTCCTACGTCATCTCACAAGGTGAGAATCCGACGTTCGACACGGATGTATTGCGCTACACGTACTCGTCACTCGTAACGCCTCCATCGGTGTTCGACGAAAACGTCGTGACCGGCGAGCGCACACTCGTCAAACGTCAGCCGGTCCTCGGCGGCTACGACCCCGACGACTACGTGACCGAGCGGCGTTGGGCAACGGCGACCGACGGTGCGAAAATCCCGATCTCGATCGTCGCAAAACGCGAGCTCGTCGGCGACCGGCCGGCGCCGACGCTGCTGTATGGATACGGCGCGTACGAGCACTCGATCGAGCCGTCGTTTTCGGCTGCGCGGCTGAGCCTGTTGGACCGTGGATTCACATACGCGATTGCGCATGTGCGCGGTGGCGGCGTCATGGGACGGAGCTGGTACGAGGCCGGCAAGCTCGACCGCAAGAAAAACACGTTCACCGATTTCATTGCCTGCGCAGAATATCTGATCGACGAAGGCTACACCACGCCCCGGCTGTTGGCGGCCCGGGGCGGATCGGCCGGCGGGCTGGTGATGGGGGCCGTTGCAAACATGCGCCCCGACCTGTTCGCGGCGATCGTCGCCGAGGTTGCATTCGTCGACATCGTGAACACCATGCTCGATGCAAGTCTGCCGTTGACCGTGACCGAATACCACGAGTGGGGCGATCCCGCCGACGCGGACGCATACCAATACATCCGTGCCTACGCCCCGTACGAAAACGTCGAAGATCAAGCCTATCCGGCAATGTATGTGACAGCCGGGCTGAACGACCCGAGGGTCGCCTATTGGGAGCCGGCGAAGTGGGTTGCGCGCCTACGGGTCCACGACACCGCTGAGAGCCCAATCGTGCTCTGGACCGAACTCGGCGCCGGCCACGGTGGATTGTCGGGGCGCTACGATGTGTGGCGCGATGAGGCGCGCGTCTTCGCTTTTATCCTATTCGCACTCGACATCGAGAGTTAGACCTCATCTAGTCGCCACTGCCGGCCGATGAATTGAACGACCACACTGCCGCATCGAGGAGGCGCCGTGCCGAAGACTTCAATCAACGGGATCGAGCTTTCGTATGAGATCGAAGGCGACGACGAGGGTGCGCCGGTCGTGTTCGTCGCCGGACTCGGCCAACCGGCGATGTCGTGGCGCCTCATGTACTCGCCGCGTTTCGTCGATGCCGGCTACCGGGTGATTACGTTCGACAACCGCGGCGTACCGCCCTCGGACTGTCCCGAAGGCCCGTACAGTGTTGCAGAGATGGCATCGGATGCTGCCGGGCTCGTCGAATCGCTCGAACTCGGCGCCGTGCATCTCGTCGGCTACTCCCTCGGCAGCTGGATCGCCGAAGAACTATCGATCGACCGCCCTGATCTGGTTCGAAGCGTCGTCTTTTTGGCCGGAGCGAATCCATCGTCGTCATATGAGAAGATCCGATATCCGCTCGGCGCCGAACTCGCAGCTCGGCTCGATCCGTATCCGCGGGCGCTCGACACGACCGAGGTAATGCAGTACCTGACACAAAAACAGCTACAAGACGATTCGGTCGTGGACGGCTGGCAACACATCCTCGAACTCGACGACCCGTGGAGCAACCCGGGCCGTCTCGGCCAATGGCAGGCGGCTGCGCAGTGGTGCAACCGCCCCGAACAACTCGAACGATACGCAAAGATCCAGGTGCCGGCCCTCGTCGTCGCTTTCGAGACAGACATAGACAGTCCGCCCGCGATGGCCGAAGCCGCGGCTGAGGCGATGCCCGACGGCGAACTCGTCGTGGTGTCGAACGCCGGGCATATGGGCGTGTTCGAGCGTTCGATGACGGTGATCGGAGCGATCACCAACTTCATCCACTCTCATTGACTTTCGACACGTGGGCGACGGAGTCGATCGTACCGGGCTCATTCGACGGCTTGGTGGTGTTGTCGGTGAGCGCTATGTGCTGACCGATCGTGGCGATTGTTTGGGTTACGAGACCGACTGGACGGGCCGTTTCCATGGTCGGTCGGTGTGTGTCGTGAGGCCTGCCGATACCTATGAGACCGCTGGCGTTGTGAAGGTGTGTAATTCGGTGGGTGTTGCCGTTGTGGCCCAGGGTGGCAATACCGGACTCGTCGGCGGGGCGACGCCGCGAGGTGGCGAGGTCGTGGTGAGCACCGGCCGTATCGCCTACGTCGAATGTGTCGACGACACCCCGCTCGAGTTGGTCGTCGGAGCGGGCACGACACTGGGCGCCGTTCAGGCGGTTGCACGTGACATGGGCGCCGAGTTCGGCGTCGACATGGCCTCTCGTGGTTCGGCGACGATCGGCGGCATGATCGCTACGAACGCCGGCGGCGCACATGTATTACGCGACGGGATGATGCGTGATCAGGTTCTTGGGCTCGAGGCGGTCTTCAGCGACGGGACAATCGCCGGCAAGTGGCCCGGTCTACGCAAAGACAACACCGGAATCGATATCGCCCATCTACTCGTCGGTAGTGAGGGCACGTTGGCGATCGTCACGAGAGCCCATCTGCGGCTCATCCCTGCACTGCGGTTTCGGACTGTTGCGATTGCCGGATACCGGTCGACCGACGACGCGATGGCGGCGGCTAGGTCGGCGCTGCGGGACGTCCATGCAATCAGCGCGATCGAGTTGATGACGCGCCGTGCAATGCAAGTCGTGACAGATCACACTTCGTTGCCGAATCCGCTGCGGTCCGACCATGATGCCTACGTCTTATTCGAACTGCGAAGCGACACCCCTCAGACCGAGGCGTTGGGTGCGCTACTCGCCGACGTCGATTCGGCGGTCGCCGACACACACGATCGATGTGAGCGACTCTGGACGTACCGTGACCAAATCACCGAGTCGATCGCTGCGATCGGTGTAGCGGTCAAGCTCGATGTGAGCGTTCCGATCGCAAAGATTGCAGCGTTCATAGACCGCCTCAACGGGGCGCTCGATCCAAGTTTCGACACGATCGTGTTCGGCCACGCCGGCGACGCCAACCTGCATGTGAACGTCCTCGGCGCCGATCGCTGCGTCGAGCCGGTCGAAGACACCGTGTTCTCGTTGGTGGCGTCGTTCGGTGGGAGCATCAGCGCCGAACACGGTATTGGCATCGCAAAGGCACGGCACCTCGAGCTGACCCGGTCAGCATCCGACGTCGCCGTCATGAAGTCGATAAAGTCCGCCCTCGATCCGAATCGCATCATGAATCCGGGCGTGATCTTCGGGGCCCGCCCCTCAAGTTGACTAGTTAGTTCGCGTCAAGAAACCTGGTGGATGTGACGACTAGGGAGGTAGGCGAACAAATGTGACGCGCCGTCCAAGAAGAACCGAGCATGTCGTAAATGACAACCACGAACGTATTGATCCGATACGAAGACATCGTCGCGGCGCGGGAGCGCATCCAAGCGCTTGGGCTGCCCGATCCGGGCTCGATCCGCATCGCCCAGGCCAACAAGTTCTGGGAAGTGCACTGCCCGGGCCAAAGCCAGCAGGTCATGGCTGCGCTCGGTCCGTTCTATGCGTGTAACGGCTGGTTCCCGCTGGCATCTGCGACTCAGGATCTTGAGTCACAAGCGCAAGCCGCCGTCGATTAGGTCGATACGGGCGGCATGATTGCGGTCCAAAAGCTCGACGGCGCGATCGGCGCCATCGACGGCGACGGCGCCCCGTCTGCGTCAGATGCGACTCGATCGCTCAGCTCGTCGATCGAGTTGACGCTCGGAGAAGAATGCCAAGACATGCTGGGCAACTATCTGTCGAACCGGCTGCCCGCGATAGTGTGGGAGACCCTCGGCGGCCCAATCTGGTCGGGCATCCAGGTCCACTTCGACTCGCCCGAACGCGACCGCGCATATCACTGGATCTGGCCGGCGCTTGCACAGTCGCTCTACGTCACGATCGCCGACTGTCTCGCCGGCGACGTCGAACGCCGCCGGCCGCTTCTCGATCTCTGGCTCGACGGCCATTGGCCGCTCGGCTTCACACGTGACAAGTCGCTCGTCGTGTTCACGGCTCGGTCCGCTCCCGATTGAGCTGCGCCTCGTACTCCTCGAGCAGGCGAAGCCACACCTCGCTGACAGTCGGAAACGACGGTATCGCGTGAACGAGGCGCTTAACCGGCACCTCGCCGACGATGGCAATGGTCGCCGAATGGATGAGTTCCGCGATGTCGCGCCCGACAAATGTCGCCCCGATCACAACACCCCGGTCGTCGTCGATGACGAGCTGGCTCGTGCCGACAGCGTCCTCGCCGTGCAATGCCGAGCCCGCGACGCCACCGGTCGCATAGGTGAGTTCGCGAACGTTGAAACCACGGCCACGCGCCGAGTCGACCGTGTAACCGACGTGGGTAACCTGAGGGTCGGTGAAGACGACACTCGGAACGGCGGTCAGGTCTGCCCACGCTTCGTGGTCGGGGCCGGTGCGACCGTCGAGTTGATCGGCCGCCCAGATCGCCTGATACTTGCCGGCATGCGTGAGCAAGGAGCGTCCGTTCACGTCGCCGATCGCGTACAGCCAATCCCCCGGCACAGCCGTGGCAGCCATCCGGTCGTCGACTTCGATGTAGCGCCCCGGTTCGAGGCCGACCGCGTCGGCGCCTATGTCGCCCGTGTTCGGGCGCCGACCGACGGCTACGAGTACTTCGCGACCCGACACTTTGAGCCCGCTCGCGGTCGTGAGATGAACAATGCCGTCGGCGTCGCGTTCGGCATGTTGAACCGCCTCGGACGTATGAATGGCAATCCCGTCGGCTGCGAGCGCCGTTTCGAGTTCTTCGCCGGCAAACGGCTCGTGCGTGGGTAGAAGTCGGTCGAGCATTTCGATGATCGCGACCTCGGACGATCCGAGCCGCTTCCACGCCTGGGCCATCTCGACACCGACGACTCCGCCGCCGATCACGACGAGACTGTCGGGCACGGCCTCGGCGGTCGTGATGTCGCGGTTGTCCCATGGGTCGATGTCACGCAAACCGTCTATCGGTGGAATCGCCGCCGAGGTACCGGTCGCGACGATCACGCCGCGTCGTGCGGTGATGTCGGTCGTCGTCCCGTCGGCATGCTCTACGGAAATCGTGCGTTCCCCGGCGAGGCGGCCGCGGCCGCGCATGAACGTCACGTCGTTGTCTTCGATCCACTGCACCTGGTACTTGTCGTCCATGTCGGACGTGAACGCATCGCGCAGCTCGAGCACGGCCTCGACGTCGACCGTTCCGTCGATCGCCTCACGTGCGCCTTTTACGCGTTTGGCCGCGTCGAGCGCCTCGGTCGGGCGCAGTAGAGCCTTCGACGGCATACATGCCCAGTACGAGCACTCGCCCCCGGCGAGGTCTGACTCGACAATCAGGGTCGTCAGACCTGCTGCGGCCGTCCGCGCTGCGGCTACTTCGCCGGCCGGGCCGGCGCCGATTACTACGACATCGAATTCTTCAGCCATCGTGGATCCCCCGGCTGTCTCGTGGTCATTGGAACTGAATTGGGTAACACGGCGGACATCGGCATAAGTCCCCGGCGTCTGGATGCCACGAGTCGGCCCAGGTCGGTCAGGCCGGTCAGGAAATGTCCAAAATGAGCGCCACCGTATCGCGCAGTTGCTCCAACACATATCCTCCAACGTTTCCTCGCACGTGCGAGATGCGAGATGTCGACACGGCGCGGATGTGTTGACATTGCGCTGACGATGCCACCTTCAGCCCGTTCATCGCATCCGGTTCAACCTTCACCTCGGACACGAATCCGCGTGAGGTCGAACTGAGCGGCACGACTTGCACTACGTTGGCGCCCCGATCGAGAACTGCTTGAGCGGTCAACACAACCGTAGGACGGTCAAATCCCGCTTCGCGTCCGGCCGGAACGCCGAGATCCAGATCTACGACATCACCCGAGTTCAGCATCGAGCCATGCGCTCTCTTCGTCATTGAGGCGCTCGGCGAGCTGATCGCCGATACGATCTTGTCGGAGTCGCCGGACGGCAATCGCCACGGCTTCACCGACTGTGACGCCGATGTCGCTGGCTAGACGCTTCAAGTCTCTGTGTGTTTCGGTGTCGACGCGAATACTCGTACTCCGCATACGATTCAGTATACCAATTCGTATGCAGAGTTCAACCGATCCGCTCACGCCCCAGCATGCCGCAGATCCATGGCCGCTACGCTTTCGGCAGTGACCAAGGCCCGCCGTGCCCCAACCATCGACGACATCGTGCGGATTCCGCCGCCGGGCATGTCCGCCCCGAACTCGTTCACGTTCAGTGCCGACGATCGCCATCTCGCGTATCTGCACGATCCGTCAGGTGGTGTCGACCAGAGGCTCTTCCTGTGGTCGGTCGTGGACGGATCGACTCAAGAGGTCGTTCTCGACGCAATCGACGACCCAGACGATGAAAGTTTCGACGAGCAGATGCGGCGACAGAGGTTGCGCCGCCAGTCGTCGGGCATCAGCGAATTCCATTTTGCGCGCGAGGCTCCAACACTCGCTGTGATTCGCGGCAAGCGGATCGATCTCGTCGATGCGAACACGGGTGCAATCACGCAAGTCGAGTTGAACGCCGAGTCGCCAATGGACGTGAGGCTGTCACCCGACGCCGCCTTGCTCGCGTATGTCGATGCCGGCGACCTGTTCGTTGTCGCGGTTGAAGGCGGACCCGCCACTCGGCTCACGACCGACGCGTCCGAAACCGGCGTGACACGGGGGCTCGCCGAGTTCATTGCGCAAGAGGAACTCGACCGCCACCGCGGATATTGGTGGTCGCCCGATTCGTCGCGCATCGCGTATTGCGAGGTAGACGAGTCGCCAATCCCCGAGTTCGTCATTTCGCACCTCGGCTCAACCGACCCGGCCGAAGTCGAGACGCACCGTTATCCGGTCGCCGGGGCGTCGAACGCAATCGTGCGTGTCGGCGTCGTCGGAGCGACGGGTGGCGACACGACCTGGATCGACCTCGGCGACAATACCGACTTCTACATAGCCCGTATCGACTGGACGGCGCCGGGCGGCCTCGTAATCCAACGCCTGAGCCGTGATCAACGAAGGCTCGATGTATTCCGTGTCGATCCCGAATCGGGTCAAACCGAGTGCTTGTGGTCGGAGTCTTCGCAGACTTGGGTCGGCCTGCACGACTGCTACCGCTCACTCGACGACGGCTCGTATGTCTGGGCGTCGGAGCGCAGCGGCTTCCGCCATCTCGAGCACCGTTCGCACGACGGAGCACTCATCACCACGGTCACGAGCGGGCCGTGGATGGTGACCGATCTCGTCGCCGTCGACATCGACGACGAAATCGTCTATTTCACGGCAACAAAAGACGGGGTGGTCGAACGCCATCTCTACTCGGTCGCTATGACCGGCAGAGAACCCGGTCGCGTCACCGAGGCGAGGGGCGTGCACGACATTGTGGCCGACCATCGCGCGACGTTGTTTGTCGATACGTACAGCTCGACGACGAGCCCGGTGTCGGTGACGGTCCGCCGCATGGACGGAACTGCGATCCATCCCCTGTTCGAGCCGACCGACCCGCGTATCGACGAGATCGATCTCCGCACACCCACACTGTCGACCGTGAGAACGACCAATGCCGAACTTCACACAAGACTGCTCGTACCCGACGGCGCCCCGCCGTATCCGACGATCGTCGACGTGTACGGCGGACCTAACGTCCAGCGTGTGGTCGACGCCTGGGCAGCAACCGTGTCGATGCAAGCCCAAGTGCTCCGGTCGCGTGGCTTCGCTGTCGTGACGACCGACAATCGTGGCAGTGCGAACCGGGGCGTCGCATTCGAAAGCTCGATCGCGGGACAATTCGGGGCGGTCGAACTCGACGATCAGATCGCTGTTGTCGCGGATCTGATCAAACGAGGCATTGCCGACCCTCATAACCAGCAACCAGGAAGACCCATGGTTCAAGGACCAAGCCAAACAAGCCTTCAACCTGCTGACCGTCTCTGACAAATATCATGGCAGATTGGGGTTCCAGCGCTAGACGGACAGAAAGCAGCGCCTTGGAGCGTTTCCCGTGGTCACGGCAATAGCATGTCGGTAACTGTTCGGCGACGCAATGAGGCCACTCATGGCCTCTGACCAGGGTAAGTGTTGCTTTCTGTCCGTTTAACACTGGAACCCCGTACCGCGTTTTCCCTGGTCGCAATGTCCCGTAGGACCCGTCCGCAGCCATGCCCGATGACGGTCGCTAAGCGGTTATCGACCTGGCTGACACGTCACGGTAGCATCAGGGGTGCTACTCGTGGTAGTATTTCGGCATGAAACTGAGTGTGAGCCTGTCTGATGATGATGTCGATTTTGTCGATCAGTATGCCGAGGAGCACGCTGTGGAATCTCGATCCGCCGTCTTGCAGAGGGGGATTCGCATGTTGCGATCAGCAGATCTGAGCGTCGCATACGCGCAGGCGTGGGAAGACTGGGCCGAGTCGAGCGACCGCGATGCGTGGGATACAGCCGTAAGTGACGGCATCGAGCGCTGATGCTTCGCGGCGAGATTCGGCAAGTCGACCTGAACCCAGCGCAAGCCGGAGAGGCCGACAAATTACGGCCAGCGATTATCGTGTCAAATGACGGCGCAAACACGACTGCGGCACGTCTCGGTAGGGGCGTCGTTACTATCGTTCCTGTTACGTCGAACACCGACCGCGTGTATCCATTCCAGGTTTATCTACCCTCACGCGAATGCGGCCTCGAGATCGATTCGAAGGCCCAAGCTGAACAGATCAGATCAGTTTCGGTCCGACGCGTCGGAGTGCACCTCGGAACCGTTACGCCAGCACTCGTGCGCAAGCTCGACAACGCCCTTCGAGTACATCTCGACATCTGAAACAAGGGGAGAGATCGTCGAACTAGCGTCTTCCATCTGTCGCAAGACAACGTCTTGTGTTGCACATAATGAGCTACTTGGTGCTCGAACTGGGCACGCGCCGTTGAAAGGGCGTAGGTTGCGGATATCTGCCAACGAATGCCGAGCGAAGCGAAGCCACTCACCGGCTTGCTCGGGCCGCCCCGCGCACGACCGCTTCACGGGGCCGGTCGAGCCGACCCGATGGTCTCGCATCCGATCCAGCGCCACCCGCCGGGGCCCGGTCGTTCGCTGCGCCTGAGCCGGGGGCGTCGGCAGAGCCAGCGCCGCCCGAAGCCGACCGCACGTCATCGATGGCGGCATCGAGCCGGGCTCGGCGTGCGGCTGCTCCGGCGGCGGTGTCGTCGTGTCGGATCGTTTCAGGAACGGGCGCAGGTCCGTCCACCCCCTCAGGCGGACTCGGCGCCGCTTCAGGCGGCCCAGGGTCGGGCGGCCTGATCAAGACCGGGGGGCCACCCGCGTCGGGCCTGGACGGCCGGAGGTCTGTGAGGATGCCGAGGCCGGGTTGGGGCGAGTCGAAGACTGCGTCGGCCATCCCGTGATCGCTCGCCAAGAAGTTGGTCGCCATGCCGAGCACGGACCTGAAGTCGACGGTCGGGCGGAGTGCGTCGTAGAGCAAGTCGCCGTCGGCCAACGACGGCATCTCGCCGAAGATCCCAGGTGCTACACGAGGCCCGATGAAGGCCGTGACCCCGCCCTGTCCGTGGTCGGTCCCGGCCGAACCGTTTTCGTGGACTTTCCGCCCGAATTCGCTGTGGATCATCATTGCGGCCTGGACGAGACGCTGCGCGAACCAGTCATCGACGTCCGCGCCGAGCGTCTCGTCATAAGTCCCCTGAATGCGATTCTGCGCCGTAACTGTCTGCGCAATCGTCGCCGAAGCAGCGCCGAGCATGCCTGTTTCGCCGTTGCCGCCCATCGCCGTGATTGCGTCCATGAATTGAGCAGTCGAGTCCCAGTCACGAGCACGCCAATCCTCGCCGAATTCGAAGTACTCGACGTAGTCGACCGACAAGACGTTGACCGTGTCGCCGATCAGTGCGGGATGCAGTCCGCCGATGCCGATGCAGGCCATCGGCGCCCCAGTGATACCGCCCACGGCGGTCATGAGGGCGGTAGTGCCCATCGCCTTGAGAACGGACCGGCGTGTCAGCCCGGCCTTGGCCAGCTCGTATTCGCATCGCGCCATGTCCGCCTCCTTTCAATTCACGATGAATTCAGGTGAGATCAACAAGAGGTTGAGCATCCCGGCCGCGGTCCAGGTGCTCCAGTTCCTCGACGCCATATATGTCTCGAGCGACGCCTGCGTTGCGCCGGAGAGATCTTCGAGTCCAACTAGACGCCGGGCATACCCGATCGGCCCGTCAGACTCGCTCGGACCGTTCTCGAACAACAAGACCGTCGTCTGCGAGTGTTCTTCGGGTTCGGTTCGCCAGTCCCACACCATCCGCCGTGCAATCTGTGACCAGATCTGGAGATAGCTCGCATGCAGGTGGCGTGAGCCAACCGGCCAGCCCTTCACCGAAGGACACCACAGCGGATGCATGCCAAGCTGATTGAGGCGCCAACTCACGTCGAGCGGCCCCACGTCGTCGTGTCCCATGACACGTGCAGCACTCGCGACGAGCTCAACAGGATGTTTCACGCGCGAGCGGATCGCCGCGCCGGCGACGAACTCTGGGCTTTGAGCGACGGCGCGAACGACTCCGAGCACGTCACCGTTCGAGCCCCAAACGTCGGCAAGCGAATGCAGCGTCGCCACCGACGGTTCGGTGCCGACAAGCTCGACATAGAGGCGATGCGGCACGTAGAAACGCCATGCGTCTTGCTCGGTGAGAGCGTCGATCACTTCGGCAACTCCAGCCGCGCCACGATCGGCGCCGAGGAAAGTCTTGGCGCCTGGATCCCAACGGCTCGCGTCGAATTCGACGACATATTCCGGCCAAGCGGCCCGCCAGCCGGTGAGCGACCGCGCTATCTCGGCAATATCATCTTCGGTGTAGGGCGCAGCGCCGGTCACGACGTGGCGCACGCCGAGGCTGAATAATTCCATGACCTCGCGGGCATAGTTCTCGTTCGGTTCCCAACGTGTCGAATGAGTGCCCGACAAGTACCACAACATCGCCGCCTCGGACGTGAGGTCGGTGAGCAAGCGGCGGTATGTCCAAGGGTTGGATCGCTCGACGGATTCGCCGGCGGCAGCACGTGCGATCGCAGCATCTTGACGTAGTCGTACATGTTCGATGTCTGTACGTCCCCGGCAAGTGAGGTGACTGTGAGTCCGCTGAAAACCCATGCGAGACGTTCTTGAAGCGGGTTCGCGCCGTGCGCCATGAGGTTCATCATGCGCTCGCCGAAGGCCATGAGGCTTTCCCAGTTGGTGTCGGTCGGAAAGCCCCAGTCGGCCTCGGTCGTCGCCGAGCGCGAAGTCAAGTCGTCGATGACGGCGCCCGGTCCGGCTGCAACTCCGGCCTCGACGTCGCCGATCGTCGGGCCGAAGCCGAGTCGGCGCCAAGCGTGCGCGACCTGAGCCTCGGCCGTTGGCACGTCTCTTCCCCCAACTCTTTCGTTCGGAGCGAGGCGCCGGATGTGGCGGTTGGACTCGCACCTATGAATCACATTTCACTAAAGAAATCGACATCGGGAACGAAAGACCTAAGGAGTTCTAGCCAATTCTTGCTATATATCTGCACGATCCGGCCATACGCCGCGCCCATTGGCCGGGTTCGAGTCATTCGTCCTCGCGGCCTTCGTCGCGGTATCGAATCATCTCGGTCGTATCGGCTACCGGGGCCTGAGCGTCGTAGACATCGTCGAGCGCTTCACGAGCCATCTCGGCGGCTTTCTTCGAAACCATGCCCCAAGCCTCGAACGCATCGATCTTGCGAACCGCCGTCAGTCGAGATAACTCCCATGCCTGCGCCTGGCGGGCTTGCTCGAATCTGAGCGGATGTTCGGCGCGAAGCGAGTCGATATCCTCGGCGGCATAACGCCGAATCAATTCGAAACGTTGGGTCGCGTCGCCGATCAGCTCCGTCGTGACACCCGCCAGACCGTCAATGTCGCGGAGTCGGTCGATCGCCGCCTCGTTCGTGATCAGGCGGCCCTGCGCTATCGAGTACCGTGCAAGTACGCGGTCGCGCGACGAGCGAGTCGTGAGTCGCGCAAGGACTATCTCGAGACGGAGCAACATGCGAACCGCGCCGCCGTGGATCACAGGCTGTGGTTCGTCGAAACGCATCGCCTCGACATCGGCGTCGAGATGATAGAGAAGCACACGCCCCAGCGGCCCGTATAAGAGGTTCGCGTCGATCAGTTCCTGAGCGGCGGCGCGCTCGGTCGCCAGGCCGTACGCTCGGAGAAGGTGCGACGCCTGGCTCGGATCGAGATCGAGTTCCGACAAATCACTCCGTGCGCGCGACTCGAGCGCGTCGAGTTGCATCCCTGTCCGCATGACGTCGAGGTCATATTTGGACATGGCGTCGCGAGCTGCCCTGACCGCGAGGACGACCATAGTGCCTGCCGACGCTCTGTCACTGCGCGTCGGAGCGTCGAGCCCGAGCCAACGAATCAGATAAGGGATCGTCGTGGAATTGATGACGAGGGTCGACAACACGACGCCGAAGGTCATCGCGATGATCGTGTCTCGGCCGGGCACGCCGTCGGGCAGGGCGAGCGCAAGCGCTACGGCGACACCGCCGCGCAGCCCGCCCCAGATCAGCACGGCCTGGTAGCGTCCGCTCACCCTCGGCAGTTTCGCAAAGTGCGACACGATCGGCAAGAGCGGAAAGACCCCGAACGTCCGAGATACCAAAGCAACGCCGATCGCAATCACAATCGCCAACCAGTGGGTCTTGATGAGTTCGGCGTTTACCTCGAAACCCAGCAGCAAGAACAAGATCGCATTGAAACTGAAGTCGAGCGTGTCCCAGACGCCGTCGAGGCGGTAACGTAGTTTCGGCGTGGCAACGGTCGGCGTCGCCGCACCGATCACCAGCGCGGCCGTCAACGTCGCGATGACCCCCGACACGTTCCACAGGTCGGCAAGCGCATACGCACCGTACGCGACGCCGATCGTCAGAGCGGCGGAGGCCGTCGATCCAAGCCGCGTGAATGCGAGAGCCGTCCCAAACCCGATGACCAGACCGACGGCCGCCCCGCCGGCGAAGACGACAACGAAGTCGACGATCGTCGTACCGAGCTCAAAGGCATCGGCGCCGAGCGCGATCGCGACGATCACCGTGTACAGCGTGATCGCGATGCCGTCGTTCATCACGCTCTCGCCCTGGACGAGCGTCTCGAGCCGCGACGGCACGCCGACTCGCTTGAACGTATCGACGACCGCAACGGGATCAGTCGCCGAAATCAGCGCCCCGAAAACGAACGCCGACGCCCAAGCTATGCCCGCCAACCACCACACGCCGACGGCGACGATGACCATCGAGATGACGAACGCCGGAATCGCGAGCGTGAGAATCGACGTGATGTCGGCCAGAAAAAGCCGCGTCGACATCTCTCGCGCCGCCGAGAAGATCAGCGTCGGCAACAAGACGTAGATCACGATGTCATTGAAGACGGGATCGTCCAGACGAAAGTCGACGACGTTCGTGATCTGGTCGAACTCGCTCACGCCGAATCCGATCAGGATCAACAAGACCGTCGGCGGGAGCCTGACCCGCCTGGCGATCGGCACGATGAGACCCGCTACAGCGAGAAAGACGGCGAGAACCAGCGCTACTTCCGCAAACGAGTTCGCCGGAGTTTCGATGAATGCAAACATCCGCCGACGATAGCGGTGTAAACCGATCGAGGGGGTGCAGCCGAGGGTCAGCTCCGCAGTATCTCGGCAATGTCGAAAGCCAAACCGAGCGACTGGCGCGCGTTGAGCCGCGGGTCACACATCGTCTCGTAGCGATCTTCGAGCTGGTGCTCGTGCACTTCGTCGCTGCCGCCGAGACATTCGGTCACATCGTCGCCCGTCAGCTCTATGTGCACGCCGCCCGGCCAAACGTCGAGCCCGCGGCAGACCTCGAAGAATCCGTGCAGCTCTTCGACGATGTCTGCGAACCGACGAGTCTTGTAGCCGCTGTCATGCGTAAAAGTGTTGCCGTGCATCGGGTCGCACGACCACACGACCGGATGCCCGCTCGCCTTCACCGCCGACATTATCGGCGGCAACATTTCGCGAACCTTGCCGGCGCCGAAACGGCCGATCAGGGTGAGGCGCCCCGCGTCCCGATTCGGGTCGAGGATGTCGGCGATCTCGATGATCTCGTCGGGCGAAGCCGTAGGGCCGACTTTCATCGCGATCGGATTTTCGACACCGCGCAGAAACTCCACGTGCGCCCCGTCTGGTTGCCGCGTCCGGTCGCCGATCCAGAGCATGTGCGCCGAGCAGTCGTACCAGTCTCCGGTCAGACTGTCGCGCCTGGTGAGCGCCTCTTCGTATCCGAGCAGAAGCGCTTCGTGCGACGTGAAGAAATCGACCTCGTGCAGCGCACGCTCCGTGCGGAGGTCGATCCCGCAGGCACGCATGAACCGCATGGCGCGATCGATCTCCATTGCGAGTTTCTCGAAACGCACGCCTTCGCCCGTCCCGTCGACGAACTCGAGATTCCATGCGTGAATCTGCGACAAGTCCGCGAATCCACCCTTCGTGAACGCGCGCAGCAGGTTCAGGGTCGCCGCCGAGTTGTGATACGCCCGCACGAGTCTCTCCGGATCGGCTGTGCGGCCGTCGCTGTCGAACTCGGGACTGTTCACGATGTGCCCGCGGAACGATGGCAGCTCGATCCCGCCTCGCGTCTCAGTCGGCGACGACCGCGGCTTGGCGAACTGCCCGGCGATGCGGCCGACCTTGATCGTCGGGACGCCAACACCGTACGTGAGCACGACCGCCATCTGGAGGATGATCTTGAGGCGGTCGCGGATCGAGTTTGCCGACACGTCGTCGAACGACTCGGCGCAGTCACCTGCTTGAAGCAGGAACGCATCGCCTGCCGCGACCCGCCCCAAATTCGCTTGCAGGGCCCGCGCCTCGCCCGCGAACACGAGCGGAGGCAGCCTTCGAAGCTGGCCGAGTATCGATTCGACGTGATCGGCATCGGGCCAGTCGGGCTGCTGAACGGACTCGCACGCGCGCCATGACTGAGGCGTCCATGTCTGGCTGGTCGGGTTCAAAGTTTCACCTGCCCTTCGGGGCGTTGCCGGGGTGTCCCCGGGCGGTCTGGTCATCGCGGTATCCGACGCCGGTGTCTGGGTCCCCGTGACGGCGCAACACCCACGCCGGGACCTTGCCGATTCCCTTGAGATGCCGCGGCCGGAGCGGAATCATCTTGAACTCGTCACGGCCCTCGAGACTGGCCTCGATGCTCTCCGAAATGATCACCGTGCCAGGGTTGGCGAGCGCCGTCAACCTGCTCGCGAGGTTGACGTTGCGGCCGAACACGTCGCCGTCACGAGTTATCGAATCGCCCGACGCAACACCGACCCTGACATCTGGAAGCCCGGATTCGGCGGCGAATCCTTCGACCAATCTGAGTGCAATCTCGGCCGCGTCGACATCGTCGTCGGCAACGAACATGATCTCGTCTCCGATCATTTTGACGACCCTTCCGCGGTGTCCGGTCACGGCCTCGGACCCGACAGTCTCGAATCGAGCGAGTGAGACGGTGAGCGCAGCTTGGCCGAGCACTTCGCTGATTGCGGTAAACCCGGCGAGATCGGCGAACCCAACGGCGAGCGGGATGACTCGCGCCCTCGTGCCCGGCTCGACGGGCGCCGACCTCTGTGCCTCGGCGAGCAAATGACGCTTGTGAACCATCTCGATCATCGACAGCACGCGTGGGAGGCTCTCCTCGACCAGACCGGGTGTGGCGAGCGTGAGTTCGGCACTCAGACGGGGGTCGCCGGGCGTCATTCCTGGGACTTCGGAAAGGATCTTGCCGACGAATCCGATCTCGGCCTCCGCGATGCGCGCCATGGACTGTCCGATCACACGGGCGAGTTGCATAACGGTAGTGAGATCCGTGTCGAATTCGAGGAAGCGGGCAATCTCTTTGAGCATCCCCGCGTATTTCTCGCCGTAGATGGGAGCGTCGAGCGGAGCGTCGGGAAATCCAAAGGCGTTCCGGAAACGCACGGCCAGTTCGATCGAAATCCCCGCGGCCTGGCACACCTCACGTTCGCTGTACCGACGTCCGGGTCCGAGCAGCGCAAGGTCGAGGCCGAGCAGGTGAAAGCTGTCGTCGGTGAACGCCTGGTCAATCTGGTCATCTGTGGCGCCGAGTCCACGTAGCGTCTCGCGCACACGCTCGGACAATGCAATGTCGAGCACCCGGTCGGCCACTGCAATGTCGGCCGAATCTTCGGCGCCGGCCGGCTCGTCATTCGGTTGGGACTCGACGTCTTGCGCGTCGGTATACGGAGCGTCCATCCTGTCAGGGTATCCAAGCCGGCGGGCCGACGGGACGCGAGTTGCGCACGTCTCGAATGAACACGGCGCCAACATGGCGGATCGAGCGCCGCCGCACATCCCCAGTCACAGATCAACTCGCGGAGCCGGAGGCTCGATCTCACCCAAATCATCGACCACCATCGTCGCGCCCGACCGGCGCAGGCCATCGGCATGACCCGTGCGATTCACACCGATCACGAGCCGGAACTCCCCTGCTACAGCGGCCTCGACCCCTGATATCGCGTCTTCGATGACTGCTGCGGCCGATGGGGCGACGTCCAATTTCCGAGCGGCGGTACAGAAGATGTCCGGCGCCGGCTTCCCCTCGATGCCGTGATCATCGAGATATTTGCCATCGATCAGCACCTCGAA
>SDBV01003021.1_pt1 | contig 25068 bp, 20 predicted proteins | sample 2277081 | NCBI WGS metagenome assembly SDBV01 (sample SAMN10402039, study PRJNA504765) | marine sediment metagenome | isolation source: marine sediment core GS10_PC15, 223 cmbsf | place: Arctic Ocean: Southern Knipovich Ridge | collected 2010 | reverse complement strand
GTGTGATTTAAGCTGATGGATCATTAAGATCGAGTAAAAAAGCACACAAAACTTAGCAAAAAAGGGACTGTCCCCAGCGGAGCGAGTCTTCGAGCGTAGACGGGACTGTCCCTTTTCTTGCGGCCCCTGTCCAAAAGCGCTACGGGTTATCAAATACTTACAAAACGTCAATAGTTATAATGGCTTTCAACTATAAATCAAACCACTAGCTTCTTCCAATTTAGATCTACCGTGCTTACCATTTGAGCGGCTTCTGCCATGCTTCTTTCAGTTCAGCTATTGACACATCAATTTCGGCGTTGCCGCTTCCCTTCAGCTTGAATCTGTCCTGTGAAATTACACTGCCCAGGCGTGTTATTGAAGATCCGTCCAATTGAGATTCAAAGACCGCCACGTTCTCTTGGTCAACAGTGACAACGAAACGTCCCGCGGATTCGCTGAACAGGGCGACGATGTTGCTTTTCATGTTTAAGGGGCTAATGTCCAAATCCATGCCGTATCCGCCTGCGAAGGAAGATTCCGCCAGGGCGGCCCCGAGTCCGCCGTCCGAACAATCGTGGCAAGACTCAACTAGACCGGCTTCTATTGCGCCGGATAGTTTTTCGTAAAGCGCGCGGTTTTTCTTGAAGTCTACCTTGGGCACGTTCGCGCCCAGTTGTTCCCGCATGGCCATGTATTCGCTTCCGCCCATTTCGTTGGCAGTGTCGCCCAAAACGTATACGTTGTCTCCCGGTTTCTTGACGTCCATTGAGACGACCTTATTGACATTGTCCAGCACGGCCGCAGCCGTGAATAAGACGGTGGGGGGGATGGATATTCTTGTGTCCCCGATTTTGTAGTCGTTCTTCATGCTGTCTTTGCCGCTTATTAGGGGCACGTCATATGCAACACATGCGTCATAGAGTGCCTGGCAACAGCGCACGAGTTGGGCCAGTTTGTGTTCACCGTCCGGAGTCTTTTCGCTTTGGACCGGGTCTGGCCAGCAGAAGTTGTCCAGTCCCGCGATGGTTCCGATTTTTGCGCCTACGCAGACGAGGTTTCGTATAGCTTCATCGACGGCGTTCGCCATCATTTGGTATGTGTCCAGGTCGCTGTACTTGGGACATATGCCGCAGGCGACACCTATACCCTTGTCCGAACCCGGAACCGGCCTGATTACGCCAGCGTCTCCGGGGCCGTCCTGGTCTACACCTTGAAACTGTTTCAGAACGCTTTGTCCCAAGACCTCATGGTCGTACATGCGAACAAACGATTCTTTGCTGCACGTATTTGGGGTGGCGAGTACATTCTTAAGTTCCTCCGCTAGGTCCGCTCCTTCGACAATTACCTCGGGTTCGGTTTTAACCGGGGACAGCACGGCTTTGAGCTTCATTTTCGGTACGCCATCGTGCATGAAATCCATGTCGAGAGACGCAATCAATTTGCCGTCATAAAAACATTCCAGATAGCCTGAGTCGGTAAATACGCCCAGTTCGGTAGCTTCTACGTCGCGGCGCTTGGCTAAATCCATGAACTCACCCACTTTGCCGGGGGGCACTGCGAGAGTCATTCGCTCCTGTGCCTCAGACAAGAAGATTTCCCATGGGGCCAAGCCTGCGTATTTTAGGGGCGCCTTGTCGAGGTGGATTTGACAGCCGCCCGCCCCTGAGGCCATTTCGCCCACACTCGAGGACAGTCCGCCTGCGCCGTTGTCCGTGATGCAGGTGAAGAGTCCAAGGTCGCGAGCTTCAAAGAGGAAATCGCCCATTTTTTTCTGGGTAATTGGGTCGCCAATCTGGACGGCGGTCGCGGGGGAGCCCTCGTGCAACTCTTCGGACGAGAATGTAGCGCCGTGAATGCCGTCCTTACCAATTCGGCCACCCGTCATAACTATGAGGTCGCCGGGATTGGCCTTTTTCTCATGACTGGGACGGCCGCCGACCTTTGCTGGAATCAGGCCGCCTGTTCCGACGAACACGAGCGGTTTGCCGAGGAAGCGTTCATGAAACACAATTGCACCGTTCAAGTCCGGGATTCCGCTTTGGTTGCCGCCGTCAACTACACCCTGGTGAACGCCTCGAAACACGCGTTTTGGATGAAATAGCCGAGCGGGGATTTCGCCGTCGTGGAAGGGTGAGGCAAAACAGAAGACGTCGGTATTGAAAATACATTGGGAGCCCATTCCCGCGCCGATTATGTCGCGGTTGACGCCTACGATTCCGGTTATGGCTCCGCCATATGGGTCTAACGCAGACGGACTGTTGTGCGTTTCCGCCTTGAGCGCGAAAGACCAGTCTTCGTCGAATCGGACAATTCCCGCATTGTCGTGAAAGACGCTTATAAGCCAGTCGATTTTCTTGGCGACTTCCTCGGTAGTGGCTTTGACGAATGTGTTGAACAGGCTGTCGATTGTCCTGGTTTGCCCGTCTTCGTCCGTGTATTCGATTTCGGCTGAAAAGATTTTGTGTTTGCAGTGTTCCGACCATGTCTGGGCGAGGATTTCAAGTTCGATGTCCGTTGGTTGTTCCGGCAGGCCAAGTTCCGCCCGCCTGGCAGCCACGCCATCATTGGCGTAGTAATCCTGAATGGCCTTCAGTTCATCCAACTCAAGGGCGAGCATTTTATCGCGGCTTAACTGCACCAATTCATCGTCCTGAATGTTCAGGTCTATTGCGTGTACTTCAGGATCGCTTAGGTCCGTAACTATTGGCAAGCCCAACAGTATTTCGCCATCGAGCAGATCCATTTCTTCAGCGGACTTGAGCACCCAGCGCTGGATAAGTTCATTGGCGAGTTGGTCGCGGGCGATATGTTCGCAGGTTTCAGTATCCACTTCCGATCCGAAGAGGTACTGAGTGGATTTGTATACCGCTTCGCCCGGTTTAAGCTTGCGTCCCAGCACGTCTTCGACGCCCTGCATGGCGCTTTTCCCAACGTTGTCCGTTACGCCTGGCAGAAATCCGACTTCGATTAGAAATGCGTAATTGCCGGCCAAGGATTTGTCAACACAGGAGTTGTGAATAACGCTGTCCGTGCAAAGTTCCGTGCAGATTTTGTCCAGTTCTTGGGGGTCAAGGTCCATGTCGATTGTGTAGATATCGACAGTTCTTACGCCGCCTACTTCCAGCGCGAGGTCTTCCTTGAGCTGGTTGCGTAAACTGTGGCCTGCCGGATCGGTGAGATTGGATTTGAGGGCAACCTCTATCCTATGCGCCATATTCGATTTCCCCGGAATATGTGACTTTGTTTTCGCCGGCTACGACTTTCCCGATGATTGTGGGCTCTTCGCAGGTTTGTGTGAGTGTGTCCAGGGTTTTTTCCGCATCTGCCTGGGAAACGACTACCAAATAGCCCATCCCCATGTTGAAAGTGCGCATCATATCGTCCAGGGGAACGTTGCCTTGTTCCTGTGTGAACTTGAACACGGCAGGGGGTTTCCATGAACGGAGGTCAATTTCAACGCCGAAGTTTTCCGGCAAAGTGCGCGGCAGGTTGTCGGTAATGCCGCCGCCGGTGACATGCACCATGCCTTTGACGTCGACAACTTTCATAAGAAGTTGCACAACCGTGCTGTAGCTGCGGTGCGGTTCCATTAGGACTTCTGCAACTGTGCGTCCAGTGCCTGGCATTTCGTCATCGCAACCCAGTCCGACGACCTCGAAACATATCTTGCGTGCAAGACTGTAGCCATTAGTATGCAATCCGCTCGATTTGATGCCGATTACCACGTCGCCCTCTTCAATACGTGAGCCGTCGACAATATTCTCCCTGTCTACAATGCCCACTATGGTGCCAGCCAAATCATATTCATCTTCATCGTACATGCCGGGCATTTCGGCTGTTTCGCCGCCTATCAACGCCGCGCCCGCATATCGGCACCCATTGGTAATACCCTCGATTATGGCGACGATCACTTCAGGACGAAGCTTGCCGCATGCTATATAGTCCAAGAAAAAGATTGGTCTTGCGCCTTGGACGAGTATGTCGTTTACGCAGTGTGAAACAAGGTCAATTCCTACAGTGTCATGTTTGCCGGTCATGAAGGCAAGCTTCAGTTTGGTGCCGACCCCGTCCACGCTCGATACGAGAACCGGTTCTTTCATGCCGCCTGCGTCAAGTTTGTACATAGCGCCGAAACTACCGATATCGCGAAGCACGTTGTCGTCGAAAGTCTTGGAAACCAGGTCCTTTATGCTTGTTACTGCCCGGTTGGCCGCGTCTATATCAACTCCGGCATCACTGTATCGCAACTGTTTTCTCTCTTCGGCCATATTTTGATCCTCATAGGTTTTTGAAGCAGTCACGGAAAGGATACTCCCCGGTTGATGATAATTCAAATGAAATGTTATGATAAGTTTCATAAGGAATCCTTATCATGAATCTAGAGTCATTGCGTTTTTTTTGTGCGGTTGTCGAGGAGAGCAGTTTTCACGCCGCCGCGCTTCGTTTGCACCGGTCTCAGCCTGCTGTAAGCCAGCAAATTAAGGCTCTTGAGCGGCGTTTGGGACATCCGCTGCTCGAGCGTAAAACGTGCTCGCCTACGCCAATTGGACAGCTTCTTTACGAACGCTCTCGCGGTATTTTGAATGACGCCGATAGTCTTAAGCGTGAATTGGCGGACTTCGACGAAACGGCTGGGCGCGAACTGCGCGTGGGTACCAGCGATACGACGGCCCTTTACTTTCTGCCGCCTTACGTGCGGGCCTTTTCCACGGCGATGCCGCAGACGCGTTTGGTGGTTGTGAACCGTCCATCCGGAGCGATTGCGGAACAGGTCCTGCGCGGTGAACTTGACCTGGGTATAGTGACCCTGCCGGTTTCGTCTGAGGAACTGGAGGAAAAGGAGCTCTTCCGCCAGCAACTTGTGCTTCTTATGCCACGCAGCCACCACTTATGCTCGCGGAAGAACAGAAAGCTCAGCCTGAAGACGCTGAAAGATGAATCCTTTCTTTTGTTGCAGGAAGAGACGCTGACAGGGACGCTGCTGAGGGAGTATTTTGCGCGTGAGGCCTTTGAACCGCAGGTGGTGTTGGACAGCGGAAGCTTTGAGGTCATCAAACGTTTTGTTGCCGAGGGGATAGGCCTGAGTTTTCTTCCTGAAAATGCAATTACCGACAAAGACGAGGCCCTGGTGACGGCTGATATCGAAGGGCTACCGAGTGTGAGCATAGGCGCAGTCTGGCGGCGGGGCGCCTATCAAACACGCGCGGAAAAGACATTCCTTGAGCTTATCTCATCTGAGATGTAGTGGGGTGAATATTCGGGATTCTCTCGTTCCCATGCTCCTGCGTGGGAACGCATATGCTTCGCGGCTATACCTGTATGCATTCCTGGTCTCCTTCGGAGCCCTTGGAAGACCGTGGGAACGAGGAAGATACGCTGTGAGAACGAAGGCGTCATCTTTGTTGTATTTTACCACAATGCACAGTCATTAATTCCCAGAACTTGTCGAGTCTGTATCCCGCTTCTTCGGCGATTCTGACGATGTTCTTCGTGGTTTTGGCGACGTTCTTGGTGGCTTGCAGTTCGATTTCGGAAATGCATCCCATTCCTGCTGCCAGCGTGTTGAATAGATTTGTGATTGGCAGCCAGTTCATGAGGATTTCCATGCGTTCTTTGCTGAACCATTTCACGCCTTCGTGTTCGTTGACTCCCAGATAGCGGCACACGGCAGGGTCGTCCAACATGTCTCGCAGAAACTCATTGTCAGACGTGATCGCATTGGCTTGGCCGGAGTATTTGGTCAGCAATTCGAGCAGGGTGGCATCAACGTGGGCTGCTTGCGTACCGCGTCCCAGTTTCTGCTGAAAAGCGCTGAGTATCGGGACAATGAGATATTCGCTAATCCAGTGTTCTTGAGACGGTTCCTGTTTGGCCTGTGCGAAGGTGTCGTTGAAAATGGCGAGTAGCCCGCACAAATATGGCACTGCGAGAAACTCGATTATTTTTTCGTCGCCATCTGAAATGCTGCCGCCAAGCGACTTCATGAATTTGCACAAATCTCTTTCGGTTCTTGAATGCTTTAATTCGGGATTACAGGTTCTGACGCTTTGCGCGATGCCTTTTGCGCCTTTTTTGATTGCGTCATAGTCTATGGTTTTTCGGAACTCTATTTCGAGTGCTTCTGCGCATGTCTCCGCGAGTTTCTCGATTTCGGTTACCGTTTCCTCCTCATCGTCGACGCTTTTGAGCGCCGCATCGAACACGTCGAAACTGATCAGGGCGCGGAATGGAACGATGATCGGTTCGAGCATAAGTTCTTTATACGAATATCCCAGATCGTGGACGCCCTTGCCGCCTAGCCGTGCTGCCAAGCGTCCCCACGAGCCGTCGCTGTCGTGTATTTCGCGGAATTCGAGGAAGGCGGAACATTGATACGCGTGCAATTCGGCGAACATGCCCTTGGAGGCAAGTTCCGCCGAATGGCGCAGGTAGTTCAGGCCGCTGAAGTGGTCGCGGTAGGCATAGTAGTGGTCATCATGGACGTTTAAGGCCAGAGCTTCGGCGAGCGTGCGTGTGATAAGGCTGGGACTGTCGGAACTTCCAAGGTTCATTTGCACCGAACGATTTATCCAACCGGAGGTCGTAGCGTATTCATTATTGAAGAGGATGATAGCCCGCTCGTCGCCCGACCTGTTTGAGTACGCAAAGACGTTTTCGTCCAGGCGGCCGTTGGTGGAGTGAAAGTCGTAAAAAGTAAAGTTGTCCACGCCGCTGAACAGGTGGCGTTTTCTCATGAGCGGGAAAACTTGGCGTTCGTGCCTGGCGATCATGTGTTCATCAGGCTCTTCGTCCCAATACGCCTTGCGATATTCCATGCCGTACTTTTCCGTGAGGCCTTCAATCTGGCCATGGCCGAACATTGGCAGGCCGGGCATCGTCACCATCATAACCGCTACGCCGTAGTACTTGTCGCCTTTGCCGAATTGCTCGACCGCGGTCAATTCGTCCGGGTTGTTCATGAAATTGACGAAACGTTTGAGGATTTCCGGACTGAACTCGAGCACGTTCTTGACGGTCGAGCGGTACTTGGAGTTCTCCTGCATTTTTAGCATGTTCATGAACGCGCTGTTGTACACTCTGTGCATGCCGAGCGTGCGTACGAAGTAACCCTCCATTAGCCAGAACGCTTCGGCGATTAGAAGGGTGTCGGGCACTTCGGCCTGGATTCTGTCGACAACTTCGCGCCAGAACTCTTTGGGGAAAACCTCGTCGAAGTCTGAACGCGTCAATCCGTGTTCTGCTCGCGACGGAATCGCGCCTGCATCGCCTGGTTTCGGGAACCATAATCGCTGGTAGTGTTTTTTGGCAAGGGTCATTGCCGCGTCAAAACGGATGACGGAGAACTTGCGCGCTACGTGCAGTATGGTTTGAATTACTGCTTCGCGTACCTCCGGCAACAGGAAGTTCAACTGGGCGGTGTCGTTCCATGGCATGCTTGTTCCGTCATTGCCGTGGTATATGTAATCCACATGCCCGGTGTTGTTGTCTATTCTTTTGAACACAACCGCCGCGTCGCGTTTGTCCCAGTATCCGTCCTCGATCTGGATAGTTACGCGGTCGTCATGAGACAAGTTCATACCGGAGAAGTTGTAGCTGGGGAATGGAGGATGGTCCAGACGGACGAACCAGTCCGGGTGTTCGATGACCCATTTGGAATGTATGCCCATGTGGTTGGGCACCATGTCGCTTGCCAGGCGTATGCCTCTTTTCCATGTGCGCTCACGCAGGTTATCGTATGCCGATTCGCCGCCCAGGTCCTCCGCTATAACATAATCGTAGAGGCTGTAAGCCGAAGGGGCCGCCTCGGGATTGCCCATGGCTTGTTTTATTGTCTGGGACGCAGGCGAGCGTTCCCAAATGCCTATCAGCCACAGTCCGGTAATTCCCCAGCGGGCGAGGGTGTCCAGTTCCTCGTCAGGTATCTGGTCGAGCCGCGTGATTGAGCGTTCATGCTTTTTCGATAACTGGTCCAGCCACACGTATGTCGTTTTCGCCATCAGCACGACATTCGCCATCCAGTCCTTATCCATTGTGAAGCGTTCTGGCTCGTCGTATGCGTGGTCAGCGTCGGCGCCCTTGCCGAACTCGAGTACGAATGCGGGTCCGGGGCCAAGGCCGTGGCGTTTGGCTTCCTCGCGCATTATGTCCTTGGCGAGAATGAGGCGCGTCAAGAACTGTTTGGGTAAAATGGCCGTCCAACGTTCGCGAATGAAATCCAGTTGGCCGTCAAGTGAACCGGGCGATGCGAGCATTGGGGCGCGCAGAAGTTCGATAAGTGTGAGGTCGATGCCTTCGTATGGCGGCTGGGTCGAGAAATAGTCTTCGATAGTTCCCTCGACGGCCTCATAAGGTGAGCTTGCCTTGAGGTCCGCATCGTCGAAAAGGTCGGAGAAGGGTTCATACGCTGGATTCTGCATCGATAACTTCAGAAGTATCAGTTCCGAGGAGATTAATTCGGTGTTTTGGCGGTTCTTGGTCTCGCCTTGCAGGAAGTCATTGGCGGTCATTTCGCCCAGTATGACTGCTTGCGGTTCGAACAAATCCACGAATACCTTTGCTACGCGCTGAAAGTTTTGCTTGCCCTGTCTCATCGCCGCCATATCGAGTGCCGAGAGCATCGCGCGTGGGTTCAGTTCGGTGCAGTATTTGTCCATTAAATAACGGAATATCTCATGCAGCAATCCCATCGCGAGCAGTTCGCCCGCATGAACCGGCTCGGAAGATTTGGACCAATACGCCCTGTTGGCAAGCATTTTGGTTGCCAGCAAACGCGTCTGCTCCACAAGCGCCGGCGATTCGGCGCTCGGATCAGAAACCAGCAAAGTCGAGACTGCATACCAATCCCAAGCTTTCTTGGAAACATGAAAACCCAAAGGAAAATAGCTGCTCGCACGGTCTATCTTTATGTTGTCAATATCCGCCATTTTGTCTGTTCTTGTCTGCTTCAAGGTGGCTTGGCTGTGAACTTTGTCCGTGTGGCAAAGCATACAACAATCGCTATGCGTAATGCACACGGGGGCTTTGACTCAAGACGTGGAATGGCATGGGAGGGCCACCTTCCCGCTTGACCGATAGGTCATCATGCTTAGGAGTGCGTCCCTTCCGCGGTGGATTGGTCTTACATGAACAGACAAGTGGCTGCTGTTCCTTGTCTTGGTCTCCTCATCACGGACGGCTCAAAGAATGGGGCTCACAACGTTTAGCCATTGCAGGATAGCTTCGGAAGTTTCCCTTTGTGAGTTTCGGCAATCATATTTCTCGTGATCGCCTACCTGGACGCGACAAACAGTAAATGCATCTTTCACTGCGCAACTGTTGTCCGTTAGAATCGTTGCGTCCGCCTCTCTTGCGGCATCTTTGATGGCCTCTTGAGTCCTAGGAAAGCGTTTAAGAAGTTTTTTGTGGTCTACATCGTGTCCTCCCTGCGCGACACGAGTCTGTACACGACCTATCGACAATTGAACGCTTGAGAGGCCGATAAAGAACAGGAGTACGAAATAGCCCGCCTTCTGCATTTGCTTGATTAAGTCGATTTTGGATTCGATTTGGCCGTTTGGTAGTTTCTTCCAGTGTGAGAAAACCGTCTCCATTGCGAAAGGAACGTTCTGTGCCATAGCCTGAGCGACAAAGGCCTCAACACCTTTCTGAGCCACCCGCATCCAGCTCTGATCCTTATCCCTGAGCGTGGAAGCCCACGCGGACAAGGGCTCTTTAGGCAGGATAGACAACATCATTCGGTCAGCATTGATAAGAGGAATTCGGAATTTATCAGCCAGCGCCTTTTCGTACCACATCGTGGACTTGCCGGAACCGTTATGGCCAGCAAGGATGATAGCTAATGGTTTTTGGGAGACCTTCTGACTAGCCAAAACGAATTCGACCGCTTTAGGAAGTGTGTTCATTACTTGCTCTTCTTGAACTTCCCGGCCTCAAACACGCCGCATTCGCGCTTTCCATCGATCACGCGTACGAGCTGATTCGGACGGTCAGGATCCACATGGAAGAGCGGCACACCTTTGCCCGCCTTAATTCTGACACCAGGCTTTATGATCACACTTTTGGCACGCGCAAGGGCGCACTGGCCAGCACGAATATTACGTAGCACTTCGTTCTTGGATACCCCGGAGGACTTGATGGTCACCGAACCGACAGTCACCTCCTTGGGATTTCCATATTCGCTGGCGTGTTCCTTGACGACTGCAGATCTGTGCGTTCCGCCTGTGCGGCTGACACGTTTGGAAGAGATCGACGACACCCGTTTCCCTGATTTGTTGCTTTTGGTAACCATGCGATGATGATAGCAGGGGAACCTCGAAACAGTCAACCATGTTTGGATGGGACGCGTTCATATTCTGAGTGTAACCTTTGCTCGCGCGCGCTTGCCATGTTGGGGCTTGTCGGCCTGCCGGTGGAAAGGCTTGAAGGCCTAAGTTGAAGCGTGTAGGATAAATGTACTGAGGGAATGTATGCTTAGTGTTGTGGGTGCGCGATTGGTGTGTTTGAGCGCTGGATGATAAGGGGAAAGGGAATGCTGGAACCGTATCGACAAGTTGAGGAAACGGACGAATATGTGGTCTATGAATATAAAACTGTTTACTTGTATGTGATGTATGGCTTAATGGCATTGATTTGGGCCGCAGCCTTAGCAATGAGCTTTGTCTTCTTACTGGTTGGAACGGTTCTGTTATCTTTGTACCTCCTGCTGGTTTCCACAAAACATATGAGATTGTGGCGAATTTTCAGACGAGCTGCAAGGGCGTCTTGTGTTGGATTGTCCGGCAGTAAATGGTCTTTTTCGCATCCGCTGAGACTGAAGATAAACAGAGAGTTCATCGAAGAGGGAGATAAAGCAATATGAACTGTTTCAAGCACAATGATCGTAGTGCCGTGGGACTCTGCAAGTCCTGCGGGAAAGGCCTTTGTTCGGACTGTGCGACAGAGCTGGTCAACGGCCTGGCCTGCAAGGGCGAATGCGAATCACGGGTACAGTTAATCAATAAGATTATAGATACTAATTCGCAATACGCGGCCGCAGCTCGATACCAGACCAAAACCAGCGGCGTGTTCATACTTCTGTTTGGTGCAGCCTTTCTTTTCTTTGCCGTGCTGTGTTACGTCACGGGTGAGGACATGGTTATGGCTGCGTTCTTTGGGGTCGCTGGCGGCGCGCTTATTCTCCATGGATTCCAGCGATTGAGTCGAAAATCCGAATATCCAAGTGTCGATTCGGAAGGCACGAAGAATTGAGGGAAATTGTCTCGTGAAAAACCTTCGTGTGCTTCGTGGTAATAAAATGGTGTTGGAAACGGAGATGTATTCACCACGAAGAGCACGAAGAGCACGAAGGACACGAAGAATAGAGTTTGCCGCGTGCAAAGCGTGAATATCTGGAAGGCGTATATACAGAAGTTGGTGATGAAAAATGAGTAAAGAGCGAACCCTTGAGCGCATTGAGTTCGAGATTGCGGCAGGTGATCTGGGTAAGGCGAGAGACCGTCTGCACGGTTTGATTAGAACGTATCCGGATGACATATCACTTCGTTCCCTGCTTGCTTCCGTCTACTGGAAACTCCAGTACCCGCACATGGCCGGATGCTACTGGTATCTTGAAGAGAATCAGACAGATGAAACCCGGCAAGCTGTCGCGTCGTTCGAGAAACGATGTGGTGGCGACCCACGGGTTATCTGGCGCTGGCTCAAGCTCAAGGGGCTTCAGCGACGTCTTCCGGCCTACGCCAAAGCTCGGTTTGACCATCTTGTTTCGGAATGCAAAAGGAAGCATAGGCACTACCCCCAGGTTTGGGGCAGAGAAACAGAATGGCACAAGACGAAAAAGGGAGAGATTAAGGATGCAGCAGCGTGCGTCGGTTGTGCAGTTGTTGTCATCGTTCTCACGTTTATTTTCGTTTTGGGAGTCACAACGATTATTGGGTGGTTCAGATAGAATCACCGACAGCCGCTTGCACAGTGTCGCACGTTCCGCGCAAACCGTGAATGCGAACGCCGAATAACGAATGCGGCGGCGTGGTATAGGGGATCAAGATCAGAATACGCAAATATCTGGAAACCATATGAACGGAAATCAAGTGAAAGAAAAGACCTTTATGCGCAAGAAGCTGCTCATTATTACATTCGCTCTGGCTCTTCCAATCGTTTCCATTGCTGGCTGTCTTGGGTGCCTCATGTTCGTCCATAATCCAATGTGGGACGGTACTCTCATGGGGCCGTATATCGGCGTGACTTATGAAGAGGAAGTCGTGGGAGAGCCTGTTTCTTCCCTGAATCTCAAGGATGCGGGATTGGCAATATACGAAATCGAAGAAAAAGACAACCCTGTACTAATCATTCGGTCCAAAGAAGGAGACTTACTATCTCAGACTCTCCTTCTTCCAGAAAAAGAGTACGAGGATGGCGAGGTCCTCAAGGCCTTTCTAAAGGACCTCCGTTTGCATCGGCGCCAGTATTTTTCCCAACATGCTGGAGACGGCATAACGGTTTTGATCACATGTAACTGGGAATGGGGTGGTAAGGAGGCAGGTCTTCTTTGTCTGAATAATGACTTCTCTTTCAAAGAAATGTGGTTGAGCTGGTAAGAGCGTATAGGCTGCCGATAGTGTAGGACGCTTGGCTCCGCTTATCAGCAAACCGTAAATATCGTGAGACCATATGAACAATAGTTCGACTCAGGAATCGAAGAAGCCACACAGCTTCCTTCGCATGAATGTGCGTCCGTGGGGGCTGCTCGCGGCTGTGGGCGCGGTTGGATGCTGCGCAACGATTTTTGGCTGTTTGGGCAGGTTCTTTTGGCTTCTGGATATGTTCTCACATTTCCGGGTTCAGTACTTCTTAGCACTCAGCATTGTTGGGTTGCTCCTTCTGTTTTCCAAGCATCGCAAAACGGCAGCCTTGTTTGTTGTGTTCGCTGGCGTAAATCTTGGCTTTTTTCTCCCTCTGTATTTCGGTGGACAGGCCGCAGCACCGGAGGAAGCGAGCAGCCTGCGGGCGCTTCTGCTCAATGTGAACACGCGCCACGGTGACCCAGAACGCGTCAAACAAGTCATCCAGGAATCCGAACCCGATATCGTGGTCTTAGAGGAAATCAGTGAGGAATGGGTGGAAGACCTGCAGTGGCTAATCGAGTCCCACCCCCATTCTGTCATTCGACCAAGGAGGGACAACTTCGGCATAGCTTTGTTCAGCAAGCTGCCAATTGAGGAAAGCGAGATAGTCTATATCGGAGGCATCGGGGTTCCTTCAATTGTTGCCACACTCGACACTGGAGGAAGCAAACTTTGTGTCATTGCAACGCATCCGGTACCGGCCATAAACGCCGACTATTCAAAGCGGCGAAATGATCAACTGGACAGTATCCCCGACTACGTCCCGTCGGATTCCCCCGTGCTCCTCCTGGGAGATCTGAACACTACCCCGTGGAATTACTATTTCAAGAGACTGCTCAAGCGCAGCGGACTGATGGACAGTTCCAAGGGACGCGGAATCCAGACAAGCTGGCCAAACAACAACCGTCTGCTGTCAATACCGCTTGACCACTGTCTTCATTCTCCTGATATACTTGTAACCCAGAAGCAGATCGGATCGGATGTGGGTTCCGACCACTATCCTGTGGTAGTTGATTTCAGTATAATGACTGAGGAGAAGAAGTATTGAGGAAGATTGCCCTTTGAAGAACATGAAGAATCTTAGCACGGAGAAGAGGGGGAAGGAGAGTTGGTTTACTCAGGAATTGCGGTCTCTGGGACAAAGAACATTTAGATTTTAACGCAGAGACGCTGAGGACGCAGAGATTCGCAGAGAAGAATTCAAGGTATTATAACTCTGTTACTAAGGTGTTGTGATGATGGAAGTTAGCGAAGGAGATAGTTTATGCGATCAAGTGATGAATTGAACAGATTGAAGGGAATTGAAAAGCAACTGATTCAAATAAAGATGATATTGCTGATTGTTTTGGCCCTCCTTGTATTCGGCTTGTTTGGGCACATATATTGGGTGGCCATGGTCGGTTTCTGGGTGATTTCCCTAGTCGTTCTCGGTGCTTTTATCTATGGCGTTCTGTTTATTCTGGACCGTATGGTAAATAGAAAACTTGGGCCCAGCGAAATGGAAACGGAGTCAAAGATTTTAGAGGAGATTGAGCAAGAGAAGAGAGATAAAAGCGAAGCATCGGTTGAAACGGACGGAGCCGCTCAGCCATGACGTTGAATAGCGAATGGAAAGATGGCCAAACCTGGGAAGACTTCTGGGATCTCAGCGGAGAGGTCACGCCCGCATAAACCCAGAAAACACAATAGCTGCCCGGGAGGGCGTGTGTCCCCACACGCCGCCCTTTCGATAGCGATAGCGATTACGATTTCAAGAAAAACGAAGTGCTTCGGACAAGCACAGAGGCTTGGCGCATCATTTCAAAAAACCTCATTTCTTGGTTTTGATGCGGATCCGAAAGGGTTTTGCCGGTGTGACTGACACAGGAAGCCCTTTTCTCAAAGTACTGCCTTTGATGGAGCCCTCGTCCGTTTCGTAAGTGGTCCCTTTCTCCACCGTAAACCATTCGGGAAACTGGTTTAGTCTGGGGTAATCCTCTGGAAGATTGAGGTTTTCTTTATGCCTTGGAATGTCGAAACGCAAAGTGCCATGCCACGACCAGTCTGCGGAAATCGTGAAGCGAGTGTATCCGTCTTCGTCCACTGCCGCGCCGAGGCGCAGATCCGCGCGCCATGCTTCGACATAAGCTCCCTGCGATTTCCATAAGGCGTACATGATAAGTGTGCGGGCGGAATTGCCATCGCCGTACCATCCTTCAACGACGCCTGTATCCCTTTGCTTGGCGAGGAGCCGCTGTGCAGTGTAATCGGCCCACTCAGCGGCCTCCGGTACAGGATACCGGTTGAGCAGATTGAGGCCGCCCTCAAGAGAATCGGCCAATCCATCCGCCCCGCCTCTCTCCCACGCGTAGTCTTTGGATTTGGGCAGGTTCACAAGCGCATGACGAATGGCCTCGTCGTACCGCTTGACCTTGTCCAGTTTCGCTACAACGGCAAATGCGTTGTAGTTATAACCCCAATTGTCCGTTCGCTCGTCCTTGAGGATCTTGCCCGTTACCGGATTTATGCGGTCATAGAACAGGCCGTTCTCGTCCACACCGACCTCCAGAGATCGGTCGAGAATCGCATGCATAGCGGATTGCCACTGCGCGTGCTTTTTCGGCGCTTTATGCGCCGCCAGAAAGTAGACCTCAGAAAGTCCGCCTATGACTTCGCATCCGTGGTCGTCAAACCTGAGGTCATCCGCCTTTGTCGGAAGATGATGCACCAGAGAATAGTCGGCCAACAGGAATGCCTGGTCGCGGTACTTCTCGTTTCCAGTCATCCAATGCAATCGCGAGAGGGCCTGCATCAGTTCTCCGGCAACTTCATGCGATGCACTTGGCAAAAGTCCAACCTCAGTCTCCACCTTCGCATGTTTCCACACGTCGTCCACGAGTTCTATCATTCGCTCCGACCAGGCCGTCTCCCCAAGCCACTCAGTCAAAGGAAGCAATCCATCCTTCACATATTCGCTTGCACCGAAAATGAGCGCATCCAGATTCGGTTCCGACGTGCGAAAAGCCTGGGTGGCAAAGTCCCAGTCATCAGGTAGTCGGTCCACCCGGTTACACAATCTCTGTTCCGTGTCCAGGATCTTCCGCATAGGCCCCTCGAACAATTCGCGGTCGGTAAAGAACGCAGTTAGCGTCAGAAATGGATAGTTGTCGGCCGCACAATCCTTGGCGTTCCAATAAGTATCTCTACCAAGCCTGCGGGGCAGCAGTCCCGTCTCGGGATCGGCAAACTGGAGCCACCCCTGGCTCAAGCGCCAACAGAACTTGAGCGACTGGCGCGCTTGTTCGCCGTTGCTCTCGGCCTGCTGCCATGCGTCTTCAGCAAAAACGGCCGTATGCGAAAACAGAATGAGCAATGCTGTCGTAACTTTAGTCATCATATCTCAGGTATCCTCCTTTGCAACGCGGCACGCTCCACCCTATGATGTGGCACGCTCTAAATTCTTATTTAGGGCGTGTCTTCAACCCAAAGAAAAGCTGGCCGCGAGTCCGCAGACACGCCCTAAATAAGAATTTAGAGCGTGCCACTTTGCATAATTAGTGCTTCCCTTACCGAACGACGTCACTATCGAAGAATCTGAAGCGATTATTGCGTTTCAACCTCAGCCGCCCAAGCTGTATGCAGTTTTTTAAGCCTCTTCACTATGTCCGGGTGCTTGCCGGCAATGTTGCGGGTTTCCGTAAGGTCCTCATCGAGATTGCTCAGGAAATACTCAACCTCCGGGATCAGTTCGTCGCCTTCTCCGGTAGCCCTGCCCTTGTACACGAGTTTCCACTTGCCTTCACGCACGGCCCATCTACCGCCTCGTTCCCAGTGAAGCGCTTTATGCGGCGATGGAGCGGTTGGCGACTCGATAAGGGATGCAATGTTATGTCCGTCAAGCTTCCGTTTAGGCAATTTCGCTCCCGTGTAATGAGCAATCGTCGGGAACCAGTCTATGCTCCAAGCCACCTGATCGCGCACGGCGTTTTCAGGAATGCGGCCAGGCAATGAAACTATGCAGGGCACGCGAATACCTCCCTCCCAGTGTGTAAACTTCCAGCCTCTAAAGGGCCCTGCATTTCCTCCGCCAAAATTGTTCCGCTCCTCGGTCGAGTGGCCATGGTCGCTCAAAAAGATAATGAGCGTGTTCTCCCGCAAACCAAGCTCATCCACTTTATCAACAATCTCGCCGATTTTCTCGTCGAGCAGGCTGATGAAGGCGGCGTAAGCCTTGCGCGGCTCATCGAGATTGGCGTACATATCTCGAAAACGTGTAGGTGCCTGTAAGGGGTAATGCGGCATATTGAACGGTACAAAAAGGAAAAATGGATTGTCCTTGTTAGCCTCAAGGAAACGGTGTGATTCGCGCACCACCAAATCCGGGAAGAACTCGCCTTCGTCTTCCCATGTTTCCTCATTATCGCGCCACATGTCATGGCGGTTTGGGCCGCTCCAATAAAAGAAGTGCGAGTAGTTATCGATGCAGCCGACCTTGTGTCCGTAGAACTCATCGAAACCCTGCGCGTTGGGGCTTGCTTCCAGCGCTTCGCCAAGATGCCATTTTCCGAAAAGCGCAGTACGATACTTTTCCTTTTTGAGCATCTCAGCTATGGTGACCTGCTCGCTGGGCATCCCCTTGGACTTCTGGCTGGCATTGCCCGTCAGGCCCGCGCGCTGCGGACAGCGTCCGGTCAACAAGGCCGCACGCGATGGGGAGCAAACTGAAGCTCCAACGTAAAACTGCGTGAAACGGGTCCCACGCTTTGCAAGAGCATCGAGGTTCGGCGTATGCAGATCCGTCGAACCGTAGCAATTCACATCGAGGGTTCCTTGATCATCGGTGAATATCAGCAGCACATTCAGCTTGCCGCTACTTGGCATTTTCGCGGCCTCGGCGAATCCCGGCATTGCGGCCGCCACCGCACCCATTCCAACCGCTTTCAAGAAACCGCGACGTGTGTTGCGTAATCCAACCATTCCCACTTTCCCTCATGTAGAAACAAATCGTGTCATTGTGGCCACGCAATCGAGTTTATCATCTTTGACAAGTTCGTCCAAATTCCATGTTAGCTCTCTTCCCGCACCACCAAAGCTTCGGACACAGTTGGCATCCAACACAGAAGTCCTTTATTCACATGGATGACCAGGATATTCAGGACGGGAATGATAAATGCGGTGTATAGGTTCTATGTCCTTTCCTTTATCCGTGGCATCGACAGTCTTCATCAAAGTTAATTGGCGTTCATTGGCGTTCATTAGCGGTTGGCTTCTCTTTTCCTCATTAAATTAACCGCGAATGTACGCTAATGCACGCCAATATTTCCTCGTTCCCTCGCTCTGCGATCCTCTGCGCCCTCCGCGCCTCTGCGTTAAAGTCTTAGCATTTTCTTATCGCAGAGACGCAGAGAGCGCAGAGGAAGAATCAGTAAGTTCTATTTCATTAACTCCTTCAAGGTCTTCATGTTCTTCATGGTGAACATTTATTTCTTGTTGCGGCTATGCCGCGCTGGGAAACTCCTGAGAGTTCAGAGCCTTTTGCCATGTATTGCCAATAATGGATTCATGATGCTAAACTTCACGCTTAGGGAACTTGCCGACAATTCGAAGGTTATCAAAATGAGGGGTAATACAAAACCATGAACAAATCAGCATTCTACATTGTGTGCTTTTCAATACTCTTGGCCTGTTTTGGCGCCGTCGGCGCTGGACCCGACCACGGACAGGGCGAGATGGCCGGACGTGTTACTGAAAAAAACGTCATACTGCAATCGCGGCTGACACAGGGTACCCATTTGGTCGATGGAGACCTGCCTGGCTGCCCTGGCGTGGCGCGCTTTGAAATTTCGACGAATCCTGATTTCAAAAGGTCCAGGAAGACAAAATGGATGGAAGCGGTTCCTGAAAACGACTACATTGTAAAGACGAAAGTCACTCGATTAAAGCCGGCCACGAGGTATTACTACCGGCTGCATTACGGCGCAAGCCGTAAAGCCGTCAGCCAGGGACGGCGTTGCACTTTTAAGACACTTGGAGGCAAGAAAACCGTACAAGAGACACGTTTTGCCGTAGTTACCGGCATGAACTACTTCTTCTTCCAGGAAGGCCCTTACGATCCGGAGAAAGCATACAAGGGGCCGGACAAACACCTGGGATTTCCCGGCCTGGAATCCATCCGTAAGCTGGAACCGGACTATTTCATAGCAACAGGCGACACAGTCTATTTTGATCATCCCGCTAAGAAGGGCGATAGATGGACAGGTACCGCATGGTCTGGCAGCGCGAAAACTGAAACCGAGATGCGACGGAAATATCACGAACAATTCCGTCAACCCCGCTTCGTAGACCTCTTCGCGCAGACAGCAACGTATTGGGAAGTGGACGACCACGATTATCGCTACAACGACTGCGACAACACCGGCGACAAAGCACCGTCACCGGCACTTGGCGCAAAGAATTACCGAGAACAGATTCCGATGGTCGATCCAAAGGATCCCAAAGCGCTCACATACGGCACATTTCGCATAAGCCGCGACTTGCAGATTTGGATCGTCGAAGGACGCCTGTACCGAAGTCCGAACAGAATGAAGGATGGCCCCGACAAAACGATTTGGGGCGCGAAGCAGTTGCAGTGGCTCAAAGACACGCTTCTGGAAAGCGACGCCACTTTCAAGATCCTTGTGTCCCCCACTCCCTTGGTTGGGCCCGACGGCCTGGGAAAAGTTGACAGCCACGCCAACATAGGCGGCTTCAAACACGAAGGAGAGGCGTTCTTCCAGTGGCTTGGCGATAACGATTTCCTGGATAAGAACTTCTACATCCTCTGCGGCGACCGGCATTGGCAGTACCACGCGATTCATCCATCCGGTTTCCAGGAGTTCTCCTGTGGCGCGCTTGTGGACGCAAACTCGCGATTCGGAGTAAAAGCAGGAATCCCAAAATCAAGCGACCCAGAAGGAACAATCCAACAGCCCTTCTGCAAACTCGAAGGCACACCCACAGCGGGATTCTTGATAGTGACAATTAAGCCCGGCGAGGATGAGGCGAAAGCCATCTTCTCATATTACGATGAACAAGGTGCTCCAACTTACGAGCACACCGAACACGCACAGATTAGGTAGAGCCGTTACATTTAAGTGTACATTTTCAAGAAAGGTGAATCACAATGAAATTTGGCATATGCAATGAGATCTTCAAAGACTGGAATGATATCGCGCGAACGGTGAATTACGTGAAGGAGGCGGGGTATGACGGACTGGAGATCGCCCCCTTCACATTCGAACAGTATGTGACCGACATTTCCGCTTCGACGCGTCAGGAAATCGTGAAGCGCGCACAGGAGGCGGAACTCGATATCTTGGGTGTCCATTGGGTCTTCGTCGGGCCGGAAGGCGTTCACCTCACTCATCCCGATCCCGAAGTGCGTGAATTCACCACCCAATACCTCATCGAACTGGTCAATTTTTGCGGCGACATTGGCGGCAAGGTGATCATCTTTGGCTCGCCGAAACAGAGAAACGTGGAAGAAGGCGTTAGCTATCAACAGGCTTTCGATTACGCCCGCGCTGTGTTTGAAACTACCATGGCTACGTGTGAGGACCGGGATGTAACTATTTGCATGGAACCGCTGACGCACTTGGAGACCAACTTCCTTCAGACCGCCGAAGAAACCGTTCGGCTCATTGACGCCGTCGGCCATGAGAACTTCAAACTTCTTCTGGATACCAAAGCCATGACCTTCGAGGAGGAAGGCCGTCCCGCGTTGATCAAGAAGTACGGTTCCTACCTCCGGCATTACCACGCGAACGACGAAAACCTTGAGGGGCCCGGGTTTGGCGATGTTGATTTTGTACCCATTTTGGGTGCGTTGCGCGACATCGACTATAAGGGCTACGTTTCCGTCGAAGTGTTCAAGTTTGAGAGGGGACCCGAAGCCATTGCAGAGAAAAGCCTCGAATACATGAAAGGCTGCCTGGAACAACTGCAATAGGATTGGTGGTGCAGATATCGAAAAAGAAGCAAAAGATGAGTAGTCTGTCCCTTTATCTTTCTTCTCTTTGCTAGGGTGCATGTGTACTCAACGGCGGCATGAGAATCCTTCTCACTGTATTCCTGAAGCGCCTTCTTAACAATTGGTATTACTAATTTGAAAATAGTAATATTGGTTTCGAGGCTTACTTTTCACAAAGATAAAATCCAATTGAGATAATTCTATGCACATGTCTGATGCACTAATTTCGCCCTCTGTCGGCGGGGCGATGCTGGCGGCGTCGTTGGGCACAACCGTATATTGCGCACGGGTGGCGGCCCGGGAAGCGGACGAACGAAAAGTGCCCATGATGGGTGTGCTGGGCGCATTCATTTTTGCGGCCCAGATGATAAACTTCGCTATCCCCGGCACAGGTTCGAGCGGCCACCTGACCGGCGGGCTGCTGCTGTCCATCCTGCTCGGACCGCACTGTGCCTTCCTCACGGTCACCTCAATACTTGTTGTTCAGGCCCTCTTTTTTGCCGACGGAGGCCTTCTCGCACTCGGCTGCAATGTGACCAATCTCGCACTTTTCCCTTGCTTTGTCGCGTATCCCTTACTATACAGGGCGGTAGCGGGCACTAATAACTCCAGAACTCGCGTCTTCCTTGGCGGCCTGCTCGCTTCTGTCGTAGCGCTTCAGCTCGGCGCATTGGGAGTTGTATTGGAGACATTTCTATCAGGCAGGTCCGATCTTCCCCTCCCCAGTTTCCTGGCTTTCATGCTGCCCATCCATTTGGTGATAGGTCTGGCCGAAGGAGTCGTCACGGCGGCCCTCGTGCTATTCCTGCACAAGGCCCACCCGGAGTTTTTCGCCGACGGCTCTGAAACAAAGCTTGATCCCAAGAAGATAGTAATACCATTAATACTGGCCATTGTACTGGCCGCTGGCGTGTTTTCTCTGTTCTCGTCCGCCAAACCTGACGGCTTGGAGTGGAGCCTCCAACATGTTTCGGGCACCATCGAGGAGTCACCGCCGGGTGAACCGACCACACCTTCAGCTGCCCTGATTGGAGCTGGTCTGACTTTGGCGGTACTGGCGGCCGTGTCATTTTCGTTGCGGCGCAAGAGGACGGAGAAGCACGATGCCAACGATTGAATCGGCACTATTGCATACCGGTCAACTCGATGCGCTCGCGGGTCAGGATACTGCAATACACCGAATCGACCCACGAGCCAAACTTATCGTCACTCTCAGCTTCGTGATTGCGGTTGTGTCCTTCGACAAGTATGAAGTCTCCGCGCTGTTGCCTTTTTTGTTGTATCCAGTGGTTTTGATGTCAGTGGGCAAGCTTCCTCCAGGTTTTCTTCTGACTAAAGTGGCAATTGTTGCGCCCTTCGCTGTTCTTATCGGCGTGTTTAATCCTCTTTTTGACAAAGAACCCGCTTATGCTCTTGGAAACATCGTCATTTCGGGGGGCTGGATTTCTTTTGCGTCAATATTGATACGTTTCCTGCTAACCGTTTCCGCAGCCTTGACCCTTATCGCCACCACTGGATTCAATTCGGTTTGTTTCGCAATGCAACAGCTCAAAGTCCCCCGGATTTTTGTTGTCCAGTTACTTCTCCTCTACCGCTACCTCTTCGTACTCTCCCACGAGGCCATCCGCATGTTGCGCGCATTATATCTTCGTTCAACCGACAAGAACAGAGTGCCCTTCAGCGTCTACGCGTCGCTTGTAGGCCAACTCCTATTGCGCGCGCTCAGACGCGCGAACAGAATCTACACCGCAATGCTTTGCAGAGGCTTCTCTAATGAGATACACATCACTACTTCCTCAAAGTTTCGAGTCCCCGACGCATTGTTTATGCTGCTGTGGGGATCTTTCTTCATTGTCGCACGACGATTCAACCTGCCAACCTTGCTTGGCCAAACAGTCATGGAGTTGTTCCAATGAGCCACCATATCGTTGAAGCCAAAGACCTTTATTACACATATCCCGACGGCACGCCCGCCCTTAAAGGCATATCGTTCCGTTTCACCCACGGCGAATCAGTCGGTATAGTGGGCGAAAACGGCGCGGGAAAATCGACCCTACTCTTGCATCTGGTGGGCTGCCTCACTGCTGAATCCGGAACCGTACGCATAGGCGACGTACACGTAACGCCAAAGACCCTGCCAACGGTTAGACGCGCCGTAGGTATGGTCTTCCAGGATCCCGACGACCAGTTATTCATGCCGATGGTCTTCGAGGAAGTCGCATTCGGTCCCCAAAACCTCGGCCTTGAAAAGCAGGACGTCGAGGAACAGGTCGAAGCCGCCCTGAAAACAGTAGGCGCATCTCATTTGAAGTCCAGACCGCCATACAAACTGTCCGCAGGCGAAAAGCGGGCTGTCGCCATCGCCTCCGTCCTCGCAATGTCCCCCAGCATACTCGTAATGGACGAACCAACATCTAATCTGGATCCCAAAGCACGCCGGCAGACTATCAACTTGCTCAACTCCTTCGAGCACACACGAATAATTGCCACACACGACCTCGATCTGGTCCTGGACGTATGCTCGCGAGTGCTCGTAATGCACGAAGGAAGAATCACCGCGGACGGTCCTCCAACAGAAGTCCTCAAAGACGAGAAGTTGTTACAGGAAAGCCATCTTGAAAAACCATTCAGGATGCAGGCCTGCCCTGTGTGCGGCGGTTGAAGCCAAGCTAAAGGTTCGGGAAATCTTTGCTTTTCGCAAGTCCCACCGACAAAAGCCCTGGAACTGTCATTCCAAACTTGATTGGGAATCCAGATTGTCTAAGTCCTTCTACCCCCTTAGGGGGCTTTGTTCCGGTCCGATTCTCATAAACCCGGGCGAAACAAGCTATTACAAGACTGAAACTGGGAAAACCTTGTGTTCTTGTGGGAGGGCGAGCGTCCCCGCTCGCCGTATTTATCGACATGCCACGGCGAGCGGGGACGCTCGGTCTCCTAGCGGAGCCCCTGGCAGTTCGAAGACGAACTGCTGCTTCGCTCGCCCTCCCGTTGCTTTTTCCACTTTTCGGTTTTGGGGAATTATGGGCGCGTTTGCGAAACAAGGGGGAATTTCTTTACAAGTGTGTTTATTCTGTGATGTGAATCGAGTGGCCCTTTTGAGGCTGTCTTGCGAAACGAAGGGTGTTTGGTTGACTAGTCTGCTGGCGCAGCCGCTTGACAGTTCTAAGAAGAACTGTTGGTCTTCAGTGATTCTCGAGACGTCTTTCGCGAAACGAATGGTATTTGGTTTACTAGATTAATTTATTATGATTAAACTACGAGTCATTTGTTGACAATAGCGAATGGACGCGTAGAATTATCGGTTGGGTCAGGGGCTCTGCTGGAGACCGGGAACGCTTAAACGGGATACTCCCGCATCAGAATCCAAGACGAGGTTTTCGTCCTCTTTATGCGGGGGCGAGTTCGACTTTGCTCGCTTTCTCGCTTTTGATTGACCATGGTTGGTCACTTTGCTTTGGCCTTTTTTCGAGGTTATCGAAGAGTTTCGTGAACGCCTTTACGAACTTGGCGTCGTAGCCAGGGTTCAGGCGGCGGGTTGTAAAGAGCCTGATAGCGACTTCAGTGCTCCACGACATATTTGTTGGTTCCTGGCATTTGCTTTCCCATTTCATAACGGCCTGATGCGTCACCTCAAGATGTTCGGCGAATTCTTTGAGTTTCATTCCGAAATGTAGCCGGATGAATTTGATTTCCGCGCCTGTGAGTAATGCCGGTTTTTCGGGCATTGCTCTTATGAGCGCGTCTTCGAGTTTGTTGTAGTCTATGATTGGTACCCACTCGTTCATGATTTTTCGCATTTTTACGCTTTTGAATATTATGGGAAAACCAAAGGATTCGTCGACGAAGTTATGCACCTCTTTTGTGTCGCTCTTCCTTGTTGTCATGCCTTCTCTCCCTAAAGGACTTTCCGTGTTTGATGTGCGGTGTGTTGTCTGATGCAAATTGTAACTCAGTTGGAATTGATTTCTCAAATGCGCGAACTCCGACATCTTTGATTAAGAGGGATGGGGAAATATGGGTAAGGAAAATGGTGAGTGTGGGAACGAGGAAAGCCACAAGTTCTTGAACCGGCCAAAAAATCCGAATACAATGAGATAGTACTATGCAACGGAAGTTTCCGAGGGAAAATAATTACTGAGCATACCGTAACGACAACTGAAAGGGAAACGGCATTATAAAATGGTTATCGCGAGTATTCGTGCTGCTGCAAGCTGAGGAGGAAACTAGATGATTGACTATCAGGAATTCGATCTTGGTCAACTTGAGATGGACATTCTGAAAACTCTCGAAAAAGGTTGCATTGACTACCGAATAGGACACGGAGCAAACGGTTTAGTGTCGACGATACGAGAGAAACGGAAGATGTCAAGTACTTTGAGACAGGCCCGTTCTTTAATTAGGGAGCATTGGCTGTGTCGTTTCTTCTTGCTCCTGTGTTTGTGTTTTAGGCGGATTAATCCACACCGCTTTGGGAAGTTT
>SDBV01003020.1_pt1 | contig 25070 bp, 28 predicted proteins | sample 2277081 | NCBI WGS metagenome assembly SDBV01 (sample SAMN10402039, study PRJNA504765) | marine sediment metagenome | isolation source: marine sediment core GS10_PC15, 223 cmbsf | place: Arctic Ocean: Southern Knipovich Ridge | collected 2010 | reverse complement strand
GAGGTTGAGTGAACTTTTTTGGACTGTATCGGTGTGCGTATTGTGGCAGCGTTGATTTGGCGATCTTATATGCTGCCACAGCCACCTTCCTTGGCGATTTTGTTATCTTGCTCATCCTCGATTGTATAACCGAAGAAAGGCGATAGCGCAAATCTTTTTATGGAAAAATTTAAGCTTTTCTACAGAGCATACCGGACAGCTTTAAATTTTCGTAATTTCAAAAAAGGTACCGGACACCTTTAATTTCCCTGTGTATTTACATCCACACAAATTCTAAATTCTAAACTCTAAATCCTAAACAAATCCGAATGACCAAAACACAAAAATTCAAAACGAAAACTACTAATTTAGCCACGGATTGCACAGATTTCGCAGATTTTTTCTCCCGCGAAGGCGCGAATAAACGAATTTAGAATTGAGAATTTAGAATGTAGAATTTTTAAAAATCAATTGGGCGGCTTGGCGGCCTTTACAAATTCTGTTCTCAAAGCAAGCTTTTCGACAGTATGTTGTCTTCGGCCGCTGGGCCATCGTGATGGCCCATTGATAAATCAATTGGCCGACCAAAAAGAAGTTGGTTTTGGGGATAAAAATGGCTGGAATGTTGTTGATTTAATTGATTTTTTGGATTATACTTGACCCAGTTTTGATTGTGGATTGCAGCGGGAGGCTGGCTATCCCCAAGTCGCACTTTTGGAATGCCCGCCTTTTTGAACGCCGGTTTTACGCGTCAAAGATGGTTCTGAATAGTGATTTATGTAAATATGAACAGTTATTTTTAAGGCGGAAAAGGGAAAAGGAGAGATCAAATGAATCTAGGTAAGTTCAACGGTGCCGTTTGGGCACTCAAGGTGGAATTCGAGGAAATGGAGGTTCTGCAACACCTCAATACACTTAAAACATCTCTCAGTCAGTCTGTGAGTCAGTCCAATGTCCAAACCGCAGAAGCTTTTAAAGAAAGCTTGAAAGAACTGAAAGAGATGCTCTCAGATTGCCCTTCAAATGAAGCCACTCCAAGCCGTAGGCGTATTTTTAAAGAGCTTAATGCTGAGGATAAAATAGGACTTGGCATTCTCCATAGAGTTCAAGCCATTATTCAAGAAAATACTCTTACTCCAGCAGACGCACTTACTAAGATTAAAGATTTTGTTGAAAAAGTTGATTTTTTTTATAAAACGATACTCGCTATTGCTGATGGTCTTGATGAGCTTAGTGTAGAATACGATAAATTAGATGAAGGAAAATATGAAATTGGGGTTTTAATTCCCGAAGATATCCTTAGTCAGAGTCTCTCTAATATCGAGCAAGAACTTAAATGTATCAACAGTTTACTTAGGGTGATATCAGAAGTTGCCACAGGAAAACCTGTGGAATTCTCATTGCGTGCTATCGGCTCTACTAATCTGGAAGTCTTTTTGGACGCGGCTCCTAAAGTTGCTGTATGTTTGGTATTCACAATTGAACGAATCGTAGCACTCTACAAAAGTCAGCTTGAGATTAAGAAGATAAAACTTGAACTTGAGCAGATGCAGATGCCTGCTAAAGTAACCAAGCCTTTAGATGAACATGTAACTGGATTAGTCAAGAAGGAGTTGGAAAAAATTACGAAAGACACAATCAAGGAGTACTACAAAAAGAAAGATAACGGTCGCAAGAATGAGCTAAAGGCACATCTGAACAAGGTTCTTAACTATATGGCAGAGCGTATCGACAAGGGAGCCGTGTTTGAAGTACATGTTGGACTTCCAGACAAACCAGAGGCCGAAAACGATGAAGAAGATGTAGAGTACACAAAGAAGTTAGCGGCATACGAGAAGGCACTTAAGAACACAAAGGGGTTGAATGAGGCAGGTAGAAAGGTTGGTGAAATCGGTCAATGTAAAGAGGGGATACTGATGCTACCAGAACCATACAAACCAGAGGATGGTAGTGGCAGTACAGAAAAAGTAAATAAATGAATCTTGAAAATGTATAAAGCAACCCTCGAATTGAATTATTTTTTGACGGCAAGTGCGGGTTTGGGTTTATATGACCGGAAAAATAAAAACAGCCGTGGGTAGATTCTACCACTGGACTTGACCCTGCTCTGTTTTGGGAAAATCATCATCAATTTTCTCAAAAACTATCTTTCCGTTCTTTTCTACTTTTATTGCAATCGTCCACTTTTCATCTATTTTACGTAAGCGGAGGGCCTGATTGGATGGGCCATTTCTGGCAACAAAGAAGATATTGAAATCTCTATTAGAGGAACTGCCAAGGTCGAAAGTATTTGTATCAGACCAAGCATGTCCTTTAATCATGTTTCCAAGCTGAAGATTAATATCAGTCTTCTGAAGATCGGATAGCGAAGAAACTCTGATTTGGCGGGATTTCTGAAGGTCGACCATTCTAACATTGATATCGTAGAGAGGATAATCTCCTTGGTGTACTATCATGAGAATTCCTTGATTAGTATTCGAATCAAGATTTGCGATTGTAACATAACAAAAGCTGTCACCACCAATTATCATATCCATATTTTTTGTTGTTAATTGTGCATTTTTTGTTGTTAATTGTGCAATTTGATCAGCTTTGTTGCGAAGTTCGTGTTCGGATTTACTCTGATTACAAGCTCCCCAAAACATTCCTATCGCTGCGAGAATAGCACCAATAAGAACAAGAAAACTTGGCCAACTAGACATTTGAATGATACTCCTTTTAAACAAAGCTTATTATCTTCTCTTTTCAGATTATACGCATTTTGGATGAAGGGGCAAGGGAAAAGCCCTTGCGATGCAAGGGGGGACTAACCCCCTACGGTGCAGGGGGCTAACAGAAATTTTATTGTTTTTTAATTGACGATTTTCTATTTTCTATTGACTATTTGGTATTAGATTTCTGCGGTGGTTTGACGGATATTTGCAGCGGTTGGTATGCAGAGTTAATTACCTTAGAGACCTGCTGGAAACTGTCATCCTCAGCAAATCCGATGGTCAAATGGGCTGGTAATGTGGTCATATAAGTATCGCAGCATTTGTACTGCCGGCCGAACCCGAAGACCGTCATATTACCTTCCATCTGCCAGAACTGGTCGAGCTTATCATCATCCTCGTGCAGTATATAGTAAAGGGCCCGCTTGATATTTGCATCGCCGAAATAGACCCATTCCGGGCCCGGTATTTCGCCTTGCCAATCCTGTGAAACAGCGCGGCGCCTGCCTGAGGACTGGACCCAGTAGTCGGTATCAACGTCCAGTTTACCGCCGGGCGTACCTTCGTATAATATCCAGTACGGCTGTGGGCCTTTTTCCAGCAGGGTCATTCGAGCGTATGCGGGATAGATTTCCCAGATGCATTTCCACTGCCCGTACTTTCCAACGGAAACAAACGTTAATTTTATTGGCCCCTTACTGATAATCAGACTTCCGAGGTTGTTTTCTCCGGGTCCGGGATGAAAACCTGCAGGTCTGATATTTGGAATACCTCGATAATTTCCAGCTGACCCGCCTTCAGGATGGTGGCTTATCCAGTCGTTGCCGGCTTGGTCAATCATACTGGCGAATCCGCCTCCTTTTTTGTGGTAATAGTAAGTGCAGTTGGCGGTTGTGATTTTGAAGCTCTTTTGGCCTTCGTAATCCACATCGTCTTCGACCAAAACCTGCACCGGGAACCGTGCAGTGCCCGAAGCGCTTCCGGCCTGGCCGAAATAAATATGATACTTTCTTGTGGAATTTGCGGCGGTTACGCCGTTAAGGATAAAAACCAATGTCCCGGTGGCATTATTGTTTTTATTGTAATCGACGGCCTGGTCAAATTGAAACACCACGGATTCGTCAATACTGGCGTCTGAAGAGTCGACTTCAACCACGCGAATCGAGTTTTCATCAAATACTGAATTGGGGTCGAGCTGGCGCAGCAGATCGGTGAAATTCAAATCCAGCTCTACGGGTTTGTCTATGCGTTCATATCCGGCGGCATTGACTTCGACCGCAATGCGGTATTGGGCTGATACGACAGCCTCAACTGAGGGTAAAGGGCATAAAAAAACACAAAAACAAAATAGCACGCATTTTAATAACTTCTTTGCCAACATTATTTTAATTCACCTTTCTTAACCAAAAGCGGCATTTTCATACGGTGATATTATGGCAGAGAAAGAGGGAAAATTAAAGTGAAAAAATCAAAAACTTGTCCCTTCGACTCCTTCGAAAAACTCAAGACAGGCCTTTGGCCTGAGAGAGTAGATAGTAGAGCAGGTGAACAGTAGAGCATGGAATTTTTCCTGTTTTATACGGTTAAACCATTTTCAATTTATTCCTTCCCCTCGACCATGCTCGGGATAAACTCCTGAACTCAGGACAGGTAATGATTATTGGGTTTTGAAAACAGAAAGTCCCTGCAAGAAAATTACAGGGAGTATCATTTACCCTGAAATCTAATCAGTAATTGGCTGCTTCTAATTCATAATAACTTTGCGGATGTGCGCAGGCAGGGCAGGTGTCAGGTGCTTCTGTGCCATCGTGCACATAGCCGCAATTTCTGCATACCCATCTTGCCGGCTTTTCCCGTTTAAAGACCAGGCCGTCGGTTATATTCTTTGCCAGGGCATTGTATCGGTCTTCGTGATATTTTTCTGCTATAGCGATACTTGTAAAAACCTTTGCGATTTCGTCAAAACCTTCCTGTTGAGCCACTTCAGCAAATTCAGGGTACATCTGCGTAGTCTCGTAGTGCTCGCCTGCAGCGGCGGCCTTTAAGTTCTCAAGCGTACTGCCAATAACTCCTGCGGGAAAGGCCGCTGCAATTTCAACGTCACCACTTTGCAGAAACTTGAACTCTCGCTTGGCGTGTTCCTTTTCCTGATTGGCGGTTTCCTCGAATATCGCTGCAATTTGTACGTATCCTTCTTTTTTTGCCTGGCTGGCAAAATATGTGTACCTGTTCCTCGCCTGAGATTCACCTGCAAAGGCAGCTAACAAATTCTTCTCGGTTTTACTTCCTTTAAGCTCCATAAGTAATCTTCCTTTCACAAAAATAATTTAGGTTGCAGCATTCAGTTATTGATTGTTTCAGTTCTAATCACGTCACCGGCTAAACTGATTGTAATGTCGGCAAAAGACATTTTCAAGCCGCTGCGAATAATAGCTTCTTTTGCGACATGTGTCAAACCTGCGCAGCAGGGTACTTCCATATGAATCACTGTCAGGCTGTTAAGACTATTTGCTTTTAGAATCTGTGTGAGCTTTTCAATATAAAACTGGCTATCGTCCAGCTTCGGACAACCTATTGCAATACTGTGGTCCTGTAAGAACCTGCTATGAAAATCACCCATAGCAAACGGCACGCAGTCTGCAACCAAGAGCAAATCAGCGTTGGCAAAATATGGGGCATTTGGCGGAACCAGTTTTAACTGTACCGGCCAGTGAGTTAACTGTGACGATATCGCAGCTGCCGGCCCAGATTCAGCCGAAGAGCTTTTACCCCTGAGTTCTTTGGCCATCATCCCAGGACATACACAATCCGTCTTCTTCTCCGGACTTTTCTTCTCGTCTAAGTAAGCTTTAGTTGCTTCTTCGTCAAATTCATCAGCTTCCCGCTGCTCTACTGTTATCGCATCCTGTGGGCAATGGCCGAGACACGCTCCCAGGCCATCGCAGTAAATGTCACTGACTAACTTTGCCTTGTCATTGACTATTTCTATAGCGCCTTCGGCACAGGCATCAACACATTGCCCGCACCCGTTGCATTTGTCTTCATCTATCTTTACAATATTTCGTAAAACCATTTTCTTATTCCGTAATTCAATTTACTATTTACTAAACTTTGGTTTGGTCGTATCACCGGTTGCACCTTTGACCTCAAATACCTTCGCGGGTTTTCCACTTTTCAGCAGTTGCTCTACCTGTTCTTCGATAGCCATGCACCTTTTCTTCATCTCATAGAATCCATGCCACCATGCATAGTCCGGAGCCATCATTGCCGCCCCAAACCTTGCCCGCCTGCCCTCATGATGCCACAATTCGTACATTTCGATTTCGAGCGCTTCGTCCAGATTCTTTTCTTTACTAAGCAGCTTCTTTTCATAAAGCTGGTCGATAAGCTTTTTCATAGGTTTGTAGTATACGTCGTTGTAATTGGCGACAGCGGCATCAAAGCGGGTGAAATGGCCAGTGGTCCATGTCTGCGAATGGCATGACAGGCAAACCTGTTCCATCTTTTGACGTTCGGTTTTCCAATCGGTATTTGCGGGCCAGGGTTTAAAATCAGCCGGTCGCACCGTAAGCGGCGCCTGAGTTTCCCAGGCCAATCGTTCTGTAACGTCGTGAGTTGCACTGACACCATTTATCTCGGACATATGACAAACCGAACAGGTTGGCGTTCGGTAATCCACACCAGGAGTCCACGTGCCCGGCGCTGCGTTCCAGTTCCATTCAGTGCCCTCAGCATCGTAGATTGCTCCATGTTTGGATTCTTTATATACCTCAATTTGAGGGTGGTCAGGCCCTAAATGACATTGTCCACAGGCTTCCGGTTTCCTTGCTTCGGCAAGGGAAAACTTGTGTCGCGTATGACAGCTCGAACAGCTCCCTCTGCTGCCATCCGGGTTTATCCTCCCCACGCCAACATTAGGCCAGCTGATCTGGTCAAATTTACCGTTGTCAATCTTAACTATACTGCCGTGACAATGATAACAACCGGTAGTACGCTCAATATCATTATTCATTCCGTCATTCAGCCATGGATCGATTTTCCAGATAATTTCAAGGGTATTAGCGTGTTTGCTTCGGCTGTACTCTGCAGCTTCAGATGGATGGCATCTGGAGCAGTCTTTGGGCGAGACGATGGTGCTGATACTCGTCTTGTCATATTCAAGGTGGGCTTTGCTCACATCACTGTCAGCGGAACCTGCCTGATGGCAGTCCAGACATGTAACATTAGCATGGGCATGCCTGCTTTTAGCCCAGTCGGCAACCAATCCTCGGCTTTGTTCTGCATGGCAATCAAGGCACTCTTTAGCATCTTTGGAAACACTTCTTTCTATGCGGTATTCTTTTAACTTCAGTGAAACTGTCGCCGAGTTTTCCGCTGCGCGAACATATGTCACAACTGCCAGGGCCGTAATAAAACTCATCAGAACCACAAAACTTGTCATCTTTGGCAATTTCATATTATTTCCTTTCAGCCTTTATTCTGAAAAAATCTTGCGTTGACGCTCATGGCCCGTATCGTCATGGCACTTTACGCACCTGTGCTCTTCGGCGTCTGGAGTATTCAATGATGCTATGTGCGCGATCCTGGCCTTGGAGTTACTGGGCCTGGCAAGTAAATCATTGTGACAGTTCATGCATCTTTGACTTGGCAGGTGGTCCAGAACTTTGCTGCGGATTTTTTCGATATCGTATTCATCTCCAAAATGATGCTTATAAAGATCTTTGGCGCCTGTGTACGCCTTGGCGGCAATGTGGGTAAAATACTTATCCTTTGCCGGCAGATGACAATCGACACATCCAATACTAACACCGCTTTTATTGGCACCGTGCACCGAAAGCTCCCAAGTCTGGTAAGCGGTGTTCATCTCATGACAATTGCTGCCGCAATATTGTGATGTTGATACCGGCTTCATTGCCATGTTAAGTGTGACAAAGCAAAATGCAGCGAAGACAAAGCCGACAACAAAGGTCAAACCTCGTTTTTTGATAAAGTCAACTACCATTTTGATAAAGCCAACTACCATAAAGTGCATTCTATTGCCGAATCTATTAAAATTTGTATTCAATCAGGGCGTAAATTAAATCAGGAGATTCACTTGGCCCTGTTCTGCCAATAAATCCGCCCGGCCATAAATGTGCCCAGCCGACAAGGGCTGTCGTGTGCTTATCAATCGCATACTTCATTGTTAAATCCAGTTCATGACCAATCTTGTGTGAACCGCTGCTGGTAGGGGTTCTGATAGCGGTGCCGCTGGCGGAATACAATGCATCCCGGTCCTGGTCCGCAAAGAAAGTATGAAAGTCAGCCCAGACTGTGATCTTCCTGCTCGGTTTGACCTTAAGCTGTGCTTTTATAGCATGGATATTGCTGCGTCCTACCAAATCCAGGTAGCCAAACCATGCGTGACCAAGTGGAAAATGCTGGTTGAATGTGCTGTGTGTTCCATCGCCTGGGTTCCTGTCACCGCTTGCATAATCATAAAGCAATCCAATTCTCGGTTTCCATGCAACATCCGCAAAGGTATAGCCGGTACCGGCCGTTGCCATCCAGGCACGGACACGGTCGCCGGCAAACGTGCCGAACTGCGCCGCAGCTTCTGTTTCGTAGTCCCAACTGCCGCGTCTGCCCCAAAGACGATTGCCGATGGTGTATACCGTCCGCCTGCCCGTTGTGCCATTGGCATTGGCTGCGAGATTATTGTTTTTGAGCATCAAAAAGTAAAAATCTGCGGCCAGAGCCTTAGTACCTTTCCATGTACTGTAAAAACCGTAAAAATCAATCTTCTCATCCTCGTCGTCTAAATTTCTTCTATCATTTATGACAGGCCGAACAGCAAAAGCGTCCAGCCGCCAATCAGCGAGATCAGCGAAAATCTTTATACCATCAAACGTTCGACGCAGATTGCCCCAATCAAGAGGAGAGATCAACCGCTGATTGCCATATTGCAACTCCTGGCGACCCAACCTCCATGTTGCTGAACCAAATGGGATATCAGCACAGGCCTGGTGAAAATCAGCGTGGTCTTCCAGACTCGCAAACCCACCTCTATCGCGGTCATTTGCGTGAGTGAATTTTCCCTGCAGGAAAAAACGCAGTCCGTCACTGTGTCTGAGATCTGCATGGAGAAAATATCGCTGCAGAAGAAAAGCATCATGGGAAGGTTCTATGTCGCCAAAGCGCTTATTGGTCTCGGACTCAAATCGCAGCCTCGCCTGACCACCTAACGTCAGGTGCCAGTCTTCGGCAATTTTTATCCATTTGACCGAATCCCACGGATCCTTAACATACGAACTTTCAGGACCGCCGAGATAACTGAAGTCCTCATCGTATCGCAGGTTTAAATACTTTGGTCCTAATTTGCCTGATTCCGCTGCCCTGACATCGAAAGCCAAAACAACCGCCAGTGTTAAAAATAAGACTATAAATAATGCACAACGTTTCCCTTTTACTTCCATTGTGTTTGGCACTCCTTTAGTGAACCATTTCTTCAATTCTAATCAGAGCTTTCTTGTTTAATGTATTTTAGCAACTGTAGCTACTTGTTCAGCATCTGGGCCAAATTCTCGTCAATATTTTCGGTTGGCTTAATATTGAACTTTTCTATCAAACGTTCAGCACATTTGGACTGATCAATCTGCCCCAGGTGTACTTCCCAAACCGCCCCGTGGCAGGAACAGCTAACCATGATTTTATTGTTATCTGGTCCGGGCAGTTTTTTATCAGAAGAAGCTGCTTCAATCGCCTGCCAAACAGTCGAATATCCACTTTCGCACAGACCGGCGGGTTTGAACCCGCCGTCAATTACAAACTTTTGACCCCGCCGATAGTAACGGCATTTGCCGGGGTCTATAAGCTCAGCTATTACTTTTTTTTTTATCATCAGAACCACCTAAACCCAGTTGTTTCAAATTGACCAGATTTTTAACTCAACATTGCAGCCAGGTCCTCATCGACATTGCCGATCGGGCCGATATTGAACTTTTCGACTAACACGTTCAAAACATTCGGACTGATAAATGCCGGCAGACTCGGTCCAAGCTTTATGTTCTTTATTCCCAGATGCAGCAGCGTCAGCAAAATTGCAACTGCTTTTTGCTCATACCATGACATCACAAGCGAAAGCGGCAGTTCGTTAACACCGCAATCAAAAGCTTCCGCAAGTGCCGTAGCAATTTTAATCACCGAATAGCAATCATTGCATTGGCCGGTATCAATCAAACGAGGAATACCGTCAATATCGCCATAGTCACGAGCATTTAACCGGTATTTGCCGCAGGCTGCCGTAAGTATCACACAATCATCCGGAATCTTTTCAGCTAATTCAGTAAAGTAATTCCGGCCCGGTTTGGCGCCATCACAGCCGCCGATAAAGAAGAAATGCCGAATCTTGCCTGCCTTGACCGCCTCAACGATTTTATCAGCCAGACCCAGAACAGCGGTGTAATGGAATCCCGTACTGAACGTTCCTTCCTGATTTTCCGGCAATGGTGCAAGAGCCGTCGCTTTTTCAATCACTTCACTGAAATCCCTGTTTTTGATGTGCTTAGCGCCCGAAACGCCGGCTATCCCGCATGTAAATATCCGGTCTTTGTAGGAATCCTTGGGAATCATAACACAGTTGGTTGTAACTAAAATCGCGCCACTGAACTCATCAAATTCCTTTTTCTGATTCTGCCAGGCTGTGCCATAATTGCCCACAAGATGCTTAAACCTTCTCAACTCAGGGTATCCGTGTGCCGGCAGCATCTCGCCGTGGGTATAAACGTTAATTCCTTTGCCCTCTGTCTGTATTAGCAGTTCATAGAGGTCCAGCAAATCATGACCGGTGATAACAATCCCAGGGCCGGCTTTGGTGCCCCTTGCTACTGTCGCTGGCGCAGGATTACCAAATCTCGAGGTATGGGCATTATTAAGCAATTCCATAACACGCAGATTCATCTCGCCTGCTTTCAAAACCAGTTCCAGATAACGATTAAGATCGAAATTCACGTTCGTCAGAGTTGAAAACATTGCTTCGTGCACAAAGGCATCGACCTGCTCATCTTTTTCTCCTAATTGGCGCCCATGATAGGCGTAAGCAGCTATACCCTTTACGCCAAACAAGAGGATATCCTGCAAGCTCTGAATATCCGGGTCTTTGCCGCAAACCCCAATTTTGGTACATCCGGTACCACCTGCCGCCTGTTCACATTGATAACAAAACATAATAGCTCCTTTCATTTGAGTTATAAATTCTTTATTTTTTTCTTAGCTGCGTGTTGACTTTGCAGCAGTTCCGCTAATGTAATTCCACCAAGGTAGCCGTCAATATACAATTGAAGATGAGCCAGCCTTGTATTGATTTCACATTCAGATTTGAACTGGCAGCCATCGCCGTCTAACAAACATCTGTTCAGCCGAATTCCGCCCTGAAGAGCAGTTATAACATCCATTAAAGTTATCTTCGATGGTTCCCTGCTTAAGGCAAATCCGCCTTTCGGGCCCATATGGCTTTCGACCAATTCAGCCTTGTGAAGTCTTTGCAGCAACTTGCACCCGAGCGGATATGAGAAATTGCCTTCCCGCGACAATTCTCTGACCGAAACCGGTTTCTTGCCATAGCATGCGGATAAGTAAACCATCGCACGCAGGCCGTAATCTGTGTTTCTCTTTAATACTTCCATTTCTTGTTTTCTGTCAGAACTTCATAATATCTTAATACTACAATAGGACTATTGTAGTCCTACTTGTTCGCTGTGTCAATAAAAAATTTTATTTTTTTCAAAAAAACTTTGAGATTTTTACAAGCGTTGTAGCGCAATAGCGGCCGGGGTATATTCACAAGCGGCTGGGTATAAGCCGGTTAGTATTGGATATCGGCGTTTTTCAAATGGTCTTTTGGACAGTTTCAATGATATTGAAATTCCGGTGAGCTTATTAATTTTTTTGCAAAAAAGCCTTTGCAAGGCGGCACAGAGCTTTTATAATCCATGTACCATTGATTGCGGGTGTAGCTCAGTGGTAGAGCGTCACGTTGCCAACGTGAATGTCGTGAGTTCAAATCTCATCACCCGCTTTTTGAGAACTCTGCTGCGTATAATATAGTATCGCAAGAGTTACCGGCTAAGAATAGTTTGGCATTGGTCTGCGATACGTTTGGGTTCCGGTTGGTGGGGACAGGAACCGGCTAAAATTTGGCTAAGGGAAATCGGTTCTCTGACGCCTTTTTTATTTATAATTTTGGAGTTGCAAAGACACAATGGATTGGGAGCATTAGGATGACTGAAGAAAAACAAGCCAAAGAACTGAAAAACACAGTGACAATCAAAGAGGCAGGTCCCTGCAGGAAAAAAATTGTTGTGGAAATACCACAGCAGGCGATAAAGAATGTCACCGATGAGCAGTACCAGAGTCTGCGTAAGGATGCGCAGGTCCCCGGTTTCAGGGCAGGAAGGGCACCGAGGCGACTTCTGGAGAAAAGGTTCGGCAAGAACATTACCGAGCAGGTCAAGCTGAAAGTATTGGCTGACGCCAGCGAGTCAGCCGTTAAGGACAATGAAATAGACATTCTTCGAGACCCGGACATAGATTTTGAAAAGATAGAGCTGCCCGAAGAAGGGCCGTTGAAATTTGATTTTGAGGTGGAAGTACGGCCCGAATTCGAATTGCCCGAACTGGAGGGTATCGAAGTAAATAAGACAAAGCTCGAAGTCGCCGATGAGCAGGTCTCCAGGGAGATTGAGCAGTTACAGAGACACTGGGGCCTGTGGACGCCGCGGGACGGCGGGGCGGTCGAGGCCGATGACCAGATAATCGCCGATGTGGTTTTGAAGATAGACGGGGTCGAGGAAGAGCAGAAGTTCGATGATATCGAAGTACATATAAGGGCAAACGGTTTTGTTGGAGCGATTCCGATTGAGAAGCTCGACGAACTGCTTATAGGTGCTAAGACCGGTGACGTCAAGCAGACAACTGTCGAAGTTCCAAAAACGTATTTCAAAGAAGAATACCGCGGCAAGAAGGTGGATGTTCAAATCAGTATCAAGGATATCAAATGGCTTAGGCCCGCACCCCTCGACGAAGGTTTCCTTAGCAGGTTCGGCGTCGAAGATGAAGATGAACTGAAGCAGAGAATACAGGACACGCTTCAGGGGCGCCTGGAGCAGCAGTCCAGGGCCCAGATGGCTGAGCAGATTTACAAGTATATGCTCGAAAACACCAAATTTGATCTGCCGACCGATATTGTTGCCGACCAGGCAGCTACGATTTTACAGCGACAATATGCGTCTCTGCTGCAAAGAGGTTTGAGTCGCGTCCAGATTGAAGAACAGACCGAGCAGTTGCGTGCCGGCAGCGAAGAACAGGCCAGGGAACAGTTGAAGACACTTTTCATAATGGACAAAGTTGCCGAGAAACTCGAGGTGGACGTAAACGAAGAAGAGATCAACGGCCATATCGCACGGCTGGCCATCCAGCGAGGACAACGTCCTGAAAGGCTTAGAGAACAGATGGCACGCGACGGTTCGCTCACGCAATTTGGAATGCAGGTGAAGGAAGAAAAGTGTATAGCCAAACTGCTTGAATCGGCCAGGATTAAGGAAGTCAAACCGAAAAAGAAGGACAAAAAGGTAAAGAAAGCGGCTTCACCAAAGAAAAAACAGCCCAAAAAAACCAAAAAGACAACCAAAAAGAAAACCGAAGCGTAGAAATATCCGATAAGCTGTTAAAAAGGAGCAAGCTGAACCGCTTTGCGGCAGTTTTAACGGTCAGTATATTATTTTTAGGTCTTAATAAAGGGAATGGTAAATGTTTATTGAGCATCCAGGAAGTAAGATAGCAAAAAACATAAAAATATACGATCAGACCGGTCGATACCAGCTAAATCGCCAGATAACCCTTGATGATATGCTGCTGGATAACCGGATTGTATTTTTGGTAGGGGAAATAACCTACCAAAGTGCGATTGAAGTGATTATGAAGCTGCTGTATTTAGACAACCAGAAGCGCGAACGCGAAATCAGTTTGTATATCAATTCGCCCGGCGGCAGTGTTGATGATACGATGGCGATTTATGACACGATGTGCCATATCAGTTCTCCGGTTGCGACTTACTGTATCGGCAGGGCCCAGTCCGGCGGGGCGATAATCCTGGCCGCTGGTACAAAGGGTAAACGCCATGCGCTTCCACACGCCAAGATTATGCTGCATCAGCCCTGGGGCAGTATCACCGGAGCGGCCGCGGACATCAAAATCCAGGCCGAGGAAATCCTGCGTGCCAAGACAATGATAAACCAGATTCTTTCCAAGCATACCGGCCAGCCGGTCGAAAAAATCGCAGAAGAGACCGAAAGAGACAGATATATGACCGCTGAAGAGGCACATAAGTACGGCCTTATCGATGAGGTTCTGCACGAAGAAGAAGGCCAGAAAAAAAAGAAAGACAAAAAGGAAAAATAGGGTATAAGAAATAGTAGTATACGCCAAAAGCCGATTTTACGAGGGACAGTAACTATGACAGCCAATCAGAATTTAGTACCGATAGTAATCGAGAAAAGCGGTCGCACCGAGCGTGCTTATGATATATATTCGAGGCTGCTCAAGGATAGGATTATCTTTTTGGGCGGGACTATCGATGATGATGCCGCGAATTTACTTGTCGCCCAGATGCTGTTTTTGAGCAACGAAGACAGCAAAAGCGATATCCATTTTTACATCAATTCACCGGGCGGGACTGTGACGGCAGGCCTTGCGGTTTATGACACAATGCAGTTTCTGCGTTGTGATGTCGCAACTTATTGTGTAGGACTGACAGCAAGTATGGGGGCGGTGCTTCTGGCCGGCGGAGCGGCTGGAAAGCGAAACCTGTTGACCAACAGTCGCCTGCTTTTGCATCAGCCTTTAATCTCTGGAGTATTGCAGGGGCCTGCTACCGATTTGGAAATAGAAGCCAACGAGATACTGCGGCTGCGCACACGGCTTTCTGAAATATTGGCCTACCACACTGGTAAAACCGCCGAGGAGATTGAAAAAGACTGCGACCGTAATTTGTGGCTTAGTGCTGATGAGGCGCTAAATTACGGTTTGGCTGACAGAATACTGAAGAAAGCACCTGAGATGGTCAAGGAAGACTAATCAATTGTCTTTGTTATACCCTTAAGGGTAGTAAATGTCCGCGAATAAAGCCGTAATTAGTTACTTTTAAGTTACTTACCCGCTCGCCGTGCTTCGCTCGTCGCAGCAGGCGGATAAACGGGAAAATTCAATTGAGATCAGTATAAAAGGACCTAAATGGAAAGGATGTCCCCGTGCGAACAGCAATAATTATCACGGCTGGTTGGCTTCTGCTTGTTGTGACAGGGTGCCAAAGCCCTGCTGTTGGCGAGTCCCCATTGGCGCAAGAACTCAAGACCCTAAGGCAGGGGAAATCACAACTTTTGCGCCAAATCGAGCAGTCCGAAGACCAGAACAGGCAATTAAAAAAACAGCTTGGGGTTCTGGCAGGCTTAAAATCCCACGTTAACTTCGATGAACTTTATGACCTGCGAAAAGTCAAAATCACCAGATATACTAACCTTTATGATAAAGACAAAGACGGCAAAAAAGAAAAACTCATTGTCTATCTAAGGCCCACCGACGCCCAGGGCGACGTGATAAAGGTAGCCGGAGCTGTGGACGTGCAGCTTTGGGACCTGAACAAAACCGACAACCATGCACTGCTGGGTCAGTGGCGTATCGAGCCGGGGAAGCTGAAGAAGCTTTGGTTTGCCACGATGTTAGGGACTAATTACAGATTGACTTTCGGTGTGGCTGACATCATCGGCGATACCGAGTCGCCTTTGACGGTGAAGGTGACCTTTACTGATTATCTGACCGGCAGGGTCTACGAGGAACAGAAGGTAATCAAACCCCGTTAAGGACAATTTCTGCCCAAGTGAAAAGATATGAACAGACATTTACTTATGCCAAAAGACAAAATCGCTGGTTTTTGCAGACGCCATCATATTCGGCGTCTTTCTGTTTTTGGTTCAGCTTTAAGGGACGATTTTTCCCCCGACAGCGATGTTGATGTGTTGGTCGAATTTGAGGCTGGAAACGAACCAGGCTTTGCCTTTTTTGATATGCAGGATGAACTTTCAGAATTGCTGGGTAGAAAGGTGGACCTGAATACGCCGAATTTTTTAAGCCGGTATTTCCGGGATGCCGTACTTGAAGGAGCCGAGGCCCAATATGTCCAAAGCTGAAGATATTGTTCGGTTGCGTCATATGCTTGATGCGGCACAAAAAGCGATAGCTTTTACGCAGGGGTGCACACGGACCGACCTCGATAAAGATGAGAAACTTACATTATCTCTGGTGCGACTTTTAGAGATTCTTGGAGAAGCAGCCAAAAGCGTCTCAAACCAGTGTCGAGAGGCAAATCCTTCGATTCCGTGGCGACAAATTGCAGGGGCCAGAGACCGTTTGATTCATGGTTATTTTGATGTTGACCTTGATATTGTGTGGAAAATCATCTCAGCCGACCTTCCGGTATTAGTAGAGAATTTGAAAAAAGCATTGCCATAAAAGAAAAAGGCCCTAAAGTATTGCCGCCAAAAAGAGCAGCAAGGCGCTTAAAGCTGTTGCGGCGAAGGTTATTTTCAACCATTTCGTATATCTTGCGAATCCGGGATGCTGGTGCTCGAATTCCCAGTAATAATCGTCAAGGTCGCTGTCTTTCGCCGGGCGCAGCCGAAACTTTACGTACAGGTGGGCAGAAAGCGATATCAAAAACAGTGGACCGGCGATGATGTAAAGAACAGTATCCATAATCAGCCTATCATAATACCAAAACGCCTTGTCTGTAAAGACAGAATTTTGGGATTACAGCGAGTACCCGAACCCAGCCTGGAATGAAAAAAACACTGTTTGACGACAGAGCGGATTTTGGTTATTGTAAAGCGCCGAAAATAAGCGGAAACTATTTTTGTGGGGCGAATGATATGGGTAAAGCGAAAAAGAAAAGCTGGGAAGCCAGGCTTAGTGGTGGGCCGGACGCCCTTTGTGTTGATTTTGTGGAGTCACTGTCTATCGATAAACGGCTGTACAAATATGATATTGCCGGCTCAATTGCTCATGCGCAGATGCTGGCAGAACAGAAGCTGATTACCAAAGCGGAATTTAAGCAAATCAAAGCCGGTCTGCTCGAAATCGCTGACGAAATCGCAAAGGGCAAGTTCAAATTCGACAAGAAGCTCGAAGATATTCATATGGCAATCGAAGCCAGGCTGATAACTAAGATCGGCGAAGTTGGCAAAAAGCTTCATACAGGCAGGAGCCGCAACGACCAGGTTGCTACCGATATTCGGCTGTGGATGCGAGACCAGATAGAGGTTCTGCAGGCAAAGATTACTTCGCTGCAAAAAGCCCTTGTCAAACTGGCCGGTAACTACACCGACGACCTGATGCCCTCTTATACGCATACCCAGCGTGCCCAGCCTATAGTTATCGCAGCCTATCTGCTCAGTTTCACAGAGCAGTTCGAGCGTGATTTTGTCAGGCTCGGCAATTGCAGCAGGGGCCTCGATGTCTGTCCTTTGGGCAGCGGTGCGGTGGCGGGATCTACTCTGGCGCTGGATAGAAAAAGTACCGCTGCGCAATTGGGTTTTTCCGCTGTCAGCGGCAACAGTATCGATGCTGTCAGTGACAGGGATTTTTGTGCGGAATTTATCTTTGACTGTGCACTTATCGCGACGCACTTGTCCAGGCTGGCAGAAGATTTGATAATTTATTCTTCGTCGGAATTCGGCTTTGTCATCATTGACGACAGTTTCTGTACCTCTTCGAGTATGATGCCGCAGAAGCGCAATCCCGATGTCCTTGAGTTGATTCGCGCAAAGACCGGGCGGGTCTACGGCTCGCTGATGGCGATACTGACGGTCCTTAAAGCCCAGCCTTCAGGTTACAATCGTGACCTGCAGGAAGATAAGGTACATGTTTTTGCAGCAAGTGATACGATTGACGCGTCACTGGAGGTGGCTTGCGCAATCCTGGCCAATATGAGATTTGATACGAAGAAAATCGCCGCCGGCCTGGAAGAAGGTTTTCTGGATGCTACAGCGCTGGCCGAATATCTGGTCGGTAAGGGAATCGCTTTTCGCCAGGCACACGGCATTGTCGGGTCGTTAGTAGCCTTGTGTGAAAAGCAGGATAAAAAACTGGCTGAGCTAAAGCTGGGCGAGTTCAAAAAACATTCTGCCTTGATTGCGAAAGACGTTTATAAATACCTCGGGGCGGCAAATGTCGCAAAAAGGTACGTTACCGAAGGCTCAGCCGGGCCGGCGCAGGCAAAAAAGCAAATCGCGTATTGGGAAAAACGATTGGAACAGCGATGAGCGGCGCCGAAGACGAAATAACCGCCTGGTTCAGGAACCAAAGTAAACTCTCAAAGGCCGATTTCCCCATAGGCATCGGCGACGATATGGCCCAGGTTCGCATCTCTGATAAGGCCTCGATACTTATTACTACCGATATCCTTCTGGATGGTGTTCATTTCGACCTGAATTCGGCCACGTTAAAACAGGCAGGCTACAAGGCTGTCGCTGCCAGTCTAAGCGATTGTGCGGCGATGGCGACTGTGCCGGTAGCTGCTGTAGTTGCGGTGGCCTTGCCGGCCGGCTTCGGGCCCGAGCAGTTAAAACAGCTTCATTGCGGTATTGTCCTGGCAGGTGAGGCATTCGGCTGCGAACTTATCGGCGGTGACATCACAAGCTGGCCGGACGAAAAACCATTGGCAATAAGCGTAGCGATGCTGAGCAGGCCAGCAGCCAATAAACCTGTAACACGGGCAGGCGCAAAAGTCGGTGACGCTGTTTGTGTAACGGGAACACTCGGAGGCGCCGATTGCGGCAGGCACCTTGACTTTGTGCCCAGAGTTTTCGAAGCTATAAAGATTGCCGGGGCCGTAACTGTAAATGCGATGATAGATATAAGCGACGGCCTCAGCAGCGATTTGAATCGAATCTGTAAACAGAGCAGGGCGGGCGCTATTATAGAAGCCGAACAGATTCCGATATCGGACCAGGCCAAAAAGAAACAAGACCCGCTTGCCTCGGCGCTGAATGACGGCGAGGATTTCGAGTTGCTTTTTACCTTAGGGCAAAAAGACTGTCAAAAGTTACTGCGGCAGTGGGACGGTGCCGTGTCAATTACGCAAATCGGAACAATTACCGACACAGGAAAAATGCAGATAAAGATGGCGGACGGCCGGGTCGCTGATTTAGAGCCCAAAGGTTACGACCATCTCAATGATTGATTATGGACTTTGATATTGTTTCCAATTCGCCTGACCAGACGATAGAGCTTGGCCGAAAGCTTGGGGCGCAGTTGAAGGGCGGCGAGGTCCTTGCGATTTGCGGACAGTTAGGCAGCGGCAAGACACATTTAATAAAAGGAATTGCCGCAGGTGCCGGCACCGAAGACCAAAGAATCGTCAATAGTCCCACCTTCGTTATAGTAAACGAATATTTGGGCCGATTGGACATCTATCATATCGATGCCTATCGGCTGAACTCTGTCTCTGAGTTCGAGATGATAGGCTTCGATGACTTTTGTTATCGGCGGTCGGTGGTTGTGATTGAATGGGCCGATAAGATTGAATCGGCGCTGCAGGGCATAGATTACATTCGGATAGAGCTTTGTCACGCAGGCCCGTCCCAAAGAAAAATTCATATCAAAAACATACCCCAATATCTGGTGTTATAGCAGCGCCAGCCAACTAAACTTTGTTTCGGCATTGGATTTCTGTCCCTTAACAAGGTTTTTCTGCCTCTGGAAATTTGGAACCCCCTTTTTTGTTTCTTATATTTTATTGTGAATACTTATACCGGTCACGTAAACACTGGTCGTAAGTGTTTTTCGGACGTTCCGGACGTGCGGGTTTGGCGTCCGAAACAAGGTGTTGAAGTTTTGAAAAATAAATAATTGAATCTAATTTTAGGAGGGGGCGGCGACAAATAAAAAGTGTGCAGGGTGTAAGTTAAGTCCCGTTTAAGTTGGGACGATAATTTATACGAAAGTTGTTAAGTGTTGTATGTATTGTTATTTAGTTAAACAGAAACAAATTTTAATGAGGAGTAAAATGATGAAAGCACAAAAAGGTTTTACACTGGTAGAAATTCTGATCGTGGTTGTTATCCTGGGTATTCTTGCGGCTATCGTTATACCGCAGTTTACTGACGCAAGCGTCGATGCCAAGACTGCCCGCATTCGTACCGACCTTCAGACAATGAGGTCACAGATAGAACTCTACAAAATTAAGAACAATGACACGGTGCCTGCAGATCTCGCTGCTCTGGTTACTGCCAACCTTATGAATGCCGTTCCTGTCGAGGCCTTCGGTGGAAACTGGGTCTATGATACCAACAGCGGCGCTGTAAGTTCTGACACAAGTACACCTGTTGATTGCTCAACCTTCTAATAAAGTGACTATGAATTTCCACAGAGCATAATGGGCTGACCAGCATCAGGCGCTTGCCGAAAGCTGGTCAGCCTTTTTGATAAATACGGAGGAGGTCGTGAAAACCAAAGTTCGCTTTTCATTCATCGACATCGTTATTATAGCCGCGGTATTGACAATAATTGCGGTAAAAGCTGTCCCCCAGTACACACAGGCAAAAACACAGACAAGAGTATCGGTATTGACCGATGGCCTTCAGCTGATGCGCTGCAAACTTGATTTGTACCAGGTAAGAAACAGCGAAAACCTGCCTCCGTGTGAGTCTTTTGCCTGTTTTGAAGCTGCCATGACAATACCAGCCGGGCGCTACAGTTCTTATGTCAAACAGATACCGGTCAATCCTTTTAACCGGCTCAATACGGTTCGTTTTGACGGCGAGCCCGCAGGTACAGGCTTTGCCGGCTGGCGGCTCGATACAAAGACAGGCCTCTTTCAGGCCGACAACGACCCGGCATATGCCGGCCTGTAAAAAGCCAATAATTGGTTGGGAGTAGTTTAATGCGGCGTTTATGTAATAAAAGAACGAAAGGATTCAGCCTGGCTGAGGCAATGATAGCGATTGTCGTGCTTGGCATTGCTGCGTCGGGAATGCTGCTTCCTTATACAAGCGGCGCCACAGCCCAGGCCGAAGGCGTCAACAGGACCCTGGCGGCCAAGCTGGCAAGAAACTTAATGGAGGAGATTGTAAGCAGGCCGTTTAACCAGATAATTCCAATGTATGGCAGCCGCACCGAGCCGCAGGGCTACATAATGGATGCCGGCGGGGTGGTATTGCCCGGTACACAGTATGCAAATTTCAGCAGAAATTCACAATGTGTCTATATTTATGTGCCCCAGGAAAGCGGAACGGCCCCGCCGAAGTTGATTCTGGCGAAGATACAGGTATTTTATAAGGGCAGACCGGTTGCAGTTATAAATAGGCTTATAAGTAGATAAAAAATGAAAAGGCCGAGACATTTATCATCTTCTAATCGCAGCGGCTTTACGCTGGTTGAACTGCTGGTAGCGTTGGTTGTTACGAGCATCATTTTGGCCTCGGTTGCCACACTGGCCTACGCCCTGGGCACGGTAAATGATGTTTCAGAGACCATAAGCCGGGACCAGGCCCGGCTGCGCTACGTGACGCTAAAGCTTTCACAACTGCTGAAAAACTGTAAACTTATATGCGCTGTGCCCGGCAACGATTTACTGATTTGGCGGGCCGATGATAATAGCGATGACCTGATTAATATCAATGAGTTGGTCTGGATACAGACCGGCTCCCAGCGGGGTTTTATCCAATTGTGCGAATTCAAAAGTTCGACAAATCCAAAGAAAAATCTGTTTGATATCCGTACAATTACCCAGTTGCAGCAGCTTAGAAACAATAACAACGGAATCGAGACTATGATAATTCCGCAATGCGTCAATGCAAGATTTTTATTCGATGTGATGCCTAATCCACCTACGCGAATAAAATTTGTAAGCCTTTCATTTGGGCTTCTTAATGAAGACGGTATGGTCCAGCGCTATCAGATAAACGGTGCCCTTCGCTGTTGGGCGGGGAATCTGCTTGACCCTGCCGGCGGCATGGTTGCCGGTGATGATGATTAACTATGAATACTGTAAAAAATAAAAATACCAGGTCAGGGATGGTGCTGCTTGTGGTCCTGTTTATTGTTATGGCAGCGACGGTCTTATCGCTTGGTTTTCTGTCACGCAGCAGTGCCGAGCTTGCCAGCGGTAAGAATATGGCACAAAGGGTCGAGATAGACTATCTTGCAGAGTCAGGCCTGGAACACGCAAAAAATCTTATCCTAAGTCCACAGGAAGTCACCGGCGAATATTGGGAGGGCGCTGAGGCGCAGCAACTGGTCGCCGGCAGCTACGATTTCTATGATGTGAATGTGGTTAAGCTCGGAGAATACAACTACCAGATAATCAGCGATGCATACAGGTCTAATGCCGGTGGCTCAAGATTGAACCAAAGCAGCATGGAGGCACAATTGCGACTTGACCCCTGTATCGCGTTCTGGGCCGGTAACGATGCCTCGATTTCCCCCCAGATTACAATTACCGGTGACGTATATTGCAATGGTAATTTGTCGGGCAGTGGTTATATCGGCGGTGACGCGATAGCAAGCGGCGCTGTAACAGCAACAAACGTACTCGGCCAAAAAATCCAGTTTGTTCCTCCGCCTGTGCCTTGGCCGCCGGTTACACATAACGACTTTTCAAACAGTTATTATATAGGCTCGACGCAATATTTCGTTCAAACGATTCCGAACGGCAATTTTAAGGATGTTGTCTTTGCCACCGGCGCCGGTAATCCCGCAGGTGTTTATTATAGCCCGGACAAGCTTACGCTTAGCGGGGGGGTTATAATTAATGGTACTCTTGTGGTAAATGGTGACCTGAAAATCACTGGCCCCGGTAATATAATTACCGCGGTAAAGAATTTTCCTGCCCTTATAGTTAACGGGAAACTTGAGATGGAAAGAGATAGCGGTATTTCAATCAACGGTCTTGCTATAATTGAGGACAGACTGGATATTAAAAGCAGCGTTAATATCTCTGTTAATGTAAATGGTGCTCTGTTTATCAGAACCAACGGCATTGAGGGTGACACAGGGGGCACAATTATTATTAATGTAACATCTGCGCCTTCGAAAGCGTCGATTCGGATCTGGCCCGCGCCGGGCAACGCCGTAGACTGGAGCCCGGTCGGCGGGGCGTTTTTCAAAAGTATCACAAGAAGATAACAGCCGTTTATAGGACGTAATGACAGACCAGAAGCACTGGCCGCTTATCGGTCTTTACAAAAAACAAAGAGAAAAATATAAAATTCCTCAGTTAACATCAGTTACACCTCCAGGCCCCCACAGGGCTTTGAAATCGGTTTTAGAGTTTAACGATTGCGACGGTTCTGTCGGTTCTGACTGCCTAAGAGATGAAATTTGACAGTTATATTGGTTCCGGTGAGCGCAAAACGTGATTCTTATCGGACAAATGCAAAGTCATATTTTTTAACACCGTGTGATTTTGAATTTCATGGAAAACTAAATAGATTTTAATGGTCAGGCGGTAGTAAAGACATGGCTGAAATAGGACGAAAAAAACAAAGTAAAGGGCGCATAATGCGCCATAATAACGAGTTAAGGGTGATAAAATGAATAGCTCTTTAAACTGGCTTCGGAGGAGCCGCCGGTGCCGCAGACAGCGAAGCCGGCCGGATTCGCCATACCTAATCAGAGGTTTTACTTTTGTTGAGATTCTGGTTGTCGTGGTGATACTCAGCATAGCCGCGGTGATAGCGATACCTATGATGACATCTGCCGGTGGTATTCAGGCAAAGTCAGCGGCCAATATGATTGCCGCGGACCTGGAATACGCCAAGAGTATGGCGATTGGCTATCAGCAGAACTACTCGGTGGTTTTTGATACGGCCAATGAATCTTACGAAATCCAGAACTCAGGCGGGTTCGTAATTCCGCATCCTGTAAACATAGGGTCGGATTATGTTGTAGATTTCCAGAACGAAAGCCGCCTGAATAAAGTTGACATAGTATCGGCAACTTCTCCTGTAACGTTCGACTCTATGGGAAGCCCCTCAAGCGCTGCGACCATCGTTGTCTCGGCCGATGGGACGACCAAAACCATTAGTGTCGAAGCTATTACAGGTTTTATATCTAATTAGAGGCAAGCAGGTAAAAAATGATAAGCTGGGATTTGAAAACCCGTGGTTACCGGCCGATAGGATTGGACATAGGTCATGATTCTATCAAGATGATTCAGTTGGCCATAAAGAAGGACTGCATTAGCGTCGTTGCCGCTGATAAAGTTCGTATCGAACCGAACATAAACGACGATAGCGAACAAAGAAGGAACTTTGTCACCTCAGCGGTCAGACAAATGCTGGCAGACGGTAATTTTCAGGGAAGAAATGTTGTTTCATGTTTGCCGAATGACAGCCTTGAAGTAACGAGTTTGCGGTTATCTGAAACCGAAACCAAAGAAATCGACCAGGTGTTGCAAAAAGAAGTTGTCCAGCGTTTCGGCCTGGACCCGAGTAAAGACGAAGTTGAATATATGTTTGCTGGCAATGTGAGACAGGGAGATGAGATTAAAAACGAATTGATAGTCTTTGCCGCGGACAATGAAACGATAAAAAGCCATATCGAGATACTTGAAGACGCTGAACTGAGGCCTATCGCAATAGACCCTGTTGCCTGTGCGCTGTTCAGGAACTTTGAGAGGTTGCTCAGGCGTCAGGACGACAAGGAGCGAGCGGCCGTTTTTGTAGACATAGGAAGCAAGGCTACTACCGTGGTGTTTGGTCGTGGTCAGGAAATCAGTTTTGTTAAGCAGATACCGATCGGCGGCGAAAAATTTAATCGTCAGATTGCGACGAAATTATGTATTGGTGTTGATGAGGCACAGAGATTACGTGAAACATTCCGAATGGAAAGGACTTCCGGCCGCGATAACGATTTGAAGGGCAGAAGCACTTTGGATGCTTCGACACGCCAGGTCATAACCGATGCTGTCGGTGTGGTTGCTGAAGAACTGGCAAGAGAAATATCGCTGTGTTTGAGATATTATACGGTGACATTCAGAGGTAAGCGGGTCGAGAGCGCGTTTTTCTCGGGAGGCGAGGCATACGAGAATATTCTCATTAACGTTTTGAAACGTCATTTGACCGTTGACATTGAAGTGGCTCAGCCGTTGCGAGGTATCGATATAACGAACATAAATTTTGATAGTGACAGGCGAGGTTTGCTTTGTGAGTGGGCGGTGGCCGTTGGACTTGGTCTAAAGGGCTGGAAGGCACTTGCTGCTAAGGATACCGATTATGAAAGAAATTGACCTTCTTCCGGGATGGTACAAAAAAGGCAGACGAAAGCAGATTAACTGCTGGACGCAGTACA
>SDBV01003019.1_pt1 | contig 25070 bp, 22 predicted proteins | sample 2277081 | NCBI WGS metagenome assembly SDBV01 (sample SAMN10402039, study PRJNA504765) | marine sediment metagenome | isolation source: marine sediment core GS10_PC15, 223 cmbsf | place: Arctic Ocean: Southern Knipovich Ridge | collected 2010 | reverse complement strand
GTCTAAGTAAACTCGATAGTGCTATACGTGCCCCTGGCTTCAGTTCTAACCCTTCAAGCCAACTGCGGTGTGATAATGTCCATGAATTCCCAACATCCTCTGGTTTTACCACTTTGTTGCGTTTCAACAACATCTGCACCTGCGTCTTCAGCGCCGTCAGTTTCCCCCCCACATCCAGTCTGCTCCTAACCATCTCTCTATTATCCCGTGTCTGATGATCCGGTATCCAGATATCAGGTAGATCATTACCCGCCAACACATGGGCTCTTAATAGCTCAAAGATCCTCTGCGCATCCCGCTCATCATATTTTCTCTTCCTGTCCTTCGCAGATTTCGGCATCTTTGTAGGTGCCAATATATAACATTCAATCCCAGCTTCCACACAGTCATCGTATATCCCAAATCCTAACGGTGATGCCTCATAAGCAACTATTATCCTTTCTCCCTCATTCTTCTGAGCCAAAGCTCTTAAATATTGAAACAATTTCTGTCTCCCGTCCTGCGTGTTTTTTACTGTCTTTGTTTCAGGAGTTTCACGATCCACTCCAATTCGATTAGATAAAGTGGTGTCATGTGCATCCATTCCGCATATAATAGTGTTTGGCATGGTCAGTCCTCCTCTTTTTATGGTTTCTGAAATTATATCATAATCCCGGTTGGAGGGCTGACTTTTTTTATTACTACATGGTAATTTTCTTGCCATAGTATCTCCTTTGAAATTTGATATGCAAAGATAGGTACTATTTAATTTTCTGAGGGAATTTAATGAAATTAGTGGGTTAATTGATTCCGGGAAATTACCTAAAAAGTGGCAACTTTAAAAACGGATCAGGTGGCAGTTTTGCTCCGGAATATGCATCCCCAGGCAGATAGCCCTGAGAAACAGCTTTTAATCCACATTCAGGGGGTAATAGCTGAATATGAGAGGGCAAGAATCATGGAACGTACAAGACGGGGCAGGCTCTACTGGATACGCCAAGGACGGCCTCTCAGTGCACGTGTCCCCTATGGGTACAGACACATTTTGAAGGATAAAAATAATCCTCCTTCAATTGAACGAGTTGGGCTTCACCTTTTTCTCATCGAATTGTTTACTCGGCCAGGTTTTGAGTTTCTCCATCAACGGACCGCTTTCTGCTTGGTGGAATCTCAGACGTCATTCAGGTGACATGTTTTGCTTTTTCGTTTTATTATCGTTTTTATATACATCCTTAAAGGTCTCTTATACAAATCTACATTCTTCCGGAAAAACCCCTGTCAACTTTGTGCATTTGCAAACTTCCGGCGAGTGTGAGACAGGCTGAGTATGATCTAGCCCCATTTTTCCGTAGGCATCCTCCTGCCCGAATCTACTTCAACAAAACCCTCGTCAGCTACTTTTACCCTCAATTCTTCAGACTTCTCAGATAGAATACGATCTTTTAAAACTGATAAATTTTTTGTTTCCATCAGTTATCCTCCTATTGGTTTTTAAATAACTGATTCTACATTATTTTACCTTATATTCCACGCATGCTTACCGAAAGGAAACAATATTCAAGCGGACACACCACCAGAAAATGTTATCAACCTATTTGATGCTGTAATAAAAATTAGATAGAACCATGAAAGGTATCCTTTTCCTGTTTATTAATATCCCATATCTTTTGTCTAAAAATTGTATATTCGAGTACTTTAGCCTACGGCTTTCCATGTGTTCTGAATAAATTGCCCCGTAATGAGTTTTGATTCATCAGAGGCTAGAAATAGAAAGAGGCCTGTAACCTCTTCCGGTGTCCAAAGAAGGCTCTTCTTTTTTAATTGCCTAAACAGATCAATATTTGCAATAGCTCCTTCTTTTACTTTTGTATTTATTATCTCATCAATCATCGCAGTTTCAACTGGGCCTGGACATATAGAATTAACCTGTATCCCAAAAGGGTGCAATTCTTTTGCCAATGTTTTAGTAAGCCCAATAACTGCAGCCTTTGATGCATTATATGCTGCAAATGAAGCAGGATTATCCAAGGCAGCTGTTGAAGATACATTTATTATTTTTCCTCTACGTTGTTTCTTCATGATTGGGGTTACATAATGGCAGGTAAGAAAAGTGCCGGTGAGATTAGTGTTCAAAGTTGCATTCCAATCATCTATATCTATTTCCTCTAACCATGTTATTGGACCGATAGCTCCTGCACAATTAATAAGGATATCTACCTGACCAAATTTTCGGAGTGCAATATTCATTAAATGCGCAACGCTTTCAGGAACAGTCACATCAGTGGCAACAGTAAGGGTTTGATTCCTTTCAGCACTACACTTTTTAGCAACGTCATGCATGTTTTTCTGCGAACGGGATGCGAGGACCACTGAAGCGCCAGCTTTACCTAAAGCAAAAGACACAGCTCTTCCAATACCTCTACTCGCACCTGTTACAACTGCAACTTTCTCTTTAAGATCTATCATCAGTCTGTATCCTTGGTGATAACCAAATTTTTAGTAATATCCCAAATTAAGCGATAAGAAAAAAATGCTTGACAAAAAACTCCTAAGCGTTTGAAAAGTAAAGAATTATGCAATATCACCAAACTCTTAGGAGGAATTTAAATTGATACAGAAAGAATTATACCATTTGAGAGACTTAAAAATTAGTGCTATTGTTGGGTATAACCACTTCTACAATGAGCGACTTCTTCCTTACTTACTCCATGTTGGAACTCACCAATAATTTTTCCATTATATAACACCAATATTCTATCGCAAATTCCTATTATTTCATCTAGCTCAGAAGAAGTAAAAATAATCCCCAAACCTGATTTTGCGAGTTCATTGATATAGCGATATACCTCGGCTTTTGTTAAAACATCGATACCTCTGGTAGGGTCATTGAGGATGAGAATCTGTGGTTCGGTAGCGAGCCATTTTGCGAGTACTACCTTCTGCTGATTTCCACCACTCAAATTGGTGACCTTTTTATATATACTGTCAGTAGCAATATTTAATTTACTAACATACTCATTTGCCACTTTATTTAATTGCATTTCTCGTAGAAACCCAATACGTGCAGCTTGTGAGAGAATGGATATTGTTATATTTTCCTTAATGGTCATATCCAACATAAGGCCTTCCCTTCTTCTGTCTGCAGGAATGAAGGCTATCCCGTTATTAATTGCATCTTCCGGACTATTTATTCGGGTTGGAATTCCCTTTATATATATTTCACCTTTATCAGACTGCGATAGACCGAAGAGGAATAAGAAAACATCTTCAATTCCACAGCCCTCGAGACCTGCTAATCCAAGGATCTCTCCCTTTTTTAGAGAAAGATTAATGTTATCGAGTTTTCCTTTTTTGATAATTCCTTTCACCTCTAATAAAATCTCTTTACTTGTCTGTTTCTTTCTTTCTGGAAACGTTTCATCAATGCTGGTGCCTACCATCATATTCACAACATCAGAGGTTGTAACATCTTCAATTTTTACCGTAGAAATGTGACGTCCATCCCTTAATATTGTAACCCAATCAGCTATTTCAAATAGCTCCTGAAGGCGATGAGATACTAGAATGATAGTCACACCTTGTGATGTCAATGTTCTGAGAATGTCGAAAAGCACTTGAGTTTCATCCTCGGTGAGAGCTGAGTTTGGCTCGTCCAGGATAAGGATTTTTGCTTCTTCTAAAAGCGCTCTTGAAATTTCCACCAATTGCTGTTGGCCTATGGTAAGATCAGCCACCTTCACATCCGGGGAGATATCGGCCCCTATCTTCTCAAGCATCTGTTCTGATAGGCGCTTCATTTTTTTAGTATCTAAAAAGCCTATTTTACTGCGTTTCTCTTTTGCTACAAACATATTTGCAGAGATAGTAAGATCTGGGAAGAGATTTAATTCCTGATAAACAATGCTAATTCCATGTTTCCTTGCCTGCAATGGATCGTTGATTTCACATTCTTTTCCTTCGAGCTTTACTGTCCCGCTGTCCTGCTGTACTATACCTGTTAATATTTTCATAAGCGTTGATTTTCCAGCACCATTCTCACCCACAATGGCTTGTATTTGACCATTATATATATCGAAACTGACATCGTTGAGAGCCTGGACCCCTCCGAAATGCTTTACTATATTCTCGAATCTTATAATACATGTGTCCATCTTGATTTCTCCAAAGCGAAAATATAGATAATGGATCAGGAAAGCTTATATCAATTATTCTACATAATATTTGAAAATATAGTATGAGTCATATTATTGCTATAAACTTATAAAAGACCTGGAAGAAAATTTGTTAAACTTTCTTCCAGGTAAATAATTTAAACTCACTCACACATGAATGTAGCCCTATCACGTTTTAAAGCAAATGTGTCTTACTACTTAGTATAATAAATCGATTCTCGCTCGATATAGTAATCGACATTCTCTTTGGTTACTATTTCCATATTCATACGTACGAACCCTTGTGGTAGAGGCTTTCCATTAGCAATGTGATCATATAGCGCCTTGACTGGAAAATATCCCTGATTGTATGGATCCTGACCCAGCGTCCATTTAGAATGGCCTTCTTTAATAAGATCAAGGGTTTCAGGTAGGAGATCGTGTCCAAAAGCAATTACGTCCCGACCGCTTCTTTTCACCATCTCAGCACCATTTCGTGTATCTACGGCACAAGTGCCATAATGAGCCCCAAGATCAGGGTTTGCAGCAAAAACATTTTCTATGACACTGAAATTTTTAGCTGTATCTAAGCCAGAATCATATTCTTGAATGACCTCAATGTTCGGAGCATTTGCAATGCCGTCTTTAAATCCGTTAACCCGCTGTTGCAAACCATAGTCACCAAATACACATTCTGTAATAGCAACTCTGATCTTTTTCGTTATTCCATTAGTTTCAAGATAATCTTTTAAAATTTTTGCCTGAACCTGTCCCTCATTGTATAGATCCGCACCACTGAAGAATATGCGCTTTGAATCAGGAGCATCGTTATTTGTAGTTACCGTTGGAATACCCATTTCAATGGCCTTATTAATAATAGGAGTCATTTGACCAGGGGTAAGAACGATAATGATCAATCCATCCACGCCCTTTTCGATCAGGCTCTCAATAATTGCAATCTGCTGTTGTGGATCGAATTTTGCCGGACCCAGGTATTCGAGTCTGACGCCTAAATCCTTTGCTGCCTGTCTAGCTCCATACTCTACGGGCACCCAGAATGGGTTGCCTAGCATGGGCAGTATGAATCCTATATGTACAGCATCCTCAGGTAATGCTTCTTCTTCTGGTTTTTGTGCTCCCATTGCAATAGCGCCGCTCACCAGGAACACCAAAACAATTAAAAAGAACATAAATTTGAATTTTGAAAAGCACAACTTGGTTGAAAACATTGTAAGCCTCCTTAATTAAAATTTTTCTGATATACCATAGAAGTACATCAGTTATTTGCATCTGTTAAAAATACTATCTCTTAATAAACCTTCCTATTGCTACAGCCAGTACAACAATCACGCCACTCACAATTACCTGCGTATAAACAGATATTCCAAGGAGAACTAAACCATTTCGCACTATACCAATAATAAAAATCCCGAGCAGACTACCAAGCACTGTGCCTGCTCCGCCGCCAAGTTTGGTTCCCCCTATGATTACAGCAGCAATAACATCCAGTTCGTAACCGGTACCTCCGTTTGGATCAGCAGATTGCATGTGTGCCAATCCAATTGTTCCTGAAATACCTGACATGAGTCCCATGATAATTAGAGAGAATAGTTTGATCCTATTTACATGAACACCTGAATAGATAGCGGCATTCAGGTTACTTCCAGTAGCATAGACGCGTCTCCCAAAAATCGTTTTGAGAAGTATAATAGAACCAATAAAAACAAGGCTTATCATGATAATTGCCGGTACAGGTACAATCCCTGCCAATTTTCCAATTCCAAGCTCAAAAAATGGACCTGTTTTCGCAAATCTTTCAACTGGATAGCCACCAGATGACCACCAGGTAATACCGCGAAAGATACTCATAGTACCGATTGTAACGATTATTGTTGGTACTCGTAGAGCAATGCTCAATGCTCCATTAACGGCCCCACACATCATACCAACTGCCCAGGCAATGAGCATCGCAACCCATGTATTGGTACCTTGCCGTAAAAGGAGACCCATTACTATCATGGTAAGTCCAAAGATAGAACCTACCGAAAGGTCTACTTCGCCACACACAAGAACAAATGTCATGCCCACAGCCATAATTCCTAATAAGGCCACCTGTCGGGAAACAGTGAGCAGGTTCGACAAAGAGAAAAAATAAGGAGTCGTGACCGAAAAAACCGCAAAGACTGCTATTAACCCGAGAAGTACTCCTTTTTCCTCAAATCGATCAAAAGCTTTTTTTATTCCTTTTCCAGCTTTTATCACAGACTTTTGGTTTCCTACCATTATTTGTGTTGTATTACCATTCTCCTTCTGACTATTTTCCACATTTTCTCCCTTTGCAAAATCTATATATTAAAAAGGAGGCTTCATTCTTGATTCTGCCACCCCCACAATATTACTCGATCATTCTCAAAAGTTACAAACAGATACTTTTTTGTACTCTCCCTGTAGATCCAGTTTTTCATTGGAAGACATCCGCATTCCGGGTTTATTACATCGATGATATCATCTGGTTTATCAAACATATCCAGGATCATTTCTGTCGTCATTCCAGGTCTAATTTCTCTCTGTAGGATGTTATTTAATAACTCTGAATCTTTATATTTTTGTTGTATTTTCTCCTGCCAATTATTGTCATTATCCTGATTAATAGTTTCTCCTGTTGTTGCATAAAAAACAGTTAAGAAATAAATAATAGTAAAGAATATTATTTTAAAATAGTGTGATGGGGATAAACTTTCTTTCACTTTAAATTCCCTAACCCGGACAAACCGTATTCTTGCAACTTCGGGCTTGCCCGACTTTTAGAATATGTTTCCTGCAAACTAAAGTTTGTGAAAAAAAAAGCAAGGAAATTGTTATTAAAGTACTAACGCTTTTTATTATGTTCTAATTTTGACTTTTGATCTACATCATTCCTTTTTGTTTATAATAAGATCTTGCTTCTTTCAATATCTCATCTATTGCTTTATCCTGATCTTCAGAGAGTGGCTCAGGCTCATGCTCGGATAGTATCTCCTGCATCTTATCTTTAGCATAGTCTATTGTGCTTCTCTTACCTTTCTGTATCCATTCAGGATATGTGAATCTATCAGCAACTTTTGGCATGTAATCCTGTGTTTGCCATAACTTTCGCGTATGTGCGGTATTTAAATAGTATCCTGGTATTGGTCCGGTTTTTTCTATTAGATCGATGGCCAATGTTTCATCTGATACCTGGACACTCTCAATAAAACGACCTATCATCCCGGCAACATCGTCATCTAAAATCGACAGTACAGGATTATACGAAAGTTCTCCGTATAGTCCACCGTGCAGGATTACAACATTGACTCCAGATACAGCAGCGAGAATAGAGCTAATACCCTTTTCATACCCGCATTGGTAGTCTATTAGCTTAGAGCTGCTAAAAGCGGTTATACTTGAATAGGTTGGTACTCCGTATTTTCGCCAAATTTGATTGAATATCGTCTGATGCAGGCTGTTTGCTATGGAGCCAAAGGCAGGAGAGCCAGTAATCATATCTGAAAACATTACAAAGTTACCAACCCATACTCGGTGTCCCGGTTTAATAAGCTGTGTGAGCACTAGTCCGGCAATGATTTCAGCATTGTTAGTTATTGTTGAGCCAACGATTGTCACAGGCCCTGTCGTTCCCATGCCTGCACCAGAAGATACATGATAGGGAAGTCCAGCTTCTGTATATCTAAATATTGTTTCTACTGCACCTTCATAATATGTGAGCGGCGGTGATGCATTTACCAGACCAAGGATGTCGCATCCCAACGCTTTTGCAATTTTTATACTAAAGATCTCGCTGTCTTTGACGCTCCCTGACATTTGAACCTTTGATGAATATTTTGCTTTTGCGGCAACCATTTCCGGTATAGCCATAACTTCCGGAAGTCCTTCCCATCCGTAGTAGGGAGAATAGCATACTATCATATGAAGATTGTCGAGGGCGTCTAAAACTTTGATTCCATCAATGGTTTCTGATTCAGTAGCAGGTCGGCTCTCCCATGTATCGAGATCAACAGTCTGCATCCCACAGGATGATAAGAAATACAATGTGTTCCCACCAAGTCTAATATCGTTTTTTGGGTCTCTTGCTTTGATGTGAAAACTGCTTGGGCATCTGCGTAAACATTCTTCTACCATGCTTGGAGGTATTCGGACACGCATATCTTTCCGATCAACCCGACATCCGTGATCTTCTAAAATATCCAATCCTTTTTTATGCTCAAATCTTACTCCTGTTTCCTCAAGTATCTCTAAGGTTCCTCTATGGATCTTCTCTATTTGTTCATTGCGTAAGATTTCTAATGGTTTAAAGTCACATATAAATCCTTTTAAAGGCATATTACTAATTCTCCTAAGGTGATTATTAACTAACAAGTTTATTAAATAGATTCACCCCTAAAGGAGCTGTAGGCGCATATCCATCTGCTTGAGCAAGAGCGCTAACCATAGAGATTCCAATACTATGGATATCTCCAAATACTGTTCCTGCAACAATAATACCTTTACCTTTCTCTTTTGGCCTCTTCTTCTAAACTCTTCTAAAATTGTAGGCATAGCGTTTTTTACAACTTCAGCGCCTCCAATCAAATCCGGAAGAAAAAAATCGCCTTTACTATACCCATCTCCGATTTCTCTCATAGCCTTTGTTAATATCTCTAATGATTTTACAGGATCAATTCCCTCCTCGACCGCTTTTTTTGCCCAGTATACTCCAGCTTCATTATCATAATTTCCAACAGTTTTTCGCAACTTTTTAAGAGTTTCATCAATCAACTTCAATACCTCAAATAAGCAAATATTGGATACGAAATAATTTTCAATAAGATTTCATTATTATATACCACAACAAGTCAGTTTTATTTTTTCTTTTTAAGCTAAATGTCTATTGATTAGTATAGAGATAAGCCGGGTCTTACTTTGTTGCAGATGATTTTCTAATAATTGTTTTGCCTGCACAACATCCCGTAGGCAGAGCGCATCTAGAATTGCTAAATGCTCTCTTGTAGCAAGTTTTCTTACTTCACTATTCCGAAACCCAAGCTCCCGAAACCGTTGAATTAGTCTGTATAATTGATGAAGCATTGAAATAAGACGTTTCTTTCGGCTAGTTTCGATATAGTATTTGTGAAACATTTCATCCATATCAGTATGCTTTTTCGAGTCTTGTGTTTGAGCGATATTCTCGATTTTTCCACGGATTTCCATTAAATCATTAATTTTTAAGGTGGGTGCGGACATTTCTAAAGCCAATATTTCTAAGGATTGACGGATTTCGAATATCTCCTCTATATCATCTGCAGTGAAAGGGAAAATACGAGCACCACGTTTGAGAATGATTTCAATAAGTCCATCTTGTTCTAACTGACGAAGAATCTGTCGTATTGGCGTACGACTAACATTGAACTCTTCTGCGAGGGCATCCTCCTTCAGCCAGGTATCCGCAGGATATTTTCCCTGTAGTATACGGTCGAAGAGTAGCACATAAATATCATCCAATTAGTATATACTCCTTTATGGTAATAATTTGTATACTAATTATACAATTATTAAGTTAAATGTCAACAGAAATTTATTTATTAGTATACAAATAATCTTTTTTATTGAAAATTACATTGATAATTAATAAAATTGTATACATGGCTCTTTTCTATATTGGCTATTTTCTGAATATTTATTATAATCGTATACAAATTATAAAAAATATATTGACAAATGTTTAAGAATAAATATTATTTTGTATCTTACATGAATTAATAATTTGTAATTTGCTGCCGGGTTTAAGAGAATAAAAAAACAGTTCACCAGATCCTGTTTTTTAAAATAATAAGGAAAAAAGAAATGGATTGTGAGAAACAAATTGAAAGATGTATGAATAAGATCGGGCTGAGTAAGGAGAAGGACATAAAAGAGCAATTGAGACTCAGCATAAAGCAGGAAAGAGAAGAGAAAGAAAAAATTACAGCTGACAAAATAATTTCCCGGCTCAAAAACGGGGATTTTAAAAATACGGCTATGGATGTTGTGATGTTAACGCGTCCATCTTTGTTTAGCTCTTTGCTCAGTGAATTAAGGCAGAAATTAGACATCCATTTTTCCACCTCTGATTCGACTTTACAAAGAGACTCGGCACTGTTTTTTATTGATTTAACACTCAATTTGAGATCCTTTTTACCAAATTGGAGCCTGGGAAACAAAGACCTTTATTTAGAAGACCATTTAAAAGAGGACGAAATCGGGCGTCAAATCAATGAGAATTTAGGATTGCTGAAAAAGTGGGAAAAAGACAATACCATTTTTCAAAAAGAGTTAATTTCCATTTTAAACAAGACAACCAAAGAGCGGCTTTTCAGCGAAGACGTGAGTAAGGATGATTTACAGGAAATTGCTAATAAAGTAGTGGGTGAAAGTATTGAGCATTATTTGAGCAGAATGTTTGAATTTATTGATACAAGTAATTTGAAAAAAATCACTCAAATGAGAAATGAAAATGAAACATTGACAGAGATTGGAAATGATTACGCAGCCCACCTTCATGAAACTATGTTGCTTGGAGCATCATTTGTAACCACCAACCCTCAATTAGCCTATATAAACTTTGAAAGAAATCTTGATACTAGCGATACGGGAATCGATGATTTAGTCAGCCAATTTTTGAAATCGAAAAAAATTGAAAAAACAGAGGCGCTTGGACCCGATATTGTTGAGCAGTTTACAGATATTTTCACTTCTGAAGTCGTTATAAAGAATGCCAGCTTGCTGAGGGATCTTTTTCTTTTAACCGAGGGCAGGATGGGGCATGTGTGTCTTCAGGTCAATCCTCTTTACCATGGAAATGCTGAAAAAATGGTGGAAAATGCCCTTGAGATATATGTATATCTTTATGAAAGGCTTGGAGGAATCCCGAATGTGGTATTTAAGCTACCGGGGACAAAGGCCGGGCTGGAAGTTGAGAGGACCCTGACCAACATTGGAATCGGGACCAATATAACCGTTGAATTCGGGCTTTTCCAAATAATCCCTTTTGTCAAGGCGATAAATATTGAGAATACGATTGTGTCGCTTTTAACACTGATGGATGGACGCATGTCTTTCCCTGTGCGTGATGAGCTGCTTTCTCTTGGTGTGCCGGAGGCAAAAGAGGCCGCGCAATGGGCTGGTGTAGCAGTTGGTAGAAGGGCGTATGAGCTTCTTTACTCAAAAAAGCACTTTGCTCTTGATCCGGCCAGAATCAAATTATTGATCGCATCGTTGAGAAATTATGATAACTTTTTTCCGGACATCACGGAGCTGATGGGAGTCCCTATAATAACAGTTTTTCCAAATATACGAAACCAGTTCGACAATGAACCCCATGCAATAGAACCTGAAACTGTAAAGAAGAAAATAGACGGATCTATATTAAAAACACTCTGTAAAAGTGAAATATTTAAACAGGCGTACTATGTGAAGGGAGATCCGGAAGAATTTAAACCCGAGACAGTACTTTCACTCGAAAACACCGAGGAAGTTCAAAATTGGACACCCATAAAGGCAACACTGGATGCCTTTATCGATGCTCGCAAAAAAACAGAGGAAGTTCTTAAAAGTAGGATGCGGAATATTATTACTTCCTGAATTATCATGCAGGAAGACGTGATTCGAATTCGGTAAATACTTCACAACAACAAAAAGAGGCTCGGGCTATGGAGAAAAAAACATCATTTTTACCATCTTATTTAAGGTGTAGTTTTTGTGGAACATTAATATCTCCAGAGGGTAAAATGGCGGAAGAAAGTGATAGGGTTTTTTGCAATGCAAACCATCGAAATTATTTTTTATTGAATATATCCATCCAGGATCTCAGCGCGAAAAGCTTGAGCCTGTCAACTAAATCTAATGACTCTTCTCTTGAAGGGATAGATGTTGTGACACTGGAGGTGATAAATGGGGCTCTTACCTCGATATGTGAGCAAATGGGAAAAACAATGCTTAGGACAGCTTATTCACCGGTCTTTTATGAGGGCAATGATTTTACATGCGCGCTGTTTGACAAAGGTATCGAGCTTCTGGCGCAGTTTGAGGGAAACCCCGCCCAGTTGGGATCTTTGAAGTTTGCTGTGACAGGCGGTCTTGCAAGTTTCAGGGATGAGGATAGCGACAATAATATTTATCCCGGCGATGTCATAATCCATAATGACGCGTTTTTGGGTGCTCCCCACCTGCCGGAATTCTGTATGATAAAGCCTATCTATTACCATGACGAATTGGTTGGGTATGCCACCAATATTGCCCATCACTCTGATATTGGAGGTAAAAGCCCCGGCGGTTTTCCTGGTGATGCTACAGAAATATATCAGGAGGGAATAATGATACCGCCTTCTAAGCTTTTCGAAAAGGGCAGGGAACGAGATGAAATCTGGAAAATAATATTGATGAACGTCCGCACCCCGGGAAACACGTACGGGGATTTAATGGCAATGTACGGGTCTCTGGTAACAGCTGAAAATCAAACAGTAGAACTCATTGAGAAGTACGGTTTAGATACCTTTCTAAAGTACACCCAGGAAGTAAAAAATTACGCGGAAAGGAAGATGAGAGCGGAAATAAAGAAGATTCCATCAGGTACGTATTCGGGTGTGCGCTCGATCGATGATGATGGTATAGAGGACAGGCCCTACAATATTCGTGTGTGTGTAAAAGTGGAGGATGAGGACATTATATTTGATTTTCGGGAAACAGACTCGCAGGCTATCGGGCCTGTAAACTGCCCTTTTGGAGTTGGTGTTTCCGGAGCCGTCAATGCAATATTCAATTTAGTAGACCCCACAATTCCTCACAATGAAGGCGCGTTCCGTCCACTGCATTTCATCATTCCCCCCGGTAAATTAATCAATGTTTTGTACCCCAGGCCTGTGAGCGGCGGTAACACCGAAACACTAAACCTCACGGCATCATCAGTAATGGATGCACTGAGCAATGCCATCCCGGAGCGGGTGTCGGCGAGCGGTGCCGAAACATGCACCATCTTTACTGTCGGCGGGGTGGATGACAGGAAGGACTCGCATGTTTATACCATGTGTATGTGGGAGCCCGGAGGATGGGGAGGAAGGTCTAAAAAAGATGGAGAATCTACTATTTTAACCTATTGCGGAACAACCTCGATGAACTTCTCTGTTGAAGTAACTGAAACTATATGGCCCTGGAGAGTCGACAGGTACGAGCTTAGAATGGATTCCGGAGGTGTGGGGAAATTCAGGGGTGGTCTTGGGCTTATAAGAGAATATGAATTAATTGGCGATGGGGCCGTAATAGGTGGACACGCGAACAGGCACAAGTTCCCGCCTGAAGGCATATTCGGCGGCGGCAAGGGTGGTGCAACCGAATACTACCTGGGTAAGGAATTTGAAAGGATTACTGACTACTCGCCTAATATAGTATCCCCATGTAAGTTTTCAGGAGTATCTATAAAAAAAGGGAGTAAATTATTGATATACAGCGCGGGAGGCGGCGGATACGGAAAACCCGAAGACAGGACCCCGGAATTTGTAAGGGACGATTTAATAAACGGGTATATCAGCCCGGAAACCGCTGAAAAGGATTATGGGCTTTCAAAGGCGGAAGTAAAAAAAATAGTTGATGAATACTGGTTCGAGTAAATAAGCAGATCGACACAGTAATAGAATAATACTTAGGAGGACCGAATGATTGTGAGCTGGGGTGTTTTGGGATGCGGCATGATAGCAGATATGGAGCTGATTCCGGCAATTAAAGAAGCAAAGAACGCCGAGCTTGTAAGTGTTATGAGCAGGAGCAAGGAGAAAGCCGAAAAGTTCAGCTCAAAGCATGATGTTCCCAGATACTACACAGATATCGATGAATTTCTCAAAGATCCCTCACTGGATGTTGTCTATATCGCAACTCCCCCTCATGTTCATTGTGAGCAGACGGTAAAAGTTGCTGAATATGGAAAACATGTACTGTGTGAAAAACCGATGGCAGCAGCCATTGAAGACTGTGAAAAAATGATAGAAGCTTGTGGCAAAGCAGGGATAAAGTTAATGGTTGGATGTATGATGCGTTTTCAGTCTGTGCATGAAAAAACCAAGGAGATTATTGACAGCGGCATGTTAGGAAAAATCTTGTTGGTGAAAATCCAAGGATCTTTTTATTATCCTCCTGATCCAAACTGGAGACTGAAGCCCGAAATAGCAGGTGGGGGTTCACTTATCGACATGGGCATACACTGTATAGATCTGGCAAGATTCTTCGCCGGAGAAATGGTTGAGGTGAGCGCTTTTGTTGGAAATCTGTTATTTGATTATCCGGTCGAAGACTCATCTATCGTATCATTGAAATTTGAAAGCGGGGCCTTTGGCTTTATCGAGAGCTATTACAGCGCTTTTTACACTGAAAACAGGTATGAAATTATTGGATCCAAAGGCACGCTTTTCGGTGAAAAGTCTATCTGGGGAAACCGGACAACAGGGGTATTAAAAAGTTTTGCAGGCAAGATTGGAAGGACCCACGATTTTGGGCTTGCGCCTCCCTGGGGCCAGGACCCTTCACTTGGCGGTCCTGGTACAGTCATCAAAGAATATAATCTTTTACCCCGTAATACTTTTACTGCCGAAGTAGAGCACTTTTCAGACTGTATCATACAAGATAAAGAGCCGTGCATAACAGGTACAGAAGGATTACGGGATCTTCAGGTAGTGCATGCTGCCTACAGATCAGCAAAGGAAGGAAAAATGGTAAGGATAACCCATTCTAAATAAACAGGAGAGTGTGTAGATGCCTCAGGAACGTCCAGCGACACTAATTGCAGGAATTGATACCGGAGGGACTTTCACGGACACAATAATGATTGACACGGAAAGTAAGAATGTTTATTTAAACAAAGTTTCGTCCACTCCTCAGGACCCGTCCATAGCATTTATTAATGGATTGAATAAAACCGGACAGAATATCAGCAGTTTAAAGCGAATAACACACGGTACCACCCATGCGATCAATACAATAATTCAACGAAAAGGAGCTATTACCGGATTGATCACGACCAGGGGCTTCAGGGATATACTCGAGATACGGAGAGGAAACAGGCCGAGGGGGCGCGCGTTTGATCTTCAGTGGACAAAACCGAAGCCGCTGGTACCCAGGTATCTAAGGGTAGGAGTTAAAGAGAGAGTGGATGCTGACGGGAACGTGCTCTGTGAGCTCGATAAAGAACACCTGTTAAAAGCGGTTCATTTTTTGATGAAACACGGGGTCAACTCCATAGCAATTTGTTTTTTGTTTTCATACAGAAATCCTATTCACGAGAAAAATGCAAAAGAAATGATACAGAAAAAATTTCCGAATCTCTATATCTCTATATCTTCTGAAATTCTTCCTGAATGGAGAGAGTATGAGAGGAGTTGCGCAACAGTCGCGGACGCATATGTTAAAATGGTTATGTCGAATTATATAGGCAACCTTGAAAAAAAACTGAAAACCAGCGGGTACAACAGGCCCTTTTACATCATGAACTCAAACGGCGGAATAATGACTTCAAATATAACAAAAGAGCAGCCTGTGCAGACGTTTCTCTCGGGCCCGGTTGCGGGAGTGGTAGCTGCTAATTTTATAGGCAAGAAGGCGGGCTTTGATGACCTTATAAGTATAGATATGGGAGGGACAAGCTTCGACTCCGGCATAATAAGGAAGGGCAAATTCATTTACACAACGGAAAAGGAAATTGAAGAAGGGGTGCCGGTAAAAATTTCCATGCTCGATATCAGGACGATAGGCGCAGGCGGGGGAAGTATAGCCTGGATCGACAGCGGAGGCGTTCTCAAGGTTGGGCCTCAGAGCGCCGGGGCGGATCCCGGACCGGTGTGCTACAGAACCGGTGGAGAGGATCCGACTGTTACCGATGCCAATCTTGTTTTAGGACGTTTGAACCCTGAATATTTTTTAGGAGGCGAACAGAAACTTGAAGTGGATTTAGCAAAAGAAGTAATTCAGGATAAGATTGCCGGGCCTCTGAACCTTCCTCTTATAGAGGCTGCGCTGGGCATAATAAAGGTTGTTGTTGTAAATATGGCTCAGGACCTTCGTGTCATTACGACTGAAAGAGGCTATGACCCGAGAAAATTTGCGCTCGTGGCCTTCGGGGGGGCGGGGCCCCTTCACGCAGCGTTGATTGCGAGAGAAATGGGAATAAAGCATGTGGTGGTTCCCCCTTACCCCGGTATTACTTCCGCGATCGGTTTGCTCTTATCTGATCTAAAATTTGATACCGTTCGTTCTTTATACTCCTGTATTGAGAGAGACGGGACAGATTTGATTGCGAAATATCTTTCCGAGATGTTGAGGCAGGGAATAACGTTAATCGAGGATGAAGGGTATATAGGCGAGCCGATTTGTCAGACTTCCCTGGATATGAGGTACAGAGGACAGAATTATCAAATCAATATTCCGGTAGATAAAAACAATTTATCGGTGGAAGATATTGCCCAGCGTTTTGATGAAAGGCACAAATACCTGTACGGATTCTCCCTCCAGGGTACTCCCCATGAAGTACTGCTTGTGAGGACGAGCGTAATTGGAAAGGTATTGGAAGAAGATGATATCCTGAAAACTTTTTCTGTAATTGAGAAGGGAGAATCAACCGCAGAACCTGTGGAGCTGCGTAAAGTGTGGGAGGATTCAAATCAGCTTGTGGATTGTAAGGTCTATAAACGGGTAAATTTGAGTAAAAAAATAATTATCGAAGGGCCCGCGGTTATTGAGGAGATGGACTCAACAGTAATTGTTCCATCGTGGTCTCAGGCAGCGACAGACCCTTTTGGAAATTTAATAATCTCTATAAATATAGCTTGACAGGACATCAGACATAAGAAGGGGAAAATTTGTTATGGACGCATTGAATGTTCTTTCTGCAGAAGATGTTGTAAGTATACATGAAGCCGCAATGGGGATTTTGGAAAAGACAGGCCTTTTTATTTACCACAAGAATATGCTGAACAAACTACAGGAAGCGGGTTTCAGGGCAGATGAAAGTAAAAAGCTGGTGTGGTTTTCCGGTAATTTGGTTGAAGAATATCTTAAAAAGGCCCCGGGGAAGTTTATCCTGGCCTCCAGGACCGGTAAATATGATTTGCCCCTTGGTGAAGGAAAAACTTTTACAAGAACAATATCAGGGTCTTACCGGCTCTTTGAGCCCAGCTTAAAAAAGTGCAGGGACGGTACCCCCCGGGACACTGCCAGGGTAACCAAACTAATGGATGGCCTCGAGAACATAAATTTCTGCGGGGGAGTTCTTTACCCCTGGACTAGCCCTGTTGCCACGAGGGACATAGAGCTGCTGAAAATAATGTTTGAAAATACTGAAAAACACATATTCTTCAACCCTTACGGATTGAGGAACATGCAATACATAGGGGAAATGCTTGATGTTTTGGATTCTGAAAGGAAAAACCTTAACGGGTCACTGGTTTCCGCCAACACCTGTCCCATAAGCCCGCTCCAGTATCCGGAGCACGAGATAGATGTATTAATAGAAGCAGCAAATAGGAATATTCCAAACCAGGTCGGGTCCACACCGCTGGCCGGGGCCGCCAGCCCAATAACAATTGCCGGTCAGCTGACGTTGATGCATGCGGAGATACTTGCGGCAGCTGTAATGGTCCAGGTGGAAAACCCGGGGGCTCCTGTAATATATGAGCCGAGACCAAACCCCATGGACATGCGTACGGGAAATGCGTTGTGGGGAAATGTCGAGTGGGGATTGACTTCCGCGGCCGCTCAACAGCTGGGCAAACATTGTGGGCTTCCGACGGACTTTTCGGGGGGCACAACGGAATCAAAAATTACAGACCAGCAGGCGGGAATAGAAAAATCGTTGAATATGATGATAATAGGATTGGTAAAGCCGGACATCATTTCCGGGATAGGTATACTTGAAACAATTAATGCCACCAGTTTCGAACAGCTGGTAATAGATGATGAGATCTGTGCGCGGGTTTTCAGAGTGCTTCGCGGGATTGACGTTAACAAAGAGACAATTGCGGCTGATCTGATAGATAAGATAGGGCCCGGGGGAAGTTTTCTCAACGAAGAGCACACGTTGAGTCATTTTAAAGACGATTTTCTCTGGAACACGATTTTTGACAGGAACATTCGTGAAAAGTGGGAGGAGGAAGGGGGCCGGGATATTGTTGAGGTTGCTGGGGAAAAAGCTGAAAAGGTTATAGAGACAAACAATCCTGCTACTCTTTCTGAAAAAACAAAAAAAGAGCTTGCATTGATCCTTAAAAAGGCGCAAGATGAGCTGGTTAATTGATGTTTTTAGTTAAATAAAATTGAGGTAAAGGGGATGGAGATACAAAAATCTTCCATAGTAAAAATGGAGAACATTTGTGGGAAGGGGGAGTATCAAGTTTGACGGATCGGAGAATAATATGGAAAAATTGGCAATAAATGGGGGGAAAAAAGTAATTGAAGGGAGTCTGCCCACAATTCGTGACAAAAGCGGGAGAGAAATAGGGGATGAAGAGCTCAATCTGGTAACAGAAGTTGTCAGGTCCGGGAGCCTGAGTTTCCTCAGCGGAGATAAAGTCAGGAAGTTTGAGGATGATTTTTCAGCAATGTACGGGATCAACACATCTGTTGCAGTTAGCTCAGGTACTGCCGCACTTCACACTGCAGTAAATTTTATTAATGTTGACCCGGGAGATGAGGTCATTACCTCGGCGATAACGGATATGGGTACAGTTATAGCAATTTTGTATCAAAATGCCATACCGGTTTTCGCTGATGTTGACCCTGTCACTCAAACCATTGACCCGGACGATATTGAAAAGAAAATCAGCGGTAGAACAAAAGCTATCATTGTGGTTCATATATACGGCCATCCCTGTGATATGGACCCGATAATGGAGATAGCCGGAAAGAATGGGCTTGCTGTAATAGAGGATTGCGCTCAATCGCTCCTTACAGAATATAAAGGACAGAAAGCAGGAACAATCGGGGATGCAGGATGTTTTAGTTTCCAGCAGAGCAAACATATTACGACAGGTGATGGTGGGATGGTTATCACAAATAAAGATGACGCCTTTGGCAGGAAGCTGAAACAGTGCGCCGATAAAGGATGGCCGAGGCATTTGTACCGGGATCATTTATTCCTCGCTCCAAATTATCATATGACCGAGCTGCAGGCAGCCGTCGGTATAGCTCAATTAACAAAATTAAAAAGGTCTGTAGAAAATAGACGTAAAAACGCCAGGTTCCTGAGCTCGCTGATCAGGGATGTACGCGGGATAATACCCCCTGTTGAAAGGGAGTGGGCGTTTCACAGCTATTGTTATTTCTGTATGGGTGTAAATGTAAACGACTTTAAAGTTACAACTTCAGATATAGCGAAAGCGCTCACTGCCGAAGGATACGAGGCCCATCCAGGATATTTACCTATGCCTATATATCGCTATGATCTTCTGCAAAAACCCTTTGGAAAATCTGAATATCCCTATAGTATTTCCAGTATTGGAAATCCTTCGACTTACAAAGAGGGTTTATGTCCGAGTGCAGAAAAAATTTGTAAAGAAACCTTGTATTGTCCCTGGAATGAGAAATATACGGAGGAAAACATTCAGGACATAGCAGCCGGAATAAGGAAAGTTGCTGAGTATTACCAGAAATAAACTCAGGAAGTTTATTATTTATTGAGAATTTTAAAACCCCGGATAGCGACGGGGCTGCATGCAAAAGGGCAAAACATGAAAATACATAAAGTAGGTCTAAGCGAAGGAAAAAAATTAGATGTGAGATATCCCATAGGTGTAGATATTACAATAATGATGGATGGGGATACAGGTGGAACAAAATATTTAACGGAAAATATAACCAGGATAAAACCCGGTCTTACCTTGAGTCCACCCCATTCTCATAAAGACATAGAAGAGATAACCTATGTAATCGAAGGCACGGGGGAGGTATGGATAGATGGAAAAACCTGCGAAATTAAAAAGGGAGATTCCCTGCTTTGGCCTGTAAACAGCAGGCACACCGTGAGGAATACAGGGCAAGACACATTGGTTCTTTTGTGCCTTTTTTCTACCCCCAACTATAGAAAAGAAGGGGCTTATTTGAGACATGAAGATGAGGTTGTCGAGTTTTAAGGAAACATAAAGCAAAGATGATAAAATTAAGCGTGTGTGTAGAAACTGTTTTTACCGACCTGCCCTATGACAAAAGGGCGAGGCAGGTAGCCCGGTTAGGTTTTCCAGGGATTGAATTCTGGCATCACGACCTAAAATATGACGGTGTGAAATCGATCGAGGAGAAAAAAGATATCGAAGCCCTTTCCAGAGCTGTAAAGGAGACCGGGCTTGTTGTAACGAATTTCTTACTGAATTCTCCGGATGGAAAGAGGGGCGGGTCGCTGGTAGACCCTGGTGACAGGAAGAGATATTTAGAGCGGGTGAAAGAGGCGGTGCCGGTAGCGCGTAAATTGAATTGCAGGAAATTAACGACGTGCAGCGGAAATATTGTCGAAGGGATGAGCAATGAAGACCAGTACAGGAGCATGATAGATACCCTTTCTGCAGCTGCCGGGATAGTTGAAGATGATGGAATTGTATTAATCCTGGAACCACTCAACAGCATTGTCGGTGCTGCTCACAAGGGGCACAGAGGGTGCTTTCTCAATTCAGGGCGGGAAGGCGCAAGGATTGTAAGAGAAATCGATCATAAGAATATCAGGTTACTCTTTGATATCTATCATATGCAGATCATGGAAGGAGATATTATCTCTACTATTGAGAGCAATATAGATATTATTGCACACATTGAAGGCGCCGGAGTTCCAGGAAGAAATGAAATATGGAAGGGTGAGCTGGACTATGCTTATATACTCAAGAGAATCAGTGAACTGGGGTATAAAGGGTACTTTGGATTAGAATATATACCTTCGATGGATTTCGAGTTGTCTTTAAGCAGGACGATCGAGTCTATTTTAAGTTGAAGAAGTTTCGGCAATGATGAAAACCTCGTGCTAATTTATTTGTTGAAAGTCTTTTTACTTTCACAACAAATTGAAAATACTTATAAATTGCATGCGTTTTATAACTACTATTGATAAAATGCCGCAGACCAACTTATTAAAAAAAGTCTTTTTCAAAACGAAAAATGCCTGGAGGGGTTATTGCAAAGCTCAATTGCATTAAAAATTTTTTCCGAGAAACATCATAATCGTTACAAACTTTACCCCCATTCTTTGAAACATTGGGAAAACAATTCTTTATTTATTATTAAAGACGTGAATAATAAGTATCTGGCGATTGTGGGGGACTATGCTTTCACACAGAAATTTGAGGGAAAATCTTTAAAAAAGTTGACAATAAAAGAAGACGAGCTTGAGGTAAGAATAGCAAATCTTACTCATCACAATCTTGATGTTCTGCGGAAAATATTTCCCTTTCTTTCCCCTTCTGTAAGCGGAGCCAAAGCCTCTTTCGGGGCTGGGGACCGTCTTGGGATAGTCACTCCTGCTCATATACATGCGTTTGAGAATAGCGGTCTTTTCCCGGTACTTGCCCGGGAATCGGTAAGGGAGATTACCAGGACAGAAAGGACCTGGGAAAGTGTGCTGGAGGACACAATATGGGGTTGTTTCGAAACTGGATACGAAGGACCATTTGGTGCGGATGCCGATCATGTCAAAGAGATACCTGATATACAGAAAGCTATAGATGCCGGGTACACAATGTTTACGATCGACCCCTCGGACCAGGTGCCTGAAAACCCCCAGTGCCTAAATAAAAAGGAACTTACGGAATTATATAACGCGGTCCCCGATCGAAAAAAGCTCGAAAATCTCTATTTAGGTAAGAGTTATACCATCAACGGGGAGAAATTGCATTTTACTCAGGAAAAATTAGTAAAAGTTGCAGTATTATACAGTAAAGCCCTCAACCATGTTGTAAAATGTTTTCAATACATAAAAGAGCACTCAAAAAAGAAGTTCGAACTGGAAGTTTCTGTTGATGAGACTCAATCGTCGACTGATCCTGTTTCTCATATATTCATAACCGAAGAGCTGCACCGGATGGGAGTGGATTTTCAAAATCTTGCCCTTCACTACGTGGGGACTTTTCAAAAGGCTGTTGATTACATAGGTGATGTAGGAGAGTTTACAAAGGACATGAAACGTCACGCGAGTATTGCCGGGATGCTGGGCGGTTACAAACTCAGCCTTCACTCGGGGGGGCTTAAATTTTCTGTGTACCCGGTTTTTTCAAAACTAACCGGGGGCTTGTTTCATGTAAAAATAAGTACAGGCTGGCTCGAGTCGATGAGAATTGTAATGAGACACAACCCGGGGTTGTACAGAAAGATCCATCCCTATATTTTAAAAACCTTTATCAGGGACAGGGCCTCGTATGATCTTAATACCGATCTCTCACTGATACCTGACATAAATACGGTTTCTGACAGTGACCTTGAAGGTCTGCTTGGCCAGGACGAAGCCCGTCAGCTTATACACACCGCCTACGGCTCCATTCTCAGCGCTAAGGATGAAAAGGGTAAATACTTTTTTAGAAATAGTGTCTATCAAACACTATTCAGCAATGAAGATGAACATTATCAGGCTGGTTACAGTCACTTAAAGAAGCACCTTGATTTGTTGCAAACGTAACGATATAGTCTAAATGACCATAGCGGAAGATATATTTTTTCTATTCTGTCAATTATGAGGCACAGGAGAGGATATCGGTATTGTATTAAAACCATGGTTTGGCTGAAACTCTGGATGCTGGTGATGACGGTTTCCTGCCGTACACGAGGAAATGAAATATAGAATATCTGTTTAATTTAGTAAAAATGCGGGAGGGGTGACATGTTGGAATTTGGAAAAGCAAGGGCACTTATTGATGATTTCAAAGGGGACGCGTACACTTATGGTTTGGAAAAGCTTTCCAGTGCGGGTAAAATTGTACGGGAGATCGGGCAAAAGGCAGTGCTGGTTAAAGATGTTTTCCCAGGGGGCGACTCTTATGTAAAAGAAATAAAGGAATCATTGAAGGGATCAGGTGTAGTGCTTGCCGGGGAGATTGAGGGGCCCGCGCCGAACGTGCCGCTCGAAGATTTAGACAGGATCATGGATGAATTAAAAGGGTTTGACCCTGAGGTTGTGATCAGCTTCGGCGGGGGGAGCACAATTGACGCGACCAAGGCGGCTGATGTGCTGTGCACTCTCGGCGGCAATATAGAAGAGTATTTTGGCGTCGGTCTTGTGACCAGTTCGCTGGAAGGATCAGGTAAGCAGCTGATCCCGCATGTGGCAATTCAGACTGCAGCGAGCTCCGGGGCCCATCTGACAAAGTACTCCAACATCACCAATGTGGAATCAGGACAAAAGAAATTAATAGTGGATGAGGCGGTGGTGCCTCCGTGCTCGATTTTTGATTATAAGGTTACCTTTTCCGCACCATTGAGCCTCACGGCCGACGGGGCTCTCGACGGGATAGCGCATTCGCTGGAGGTTTTTTACGGCGCTGTAAACAAACCGTATTACGAAAAGATGAAAGAGGTTGCGCGGGAGTGTGTAAGTTTAATTGTTAAGTATCTTCCACGGGTCATGAAGAACTCAAAAGATCCTGAAGGCAGGGAGGCAATGGGGCTTGGAACAGACCTTGGAGGGTATGCCATAATGCTCGGGGGCACGAACGGTGGACATCTCACAAGTTTTTCTCTAGTCGATGTGCTCAGCCACGGCAGGGCTTGCGCTATCATGAATCCCTACTATACAGTGTTTTTTGCCCCCAAGATCGAGGATCCACTTCGCCTTGTAGGAAAGATATTCAGGGATGCAGGGTACATTGATACAGACATTGATTCTTTGGCCGGGCGTGAGCTTGGAGTAGTTATTGCGAAGGCGATGATATCTTTCGAAAAGGATATCGGGTTTCCGTCCACCCTCGGTGAAGTTCCCGGTTTTACAGACGCTCACATTGGGCGTGCTTTAACTGCGGCCAAGAACCCGCAGTTAAAGATGAAATTGGAGAACATGCCGGTTTCTCTCACCGCAGAGATGGTTGATGAATACATGGGGCCTATACTGCAGTCAGCAATGTCCGGTGATCTGGAAATTATTAAAAATGTGTAGTCGATTGATGAGTAGATAAAGAAATGATAATTAAACTCGCTTACGGAAAAAAGTGTCTGGAATTCGCTCTTTCTGACAATATAAACACGACAGTCATCGAGCCGAAGTTTGTAAGCGGGCTGGAAGATCCAGCAGAAAAACTGAAAGGAGCACTGCGCAGCCCGATTTCGTTTCCGCATTTAAAAGATATCGTAAAGCCCCGGAATAAGGTAGGTAAAGTATTTAACGATATAACAGGGGCTACACCCTACCGTTTGATCATGCCGGTGATTCTTGATGAGCTGAAAGATGTTCCCATGGAAAAATTTACATTATTTAATACCCAATCTTTGTGAGTTCACATGTTTTAAAAAATGCGTGGCACATCCAGGATCAATATGGTCTTTCCTGGTGGGAAACATTGATTGTTTCGACAGCTCAGGTAGCGGGGTGTCGTTACCTACTTTCGGAAGATCTCCAGGGAAATCAGGAGTTTGGAGATCTGCGTGTTGCCAATCCATTCAATACACAACCTGCATTCTTCGAGTTAAAAATATCTCGTGGGCAGGCTTTGTTGACTTGGACCAGGAACAGCCATTGGGCCAATGATTACGGAAAAAAAAATTAGCGTACATGATTTCATAAATTTATGGTAACAGTTCAGCCCCCTCTATAAATAGAAAAATTACCAAAAAATGCCCATAAATAGCAATTTTTATTAAAAATACAAAATAAAAAGCTGAACTCCCCTGAAAATGTAATGTAATATTTGGCTGTGAAAACAGCCATGATAATTCAAGCTCGTCATATAACCC
>SDBV01003018.1_pt1 | contig 25071 bp, 39 predicted proteins | sample 2277081 | NCBI WGS metagenome assembly SDBV01 (sample SAMN10402039, study PRJNA504765) | marine sediment metagenome | isolation source: marine sediment core GS10_PC15, 223 cmbsf | place: Arctic Ocean: Southern Knipovich Ridge | collected 2010 | reverse complement strand
GTGCCCGCCCCGGTAATCTCGGCCGCGTGCTGCAATCGGATCAGCGCCTCGGTCTGGATGCCCAGTTGATCCGACAACTTGGCGACAGTGTCGATCTGCCGCATTTGGTTACGCACGGAAGACACGGCTTTCATCACAGTGAACGCGCCCATCAGCCCGCCCGCAAGCCCGGCCAGTCGCGACGTCACCATACTGGACGTCTTGCCGAGCATGCCGAGTTGCCGGCGGGAATTCTGTATCTTGCGGTCAAACTGATTCGTCTGTGCCCCCAGCCGCATCACCAGGTCGCCGATTGCCGTGGCCATACTACCCTCGCTGCCCGGGGCCGAAACTGGCGGCGAACATGGCTGCACCCTGCGCCGGGCTGACCGTCTGCTCGCGTGTCGCCCCGTCCTGCTCGTTGTTCAGCGGGTCGAAATCGTCGGGGGACAGTTCTGCACCCTGCGCCCTGCACAACATCGCGAATCCAAACTTCAGGATTTCCACCAGTCGGTCTCCTATGTCCGGCTCGATAGTCCGGTAGGCAATCCACTCATCGAACTGATGCGGCACCAACTCGTCGAGCATCGCATCCACGTCCAGCCGGCCCGCCCGGTCGGCGAACTGAAACGCTAGGCGTCGACGGTGGTTGTCGCGGAGTTTTTTACCAGCCCCTCCAGGTCATCGCGGTTCAGCCCACAATGGGCCGCGCACTCGTCGTACAGGTAGGCGCCGTCCGCTGCGTCCCAGTCGGCCATGCGGTCTATGTCGTTCTTACCCAGGATTCGGTTGCCGCCGCTGTCTACCAGGCATAACGTGATCAAGCGCCGGTTGGCGTCGATCAATCGCTGCCGGATATAGGACGTACTGCCGCCGCGGGTATTTAGAATCGTCGCCTGATAGTTGGACGATTCGAGTTCGGTCAACGAGCGGATACGCACCTTGGCGCCGGTTATCGGCAGTGTGAGTTTCCTGTATCGCCGCCTGGGGCCGCCGGAGGGGAATAAGTCGGCCACGCTGGCCAGCCCGTTGCCGTTGGCCGGCTCACTCTTCGCCGGCGTCGTAGTCTCCTGCGTCATCGTCTTCATCTCCTGTGTTGTAGTTTTCCTCGATAATCAAAGAACTGTCTGCTTTGCGTTGTTCCCACTCCGCTGCCTCGAAGTTGGGTCCGGGTTTGAACGTGCCGTCGGGGTTGTAGCCGACCATGATCCCCTTATCGAAGACGTCGTAATCCTCCATGGCAATGCCGGCCGAGGTGCGCCGTTGACGCATCTTCGCCAGCACGATCTCCGGGTCGCTCATGCCGGCGGCCGCCCGGCACTCTTCGTCTGCGGGGTCGGCGATGCCGTGCTGCACAAACTTGTACGCCTCCGGCAGATCGAGAATCGTGCCCGCGGGGATGATCCCGCTGGCGCAAATCTCGGGAAGCAGGGAGGGGTCCACTCGCCCCGGTGGCCATTTGTCGGGAGCTATGGCGGAGAGGTCTTTACATGCTTTGCACTTCATGCTTCACCTCATATTAGGCAAGGGCATCGGTGAGGATTTCAATTTGCAGCGTGGCAGTTGAACCGCTGGACTGATCCACGTAGAGGGCCGTGATGTCGGCGGTAATCTTGCACGCGACGTACCACCCGGTGTGCCAGATGTACGGCACGTTGGCGACCAGCGTAATCGTATCGGTGGCACCGCCCGCGTCGGCGTTGGTGTAAACCACCATGGCCTGGTCGGACATCATCACCATGGACACAATCCCCTGGCCACGCTCCATCGCAAATGGAACCAGTAGTCCGTCTGACGCGGTTGGAATCGCGACGTTCAGGCTTGCGATCACGTCCCCCGTGTAGGACGTCGTGGCGCTCGGCGTACGGCTGCCAACCGAATAGGACCGCGTGATTGTATGGGTAAACGGCATGTCTCGATCTCCTGTTAGGCCAGTACGTCCGTGAGGACCTCAATTTGCAGCTCGGCCGCCGACCCGCTGGCGTTGGTAACGTAAAGGTTGGTCAGGATGTCGGCGGTTATCGGTATGGCGTCGTAGTAGCCGGTGTGCCAGATCCACGGCACATCGGCGATCAGTGCGATCGTGTCGTCGGGCACGCCGCCGCTGGGGGCGTTGGTGTAGAGCGTGATGGCCTGATCGGACAGAATGACCAGGCCCACAATGCCGTTGCCACGCTCCAGCGACCACGGCAACAACAGATTGGTCGAAGAGTCGGGAATCGAAATCACCAGACTTGGCTCCGAGTCGCCCACATAGCTGGTAGTCGCGGCAACAGACTGGCTGCCGGCCTGATAATTCGCCTGGACCCGATGTGTAAACGCCATCGCTAGCTCCTTATGCCGGGAAGGTAGGTAGACCGTCCAGTTTGCCGGAGATAGACACTTTCAGTCCGTCGCCCAATGCCACGGCTCCACCTGCGCCGATACCAGCACACGCAAACACCCACGTCGAAGCGCCCGTGTCGGCAAACGTAATGCGAAGATTCACGACAAGAGCCGTCGGCAGGCCCGTAGTCGACAGGTAGCCCAACCATTCTTTGTGGCTGGTGTCGGCCGGGTCGTAGAATACGTTGGCGCTGAACGAGCCGCCTTCCGTACGCCCGGTGGGGGAGTGCGAAATACCGGCGGCGGCGTTGTCTAACGTGTCGGACTCGTAGGTCTCCATTTCCATGTCGGGCAGGTCGATGTCGATCACCTGCGCCATCGCAACGTAAGTCGTCGCGGCAAGGTCCTGTGCCAACACAGTGCCCTTACATTTCACTTTAACGGTCATGGTCGTTATCCTTTCTTTCGAGCTTCACGTAACATGACTTGTTGGATCTTCGCCCGCGCGGCTTCGGTCGCGGTCATGGCGGAACCGGCGAACGCAAGCCGGGTCACGCCGCCGAACATATTGACGATCTTGCCCGTCGCGTGACCGGCTTTGGTGGCCCGGTCGTCGGTACCGAGAACGAACCAGTGGATGTTTGCAGACGATATCCCAACGCCCTTGCCGCCCGACTTGCCGCCGGCAATCCGCTTGCCCCGTGCAGCAACGGCCCGCTTGACGGCCTTGCCCGACTTGCCCACGCCGAACCCAACTTTGGCTTCCTTGATCCCCCGACGCTTGCCCATCTTGGGTTTGGCGAAGCGGGAACCGATCGCCTTGCGGGCCTCGCGTTTCAGTTCGCTGGACGCGCTGGTACTGTTGACGGCCGCCCGCATGGCCTTGGCAATCGCCGTCATGCTCGCGCGGATACCGGCGGTGATGGCCTTGTCCGAGGCCGTAGTGGCCAGTCGCCTCAGCTTGCGGTCCGCGGCTTGCAAACCGGTTATGGAGGCACCCCCGAAGCCCGGCCGACCTTCCTCCATGCGTCCCATCACTTCACCTCCGCATAGGTCACGTTGTAGCTGCAATCGACATCAAAATACCCTTGATCGTTGCCCTCGCCGGCCGGGGTGAAGCTGGGGGTCGTGTCTTCGAGCACCGCGTCGATCACGGTGGCGTTGACTGTGCCGCTGTAGCCAGCCAGCCCCGTACCCGGATTGGTATCGTTTCTGCGAATCGACTCGGCCAACGTTCGGGCTACCTCATTGGTGGCCGCCCTGCACTTGATGTTCACGTCCGCGTAGACGCGGCCACCGACGCCGTCCAGGTCGTTCAACGGATCTTCGCTGTCCACCTCGATGATCACGCCACCCTTGTCTTTGGGGATCTTATCCTTATCCTGGTGCAACCGGGCGGGGCGGATACGCGCGGCGTCCCCCGTGCCCACCAGGTCGGTCACACCCGAGAAGGTGAGCAAAAGCGTTCGTAGATTGGCTTCAACCGTTGCCATGGTCGTCGTCCTCGATCGTCGTAACGCCTGCGTCGTCGGCTACGTTCACCGCGTACGCTGTGACACTTCCTTTATCTTCCGCAAAAAGTGTGTAGCGACGCATAACGCGCTGTAGTGCGGTACCGACGTCACGATTCTGCGGCTCATATTGCGTGGTCGTCACGACCACCGGCTCGCCGACGGCGAGTCTGATGTCCAGTGCCGTGATCTTCTGGCCCTCCATCCCGAGCACCTTCATCAAGGGAATGCCAATCGCGCGCCATGCGGGCGTATGGACGGGTGTCTCGCCTGCCATTTCAAACCCTCTTGTTACACATCAATTCCACTTCGATCTTCGCCATCTCCAGGTCGATCGCCGAGACAATGTTCAACCGCGTCCCGTCCGATAGCGTCAACCACCAGGCCGGGACGATGGTGCGCGTCAGGGTGTCGCTGTGCATCGTCACCCGGTGAGTCACGTCGGCCTGCAACTGCTGGGCCTGCACCGCCTCGCGGCCAGTCAGCGGTATCACACGGGCCCATCGCTGCATCACCTTGACGGGGTTCTCCACGCACTGGCCGTCTGCGTTGGTTGTGGGTGAGTCCTTCCATATCGTTACCCGCTTATCGTACTCGCCGGCATGAGCCCTGATCTTCGCCATGCTAAGTCACCACTTTTACCTCAGCATTATTCCCAGCGCAGCACCGAAAACGGCTGCTGCCAAAGCCGGGGTTCCAGCGCAGAGAATCGCAAGTGGAATTCCAATGAGTTTCCAAGCCAGGGGATCACTACTTCTCCAAAATGGCCACATATCAAAACTCCCTCACGCGAAATGGTGACAGCAAGTCCTTCCAGCTATCCGTCATCGGCTGGCCTTCCCGGTAACGGAAATGGTGTGTGGCGTGCAGCCGGATCGCTTGCTTGATCCGCTCGTCCACGTCCTCGGGGTCGCCGTAGCCGCAGACGAACCGGACAATCACCACGTCCTCGTGCAACTGCGTACTGGGCCATTCCTGGCTGTCTTTCCGCCGCACGACGCCGATGCCCAACTGAGAGCCAACCTCGTAAACGTCCGTCGAAAGTGTTTGCGTGTCTCCGGCGGTGTCGATGGACTTGACACTGGTAACCTCGGCCAGCGGCGGGTAGCGGAGTGGAAGCGGGTCGGAAAACCCATCGAAGTACTGATCCCACGTCTGAGTCAAGAACCTGCGCCATGTATATTCCTCCGCATCCGCCTCGGCCGCGTCGAGAAGTTGTTCCAGGTAACTGTCTTCCTCGGCCATGTCGATGCGGCTATGGACGGTCAGGTCTTCGGCCGTTACCAGTCGCGTCGCCGGTGCGGTGATCAGCGTCAACTTGGCCATGGCTACCAGACGGAAACGTAGAGGTTAGTGTAGTTATTTCCCGCCGTCAGGTTTTTGCCCTGGACCGAGATCCCTTCCGCGATATCCTGTGCCGGGAACAATCGCTCCGTGTTGGCCGGAATGGCGAACGCCTCGCTGGTGCCGCCGTCGATCGATACGATGGCCCCGTTGGCCGCCACGGCCACGTGGACATAGCGAATGGGACGCGGCGTTACCAGGAGCTCGACGTAGGCGTTGGCACCCGTTGCGTCGGACCCCATCACCGGGGCACCGCCCCAATCGCCGGCCTTCAGGGTGCCGTCTTTGGACACCAGGGCCCGGTTGCCGCGGTAGTCGTTGATCGTCGCGCCCTGCTTGGCGACGCCCAGTACGGTGTAGTCGCCGGCAGATATATTGCCCGTGTAAATCACGTATTCGAGGGTCTCTTCGTCATACGCCAGGTTGGTTGTCCCGGGGCACAGTGGAACCAGTGCCATCGCGTTGTCCTCCGGTTACCTGAGTTGAACGACCTTGACAAAATCGACGTACAGTTTTTCATGGCTGGCGCCGCCGTTTTTAGCACCGTAGACCAACCCCATCGCCGCCGTGGGGAGGGTGGCTGCCAACGAGCCCACCTGCACGCCGTTGATGTAGTAGTCGATCGTCGAATTGCTGGTAACGTGGAACCCGACGTCGACCCAACTGCCGCTAACGCGGGTCTGCAAGCTGCTCAACGTGGTCTGGTTGCCGGCCTGCGAAGACTCGCCTTGCCAGACGGTCCCGCCGCCACCCACTTTGAACAACACGATTCCGTCATAGCTGGCCGCGGGCCCCGCATCGGCGTCCAGTAGAAAATTGGCTGTGTAGATGCTCGACAGCCCGGCGATGATATTGGCTTCGTTCGTGGCGGCCTCGGTGAACTTCACGCGGGATTCGTACCAGAGGTCCTTGTTGCTCTGAAGAATCCACACCTTGTTCTCGCTGCCCAGGTAGGTCTCGTCCTCGGCGGCGACCGAGCCATCGGACGTCTCCATTTGCAGGGTACCCGTCGGCGCGGCCGCCGACGCGGCGATCACGCCCACGGTGCCCGAGTTGGATATCGTGTTGGCCAACCCACCCTCGCCGGTGGTGAACGTGAAGAAGTCCTCGCGGTAGACGAAAGCCAACGTCGGGTCGCTGGCAATCGCCTGGAGTGGGCAGGTCTCCCACAGTGAATTAGTGGGCGACAGGTTGGTATCGCGGAGATGAAGATTCCCCGCGACTCGTTTCGATTCGGTATGCAGCGTAGGCATAGGGCCTCTCCTTTGTGTTACGTAATCGCGTCAACGTAATCGGTGTCCGTTGGGGCCTCCGGCTCCACGCCCGGAGTGCTCGCAGCCTCTATGACCTCGATTCCCTTAACTCACCCAGAGCTAACTCTGCTTGCGGCTGAAGAGTGAAGTCTTGTTGGCCATCTCGAGGTTTTCCTTTGTTAATGATGGTTAAGCCGTGACTAGCTCAGGCACAGCCATAGGTTCATACCCATACGCCAGCGCGTGGGTATTGACTTCGGTAAGTAGTTCCGGCGACATGGCCGCCGCCAGTTCGATGGGCGTCTGCCGGTCAGGGACGTCCTGAAACTTGCGCGTGGCGATCCGGCAGCAGTTCTGCTCTCTCGCGTATTGCATGATCCAGTTACCCACGTCGGGATCGCTGATGCCGTCGGTTATCTCCAGATTGAAACCGGCGTTGATATTCGTGGCCAGCGAGTCGACGGCGGCCATGATGTCCCCTTCGAGCCGCTCGACGCCCAGGTGGGCAAGCATAGCGACAACACTCCCGACGGTTAGCGTGTCGGGATAGAAGACGAACCGATTCGGGCACCGCTCGGCAATCAGCTGAGTCCAGCCGACCACAAACGCCGCCGCCCGGTCCACCTGGGTGTCCCATGCGAACACGTCGGGCAACCAGGCTTTGATCGTGTCGCGGATAGACCGTAGCGAATCGGCCGGCTGCTTGCTATCTTTCAGAATCGCGTTGCGGTTGGCCAGCGAGTCGATCACCAGCCACGGGTCGCGGACCACGTGCAGCACGGGCACCGCAGTTGGCATCAACGGCAGCACCGTCCACGCCATCCACGAACTCTCACCCTGCTTATCGTCGGTCCACCAGCGAACCACGTCCACAACGGAGGCTGATGGCCGTAGAACGACTTCGTGGGTACAAGGCACGTCCAACGCGGCCAAGAGCCTAGCGCTGTAAGTAGTGGCAGATCGTGGTGTCCCGGTGACGATGAACCGCACGGCGACTCCTAGTTGATGATGGCGGACGGCGGTTGGTCGCCCGGATACCGCGACTGGATCACGGCGATCGCGGTCACGTAGTTACTGGCGTTTCCGCCCGTGTCGGCCAGACCGATGCAATCGTAGCCGGCCGTATGCTTGGACGGGTCCCACTCGATGACGATCATCTGGCTCTTGTTGGCCGTCGTGTCAAACACGACAGACGCCGCGTCCGTGGCCCGTGTCATCAGGTCCACCGAGGACACGTCCACGTCCTGCCAAATGGGGAACGTGGCCGTAACGGCCGTAGTTGACCCATCAACGCTGGTTGCCTCGATGAGAGACAGCGTCAGGTCGGTATCGGCTGCGTAAAGCTGCGTGACTATGAACCACACTTTATGTGCGGTCTTGCAAGAGATCACGTCATATGTGACGGCCGTTGCGACTTGCGACGGGGCCACGTTGACGAGCTTGCAGTTTTCGGGAAGAGTGAACATGGTCAAGCCTCTTGTATTTTCAAGACGATTGGTTGGTAAAACGAACTCTCGATTATCGGGTGGCGAGGGCGATGAACGGGCCGATCTTGTTGGCCGCGGCGCCCGCGCTCTTGTAAGGCGTCAACGCCGCATTCCAGGCGGGTTGACCGTCGGCGCGGTAGACAAAGCGGAAGACCGTCTCGTCGTAGTCGAACCGCAAGTGAATCGAACTGGCCTGAGCGATGCCGCCCTTATCCGCGAACAGGTATTCACCGAGATCGCAGAAGAGGATGTCACCCTTGGTGCCGACCGTCTGACATTGCTCGACTGGAATGACGGGCCGCCCCATGAGCGTGCCGTAAGGCGAGGTACTCAGACCGCCCGGAGGCAGATAGACGGGCACGCCGCCCGTGCCCACATCCAGGGTCATCGAGAAGAGCTGCGGATAGCAGTCTTGATTGATGAACCAGACAGAGCGGGGGATCCCGCGGGCCCACATCTGGGTCCACATCTTGTCGATGTTTTCCTTGACGATGGTGTCGGCGGCTTGGTCGGTCTCCTTGGCGATCGTAACCAGGCAGGGGGAAGGGAGGATGCCCAGCGGTTGGCCAGCACCGGTTCCAGCAAACACGGCGTCCTGGATCATAAACGCGAACTCGGAAATGAACGCCTCGCGGATGACCGCTTCCAGGGCTACGGCATCCTGAAGCAGTTCGTCCGTGGAATAGCACAGGCCGATCAGCTTCTTCAGCGACAGCTCGATCTGGCGGAACTTGGGCTTGCTGCCGGTCTTTTCGCCACCCGACTCGATCCAGTACACCTGAATCCCGCCCCAGCGACTGCCGGTTGCCCGGCTGGTCTCATTGACGGCGTTGATCTTGACCGCGTTGCTGTTGGCCGAGATGGGGATACGTGTGACGCCGGGATACCCCGCGCCACCGAATACCTGCGTATTCTCGAAGGCGTGCTTGATGAGGTCCTGGCTGGTATCGGTGCCAATCAGGAAACCCCCCTCGCTTCCCACGGCGTCACTCAAGCCGGTGGCGGCGGCGGGAACCAGTCGCTTGTCCCATTGGGACGGATGTTGGCTGGCGGCAAGCTGGACGGCTTGCAGTTGTTCGCCGAAACTCCACTTGACCTCATTGGCCTGCTGCTGCCCGGGATCACCGTCCGTTTCGGCTGCGCCGTCGCCGCCTGCCCCGGTGGGGATCAGCGCCCGCTCGATGTCCTGGAGATTCGTCTCCCGGGCGATCCCAGTGGTGAGCTTCTCCAGTTCGGCCGTGTTCAACTCGAAAGCGGCCTGATCCTCTTCGGCCAAGGCCCCGTCTTCGCCGGCCTTGTCGCTGAGATCCCGCTGCGCCTTCGCCAGAGCGGCGTGGCGATTCTGGTATTCCTTGAGCTTCGTTGACATGTTAAGTCTCCACGAAATAACGAGTTACGGATTTCCGTGTCCGCACTCGCTACCGCGTAGTGACTAAACACACACAACAAAAAAAGCGGACGAAAAACAGCCTCCCGCAGGAGAATGTTCCTCGTCCGCTTCCGCGATCCGATAGAACAGATCAGTCCAAATTGTCTGGTGGGGACCAGCCGCTATCGCGTGAAGGTCCCAGAGTCTCTACCTAAGTGTACCTATTGGCGATAAGGTGTCAACCGGAGTTTTGGGAATTCTCCTAAACCACTGGAATTTAAGCCCACCGCACCGATAGACACGCCGAAAGCCATGTCGCTCACTCCACAACGGCTGAGCCCCATCGTCAACCGCCAGATAGATGCCACGTCCGAAGACGCGAATCCAAAAGCCCCAACGCCAGGGGCACATGGCGTGCTTGTGGTGATCGCCGATTCCGATCATGTGTCAGCCTCCGGTTCTTTCTGTTCTTCAGCGATGGGAACCACGCTTACTTCAAGGTTTTTCTCGGCGTCGTACCACATCCTCCCAGTCACGCGATAGGAGACGCGCTCGATAAGAACGCTGTCGCCTACCGCTGGAAGAATTACCCATTTCAGCGGTATGGGTTCCTCTTTTATGAGTGGCGTGCTCCCGTGCCAAAATGAGATGTTCATTCTACCTCAGCCTCCCAGCCCCGCACCTGCACCTCCCGTTTCTCGGCCGCCACCCGGATCTCCTCCCGCTGGGCCAGTTTTCCACCCAACCGGCGGATCGTATCGTCGAGCGTGGCCACCCGGTCGGCAAGACCCAGTGTGACCGATTCCTTGGCCGTGGCCATGGCGCCCTGGCCGTAGCCGTCGCGTACTTGCTTTGGCGTGGCCCCGCGATGTTTGGCCACGGCGGCGACGAACTGGTTGTAGTACGTGTCGATGTGCGACTGAAACAGGGTCCGCGACTCTTCGGTCAGCGGCTCGTAAGGGTTGCCCCACACTTTGCGTTCACCGGCCGAAATCAACGTGACAGCCATCCCAGCTTGTTCCATCTGCCCACTGTAGTCTATATGCATACTCCGTACGCCGATTGAGCCCGTCTGGCCGGAAGGTGTGACCACCACCTCGTCGGCCGCACTGGCCACGTAGTAGGCCGCAGAGGCCATTATCGCGTTACTCACCGCCACGATGGGCTTAGTACCCCGGGCCTTGAACACTTTCTCGGCTAATTCGTCCACACCGTAGACCTCGCCGCCGGGGCTGTCGACGTCGATCACCACGGCCCCAATCTGAGGGCTGGCGATCAGGTTGTCGAACGCTTGCCCCCACCTCTCGGTGGACGTACCGCCGAAGAACGCGGAGAACACGCTGCTGCGCTGGGTGATCGGGCCGTGGAGAGGAAGTACGGCGATGGCCCGCTTGGTCTTGCTGGTACCTGCCTCGACTGCTTGCAGAATACGATTCGCAAACGCTTTTCCATCCATGTACAGCCATTCGTGTGACAGGGTGCTTCTAAGCCAGTAGCCCGGAACTCGCGGCCCCGTCCGCTGATCTATCTCTTCCGGCGACATGTCCGAGATCACGAACGTGTCGAGATATCCCCGCATCCGGCCCGGGTCGATCGCCCATGGGTCGCCGTGCATGCTGAGGACGTAGGGTGTGCTTTGCTTATTCATGGTACAGTTCCTCCATAATGGTCTTAGTAAGTCGCTCCGCCCGGTGTTCCCGCCAGTCGGCAAGAAGTTCCACCGGGGGCAGTTTGGTAAATTCAAGTTGGGCCCGCTCCGACAGCAGCACTGCCATATCCTCCGCCGTGGTCTTCGCGTCGGGCTCGGCTCGAACGATCGGGTCGAGCGTCCGGGCGATATAGTCCCGTTGCTTGCCTGTCCAGAACCGCTGGGCCCACGTGTCGAACTTCCCAGGATCGTCGGCCGCCTTGTCGGCCCGCTTGGTCAACTCGGCAATCTCGGCCGCGGCCAAACGTGTGGCGGCGTCGGTAATCCAGTAAGCGATCACCTCCCGCCGTTTATCATCAGGCATTGCCGCGACTTCAATGATCCGCTCTTCCATCATCATTAAACGGTCCCTTGTCAAAACGTGACGATCCGCGGCAGCTTTTTCGGCCAATGCGGCCACCTGCTCGCGACCGACTCGCGTTTCGGCAATCACCCGCTCTTCGCTCGACGTCACCACGTCAACCAGCACGTCCACCGCCTTGTCGCGATGACGAACAGTCGCCGTAGCGTGCCCGTCTTGATTGGCCACGATCGCGGCCCGCTCTTCCTTGGCCTCGGTGTCGCGTTGCTCGATGACGGTCGCCAGCTCGACGTGACGATCCCAGGCTGCCTTTTCGTGGGCAACCATCGCGTCAACAACCTCTTTCTTCTCCGCCGGCTGCTTCACAATCTGGGAGGCCATGTCCAGCGGCACCATGTTCAACGGCACGAACCGCTGGTCGCCGCCCTCCACTGGATTGAGGTCTTCCAGTTCGCGGATTTCGTTGGGCGAGAACACGCCGATGCCGAAGAGCGCCCTGTAGAAAACTTGCCGGCTCTTGGCATCGCCGCGAAGCAGGCCCTCGACCGAGAATCGCGGATAGTAACGGGGGTCCGTGATCAGGTCACGGGAAATCGCCCCCTCCCACGAGCGGGCGATCGGCAGCACGGTATGCTTGACATATTGTATGTCGACATTTTCCGAATTGTTGTACGTCATCCGCTCCCAATCCATGATCAGGTGCAGCGGTACCCGGAATATCGCGGCGATGTGCCGGTCGGACAGCTTCGCGCTTTCGAGCCACTCCAACTCTTGGTTGTTCAGGCCCATCGCCTGCCACGTCATACCGTCTTCGAGGATCGCCACGTCGTAGAGGTTCTTGCCGGTATGGGCGTCCCGCCACGACTTCGTGAGAGCTTTGTGTCGATCGCCTCCGGCCTCTAACTTCTTGCCATCGGGCATTTGCAACGCGCCGCTGGGCTTGCCCGCGTTGGTCAAGAACGCCAAACCGTGGTCTTCGATCTCCAGTCCAACCTGCACCGCCTTTCTACACACGGCGATCGGAGACAGCCCCAGCACGCCCTCGGTGGACAGCCCGCGAAGATGAAGCACCTCGTCCTGCGTCAACCGGAATGCGTTCCCCTGCTTGTCCGTGTACAGGTAGCCCAGCCGGCCCGCGTCGGGAATCATCGGCGGGTCGGTTACGTCCCGCAGCCGAAAGACCTTCATGCGATCCGGGTGCAAAGGGATCAACTGGTCCACGGCCCCCGTTACCCCCGGTACGATCAACGAATAGGCGTTGCCCCGCAGATCGACGTGGGACTGCATCTGCATCCGGTAATCGAACGCCGTCTGCCAATGATTGGCCTGATCGTGGAGAACCCGGTACAATGGGTGATCGGATGCCTTCGTTCTCAGGCGCCCGTCAGTCTGCATCAAGTGTAGTGGTAACTGCGCGATCGTCTCGGCGCGCACGCGGATACACGAAAACACGGCCGTCAACGCCAGCGCCGTGTTGGGCGTGACGTTCGTCTGCCCCCGGCCGGGTAGAAACGGGATGTCCCGATACCAGTAGTCGTCAGTGGGCCCGGGGAGGGTTGCCGCCGCGAACGCTGTCAGGGCTTCTATGATCATGGTTTATTTCTCCCCCAGCGGGATATCCCGGAATGTCGTGGTTCTCCGGTAGCCATTGTAACTCACCTCAAATCTCCCTTTTGGGTCAGCTCCAAGGGCCACAAGACGCCGTTGCATTTCCTTTAGCGTGGCCCTTGGTGGCCGGAAATGCGGCCAACCAGGGCCTAGATCAATTGGATCGAAGATACTTAGGGTGATTTTCATCGTCTCCCCCTCCTGCTCCCAAGGGATGGACATTATGTCCTGCGCTCCCCGCTCGCAATCGCATTGTAAAATCCCCATCGATCGGAACACCCGCGAGACAAAAACACTCTGCGCCGGCGAGCATCCCACCGTAATATTCACCCGCAATGCACATATAACCGAATTCCATCCTCTTATCCAGGTCTGACCACAACTGCCTCCATGCTTCCGGAGAAAACCATACTTCAATCGTGTCTGCCGACGGAGATGTCACCAAACGCCACTTCGCTCGGCACCTAGCAATCTCCCTTAGCACGCTCCAGAGAAGCGGCGCCTCCATCTCAAGAGAAGACCTGGCTGCACCCTCCTGGTATTTCATCGTCGGCCCCTCCTGTCCTTCCTCGCTGCCATCGTATGCCGCAATACCACGGCCAGCAAGCACGTCACAATCCCAGACGCGATCAGCCCGTTGGCCATACCCAGGGACCAAGCCCCGATCAAGACCGTGGCCGCGCCAATGCAGAATACCAAGTCGGCTAGGTTTATCATGTCGTCAAGAATCCTCGGCTGTCGTTAGAAATCCTCGGCTGGCATAGGGTGACGGCGCCGGCATCCGCGTCGAGGCGTCCAGTCCCATGACCGCGGCCACGATGCCGTCGATCTTCTTGATGTCGTTCGACTCCGGCTTGATCGGGCGGATGTTGTTGTTCCCGTCCGACCAGGTTTGTACGTGTCCCGCCTGCCAGGTCGTAATCGGGTGGTTGTTGTGCTGCATTTTACCGGCGATTACCAACCGCTCGAAGGCGGACGTCGGCCCGGCAAAACCCATGATCGTCTGCGGGAAGATGTACGGTTCACCCATGTACCCGTCCTCATCGACAAGCGACTGCATGAAGTCGCGGGCGTATTTCTCGTCGTAGGCCAGCATGCTCACGTCGAAGTGCGACAGAATCTCCGCGATGTCACGGCGCACCACCCGGTAGTCGATCACCGCACCCGGCACGATGCGCAGCCACCCGTCGTCCTGCCATTGTGCGTAGGGCACCTCGTGACCGTGCTTGTGGATGGCCGCTTCGGGCAGCCAGTACCACAGCAGCAGTTTGACCGGCCGGTCCACATCGTCGTCTGCCGCGTCCTCAGGGAACACCAGGGCCAACGCCGTCATATCCTCCGTCTTCGACAAGTCGATACCACCGCCGCACGATCGGCCATACAGGTCCGCCTCGCTGAACTCGTGGCCGCACTTGTGCCAGTCGTCCATCTTCAGCCACGGGTTGGTCGACCGCTGCCAAATGTTCAACCGGTACATTTTGAACGCGGCCAGCGTCGTGATAGACACCTTCGACTCGTTGTAGTCGGCAAGGAATTCCTCTTCGCCGATCGTGTGGCCCCAGGACGGGTTGGCCATCTTGCCGTACTTGACCGGGTCGGCGTCCAGGTCGGCGTCCGAAAGATCTTGCGGGGCCATGTATGCCGTGAAGAACAACTGGTGATCTACGTATTTACCGCACTCAACCTTCAGTCCGTAATCGAACCGCTCCTTGCCGTAACTGTCGGGGTTATTGCCGGCAGTACTGAACTCGGCGTGCAGTGGCTCGCTCCGCGAGATCCCGGCCCGCGAGATTCGGGAAATGAAATCGCGGTCGACCACGTGGGTTTCGTCGATCAGAACACTACCGTTGAGCCCTTCCTTAGCCTCTTTGGTCCGCGAGTTGCTCGACGACAACGGCAGTAAAAATGATCGACTTGATTCGTGTGTGATTTGCATCTTGCTCTTGTTAAGCGTACATTCAGCCAACAGGTCGTCTGATGCGTTCAGCATCTCGACAGCGTGCAGTCCCGCAATCTCGCGTGCCTGCTTGCCGTCCTTCGCCGCGAGGAAGACTTTCTGCCCGGATTCGCCGTCTCCGGACAGCAGGTACATACCCCAGGCGGCGAGTGTGGGGCTGTTGTGGGTCGGGATCATAGATTCACCAACGAGAAATTGCCGTGATGCCGAACTCACTACGATACATCGCATTGGAATCGACTCGCACCGCTCAGCCGACACGATCTGAACGGTCCTCGACCGGGGAGCGTTTGGGGTGCGTCCCGAGAACTTCATGCGTGTCAACTTACGAGGCAGGCGGAACACCGGACGACAATCCCTAAACGCGCTGTACAATATCACCCAATGTGGGCCGCAATCACGCCCGTCGATCTTAGATCGCCTTTCGCGGCAACGGAATTTCACTCCCAATGACGCCAGTAGTTCACAGGCACCATCAACGAGACGCTTGTTAGTATTAGCAAACGATAGATTTCGTCCGTTCTTGGGACAACATCCGTCGCTATCCATAAGCCCCTGCAACAGAGACAACCGTTGCTCGTAGGACGCCCGCATAAACACCGCCGGGATGTGCTTGTTGCTCCAAAGGTTCAGGTTCTTCAGCAATGTTCTCATGGGTTGTGGGTGCCTCACGAGATCACCAAACAAACCTCGCACGCCCCGCTCAAACCGAAAACGAATGCCATGGCTCCCCGGCTTCTTTTGCATATGCGTGATCACATACCCCGCCTTGGCAAATTCCTCCTGATAACATCGCAGGTCATCCTCATGGGCTGTAATACGAGCGGCGTCTTTGTCACCATCGCCAAGCCACAGTCCCAACACATACGGATCGATTGGCAACTCCACCCGTTCCGTCTGAATAGCTCCGGGCATCGCGATGGTATGGTTTCTCGTCGTCCCCTGTACCAAGAGCGCCTCGGCTATTTCCCTCGTAGTTCTTGCTCTAACCTTCTTTGACACACCAGCTACGCATTGCCCGCTATGTCGAGCCACGACGGCCCCCGGCTGATCGATGAGCGCTCGCGTCACCCATAAATGATCGCCGCATGCTCGCACCACCTGGCCGTTGCTAAACTCCACCCGGTAGCTTTCGGGGCGGTAGTTGATGTCGCTTGCACTAACAACGCGACACGGCGATCCGGTTTCATCAAACAACGCATCGCCAACGCCTATCTCACCCATCGTAGTCCAGCCGGTTGGCGTTGGGATTAGGGTGTCTAACGCCAATGCTTTCTTCGCTTTTTTTGCCACCCACACACTCGCCTTGCGGAACCGGCGAATCTCCCGCCCCCACCGGTCTGAATGTTTGACCCAGCCGAAGACCCGCATCGTCGTGTCGTACTGCCAGTCTACGGGCTCACCTGCCTCCACCGCGGCGGCATAAGCTTCGGCGCGGGCGATTGACTTCTCGCGGCCTCCGGCGTCCCAGTCGTCGAGGATAGGCGCCGCAGCGTCGACCGACGCGGCACCCCGCAACACCAACGGTTCGCCGGCCCAATCGCCCTCATAGAGCCGGCAATACCGCTCGATCCACCAGACCGTCCACGCGCCCCGCTCGACGTCGAACCGGTAGCCGGCCTCGGCCGCCAGTTGGTCCGAGGCGTTGCGGATCCAGCGCTTGGTGGTGGGGTCGATGGTCATTTTGTTTCGTCCCCTATAGGGGACAATTTCGAGTCGTTTCTGTTTTCGGCCGGGACGACCGGATCACACACGCTGGGGGGGCGTCAATGCCCGAAGCTCACTCATCGCATTGTCTGCTTGGCCCTTCCAATACTCCACGTCGCTTACGAGAAGGCGAATCTCTGCATCACGCTTTGCCTCCCTGTGCTCCATCTCGGCGATTGTCACCTCCATGTCATGCACATGCTTCGACAAGTCCTGCGACAGGGTGTGGTCATACTGTGGCATAATCGCTTTTGGGCTTATTGCCATTACGTGCACCATCCCAATCGCTCCTGTAAGGCCCGATCCTCCTCGGTCTCCACCTGCCAGATCCACCGCGCAATATCCTCGACCACTTTCTCCACCGGCACCGTGATCCGTTGCAAGGCGGTAAGGAAGTTCGTTTGATGGTCCCGCGCGATCAGCATATCCGTGACGTTGACTCGCTGGTCGCGGTTGTAATCGTACACATTCGTAATGTCCGCCCAGTCCGGGTAGTGCGTCTGATTGTCGCGTGTCCCCAGCATGTCGAGGGCGTTGACCCTGAAGTCAGGGGCAACGAATGCAGTTGCCGCGGGGTCGCCGGGGATCATGCCCACGGCCAGTGGGGCCAGAAGGTCGCGTCGTTCCAGGTGTTCCATCATGCCCGTCGATTCCTTTTCTGTACCGGCTTCGGCCCGGCGTCGGGGGTGACAGTGATCCGCGTTCGGGCACTGGAGGTCAGACCAAGCTCGGCCAATATCTTCAACAATTGGGCCGTAAGCATCGCATCGACCTGAGCGAACGCCGACATGTAGGGATGTCCGGTCTTCGGCGATATCAGCACCGAACCAACCTTATCGAGCCTGTCGTGATTGGCCCAATAGGCGGCCACCTTGTTGCAATAGAGGGCCATGATCGTCACGTCAGACCGGGCCAACAGCCCCATCTCGTCCAGTTCCTCGCACAACCAGTCCCATGCCCGACTGGCAGCCTCGCTAAAGCGATCCGGCTTCACCGGCCGCCCGCTCACCGGTTGCGGTTCGTCCGGACGGTCCCCGAGGTCACTGCCCCTGAGCTTCAGGATGACCGTCGGCGTCGGTTTCGGCCCGCGTTTTCCCATGTCCTGTAGTCACACTGTCGACGCCTCCCGAAGCGTCTGGTTGTCCCGAATGGTTTACTTGGCCTGCAAGGTGGCTCTTTCTTTCAGCTTCCGCTGGATCACTCCGAACAGTTCCAGTATGGTCAAGTTGCCGGCTGGCACCTGTTCCGGCGGCAGGCTGTACGTTACCGTCACCTCCCACGTCCGCCCCGGCAACGTGATTGTCCGGCCCCACTCGCTTATCGTCACACAACCGGCCATGCTGTGGCTACTCGTCGCTGCCATCGTCCACATCCTCTTCGTCGTCAAAGACCGACTGTTCCAGCAGTTCGCCGAACTGCTTCTCCAGCGTCTCGTGGGCCTTGCGTGCGGCCCGCAGTTCGTTCAAACGGACCCTCAGTCTGTGCTTCGCCATACCTTCCTCGAAGTCCCGCATCTCCGCCTTGACATCGTCCAACAAATCCTTGAACCTGTGCTTCGCCATACCTTCCTCGAAGTCCCGCATCTCCGCCTTGACATCGTCCAACAAATCCTTGAACTTCTTGATCATCGTACCGTTTCCCTTTCGGTTGTCTCCCGAGTGTTTGTCGCGGGCAGGCGGATCGGGAAATCCGCTTTTTGGCCGCTAAGCCTAGCCCGCGATTGGTTTGTCTAGTCTCTCGATAAACGGTGAGTCGCACACCGGCACCACGGAATGCTTGGCAACCTCTGGCCACTGCTCGCTGTGCAGCATGATCTCGAACACGTTCTGCCGACCGTCGTAATTCGACGCCATGATCACCACATCCTCGGGCAGCTCGTGCCCGGTCACGCGAAACGTCCCCCGGCCCAGACGGACGATCAGCTCGGGCGTGATCTGCATTCGCTTTAGGCGGCGTGTGATCATTCCAGGAAGTCCTTGGTGCGGTACACGCGCACGTAACAGCTAGTGGACGTGGCGTCCAGGGCAATATACTCAGCCTCACTTGGCTCATCCGGGCAACTATCAATGTACGGCTTCGACCTCCGCGGCCGGACGGCTATGGCCTGTACCCGCGGTTGGACCGTCAGGCCCAACGGGGCAAGCACCGCCGCCCCCATCGCCGCCAAGGCTCCGCGTCGTGTTGTGTTCATGTCGTCCTCACTTCCTCGCCCCCGTCTTCACCTTGTGGCAGTCCCCGCACAACGACTCCAGGTTGTCCCAGTCCAGCCTCAGCGGGTCGTCCAGCCCTTTGAACGCCACGATATGGTGCACCTCCTCGGCCTCCGTCGTGTAGCCCTGCCTCAGACACTCCTCGCACAGTGGGTCGGAGGTTATTTTCCACTTCCGCAGTTTCAACCATGGGTTGTCGTATCCTCTCTCCTGCCGTGTCCCGCGCCTCTTGTCCCTGTCCCAGCCCGTCTTGCCCCGAGGCCCGCATACCGAGCAGGCGTTGGTGGCCGGGTCGTACAGCCCTCGACAGCCTGGCTGCCCACACAATCGCCTAGGTTTCCGTGGCATACAATCTCAATGTCACCTCTTCAAGGCTCCCTACAACTCTCAGTTCGCCAATTGTCGCATTGGGGCCGTTCTGTACGACCGTGCTGCCCGGCAAGGCCCACACCTTGTCCCAGTGGTCACCATCCGCGATGGTCAATGTCTCGCCCTTACGGACGGTCACAACCCTGGCCGGCACGGTCGCTCTGGTTTGTTCGGCATGGGTCATCAGGTCACTACCCGGAACGTCACGTATCGGATCTTAATCTGCGCCGGAGTGGCATCGGTGGTGGCCGTGATCTTGATCGTGTAGCTCGCCGTGGCCACCAGTTGCCCGACCACCTTGAACTGCACGGCCATGCCGGTCGCTACCGTCTGCCCGTTGATCACCAGCGATCCGGTACTCACCACCTTGTTACTGATCGTCAGGTCGGTTGTCGTCACCTCCACCACCAACGGCGTACCGGTCAACAGCTCACCCGAATCGAGCACACCGCTGAAGTCCGCGGAGAACGTGTTTGTCTCGCCGACCACGGCTACCGGGCGCTCTTTGGCTGTGCTGGCTCCCATCGCTCAATCCTCCTCCGGCACAGTGTGGTGCATGCGATTCTCAGGCATCGTATGGTGCATCCTGTTGATCGACATGGAGTAGTGCATCCGGTTCTCGGGCATCGTAAATTCCAGGCCGGGCTGGTTGGGCACCGTCGCCTGCCATTCAATCGCGCCTCGTTGTGCCCACCCAAGCCCGCCCCGTTCGTCCCACGAAAGCGGCCCCCGGTACTTCGTATCGGCCTCCGCAACTCCAATCGCATTGCCGCCGTAAGCGTTCCCCGAGGCAATACGCCACGCCTGGTCATTCGCGCCTGGAAACTTGCTTCGCATCCAAGGGCGGCCGACTCCGGTAGCCGACATGCGTTTTTCTTGGGTATCCAGAGCCATACGCTATTATTTCCCTGCTGCTTGTTCTCGCCACTACGGCACAAAAGCTATTTCGTGTTCGGCCCCGGCCCCATCTTGAAAATACAGCTTGTCGTCATTCTTGGTGTAGATTTTTCCGTGGCCGACATCGGCAGAAGGCGTAGTAGTCTCCTTGACGTCCAGCACGCCGCCCTCTAGCGTGAGATCCGCATTGGCACTGGGGGCCACAGTGCCAATTCCAACACTGCCAGTCCCGGCCGGCATAAGCGACAAGTCAACACCGTCCGCCGTCGAGATTGACCCACCGTCAGGACAGTTAAGGAGGTGAACTCCGTGGTTAGTTGCCCCAGCAGTCAGCGCCCGGATATAGAGTCCATGCTGATCCGTGGCCGTTCCACCGCCGGTATAATCTCGTGCCTCCAACTGCGAGACACGTGTAGCCAGTCCGCCTTGGTGGTCGACCAGCGACTGCACTCCGACCAGCCGGGCTATCGTGCCCGATGACCGGAATGACGCCCTCGCCTGAAAACCTGCGATGTGATCATAATTAGCAGTACCCGTGATGATAGGCTTCGCGTCAAATGAATTGAAACCAACGTTATCGTCTCTATCGATACTGGTAGAATCAACGAACGCATGGGCATTGCCTGAGCCCCCGGAAATTGTGCGATTGATCACAACCATAGGGTCAGTACTAGAAGTCGAGTTAGCGCCAACAACTAGAGCGCCTCCATTATTTATGAAATTAGTCGTATTTGAACCTGCGAGCTTAGTGGTGACAACTCCGTTAATATAAAGATTCACTGCTCCTGATGAACTTGAAGCAACTAAACGCACAGCATCGTTGCCGTCATCGTCCTCTCGGAGAACGATGTCCCCACCCACCGTCTTGGTCACCAGTTCGGTCCACACCGCGGCCGTCGGCGTGGCGTCCATGCACACGTACAGGCGGTCAGCGACAGGAGCCGTGTTCTTCCACAGCGTGTTTTCGTAGCACGCGCCCAGCGTGTCTGTGTTGTCCGAATCGCTGTTGGCCGTCGGTGCCGAGGCGGCGGTCACGAAACTACCGATCCGATCGGCTACCACCTGGTCACGGGCGTCCCACTCGATGCCAGCCGCGCCCGTTGGCGAGCCGTGAATGTTCGCGTTTTTGTAGGAGGTCGGGGTCGTCATCAGCTCATCTCGGCTTCTGTGTAGTCTGATCCATCGTCGGTAATCGCCTTTGAGGCAATCTTCGTACCCGCATCGTTGTGGATCTCCAGGGCGTCCGTCCCGCTGGTCTGCACGACCAGCTTGTTTCGCAGGGCCATATACAGGAGCATAAGACCCGTGCGGAGCGTCGGCGTGGCCGCCGGTGCCGCAACGCTCAGCTCTGCGATCGCTGCGTCCAGGGCCGCATTGACCTGCGTCAACACGTCCGCAGCCGAGAGATTATTCAGGGCATCGGTGACGGCCTTGATCAAGGCGAGGTGACTTCCGCCCGCCTCGATAGCCGTCTTGACCGCCGCCGCGTCGTGGGTTGAGAATCCTGTAGCCTTACTGGCCGTACGACTGGCCGCGTCGCTCGTGACCGTATCAGTCGACGCATCAAAGTAGCTGGCTGCCAGTAATGTTCGTGCGTTGAACTCAGCCACAGTTGGGACATCAGCGATTAGCCCGTCAGTCGTAGAGTGCAGGGAAGCCGCCACTCCTGCCGCGTCGGGGACGGTCGTGTTCGCCCCATCCGTGCCCACCATGTCGGTGTTGGTCGTCGTCGTCGTCACCAGGGTGACGTTCCCGATCGTTGAATTGGCCTTGGCGTAACCCGTACCGTCGTAATCCAACTCCAGGTTATCGGCAGCCGTTTCATCATGGCTAATCGCTAAAACATCTGCTACGACGAGAACCTCTTCGACGATATACTCACTCGTAACATCCGGATTTGTCGTCCAGTCCGGCACAATCGTCGCAACCTTAGTCGTTCCATTATAGGCTATAATGATCCGCTGTTGGCCTTCACCCGTTCCCGAATCAATCGAGACAGCATCGTTGAGATAGAACTCGTTCACCGCAGAAGCTGTTGAATCCAAAGTAACTGAGGATGCTGAGGCAGCCGCTACTAATCCGACTTTTACAGTTCGCGAGTCCGTTTCGGCATGAACTGTTCCGGGAATGATATCAAATACTGAAGTGCTGTCCGGGTTCGTCGACCAAGGGGGAGCTACTTTTGCAACCTTACTTGATCCGGTGTAATCAACGATGATGCGTTCTTGTTCCGATCCCGTCCCACCCGCTATCAGTACACGAGCATGAGCGTAAAAATGATCAATCGCACTTGCCCCTGAATCAAGTGTGATTGTGTTAGTTGATCCCGCTTGAGCGGTTCCTGAATGGAGTATTGTTCTCTCCGCTGCGACTGACGTATACTCGCACAAAATCCTGTCTGTATTGAGATCAACGGCGACCGTTCCCCCGCTTGACTCGAACCGAACCCGCACTAATCCGGCATTCGCTCCAGTTCCGGTCATCGCGTTCGTGAGAATAAATGCGTGTTCTTCGTTTGAGTTGGCATTCTTACCGTCTATGGTCCCTATTTGCTTGAATGATGTAGAGACCCAATCGTAACCATGGACTTGAACGGTGTCCCCGTTGTTTCCTACGTAACCATCCCAATGCGCTTCAGTAGCGGCCCCGTTCACCCCTACGTCAAATTCATAATAGCAGTCGATTATGGCCGCCGGCACGATTGTATGAACAGTTCCATTAAGTTGTTCCGTGTCGCTGACAGTACCGCTGGATTGAGTCCCGGTAGTTAAAACGAATGACGACGCTACTGTTGATAACCCTCCTGATCCACTTGTCAGCGATCCAACCTGAGACTGAGTCGCGGGGAAATTATCTCCAGTTAGACCAGTCCCGTCATACTGATCTTCAAGGTTCCCAACAGCAGTTGCACTCAGACCGAGTATCGTCTTGTCACTAAGAGCCTCTAAGCTATCCGTTGCATTGTCATAATCACCAATGGTTGCGGCTCCACCGGATGACGACGACATGACGTGCGCAAATATCGTATTTTCTGCGACAAAGGCACCTAAGTCGCCTCCCGATGCTACCCCGGTGCTGGTCAGCAGCAGATGGTCTAACCTGTTGGCCACAAGCTGGTTGTTCACGTCGTTATCCATGTCCAGCCCACCAGCATCACTAGTCGGCAAGCCGAAGGCAGCATCAGCATTAGCATTAGGCAAAGCCGTTCCCGCAAGTCCCCGATATGGAGAATATAGCCAATTGCAAAGTTTATCGTTGAGGCCCGCCGCCCGGAATCCGATAACTGGACCCGTCCAGGGCAGGATGCCTGTTGCAAAACCAGTGAACCAACCGAAACCCTCGGTATCGTTATTGATCGAGCCGCCGCCGGACGCGGGAATCTCGATTGAGTACATCCCGTTGCCCTTATTGGTCCAGTCATAAACTCCACTGGTTGTCGGCGTAACGGCAGTCTGCGTGTAGGCTCCACCCGTTGTGACGAAGTTCCACACCAAGTCCATGCCAGCTTGATCGTAAGTGACAGACTCTTCTCGCGACTTGAAATCTGCATCGTCAATCAGTGCGACGAGGTTCACCGGCACTGCCGCCAGGGCTGCATCAACATCCATCCACATCGCAGGCATTATGCAGCTCCTGATGCCATTTGTTGATAGTACATCATTGGCTTTGCCGCCACCCCCGCTCCACTCGTCCCTAGCGGCACCCGCCGAGGCTGGATCAAATCGCTCAGCGGATTGGCTGCCCCCATCTCCCAGATACGCTGGATCTCGGAAGCGGACAACGCCCGGTCGTAGGCGCGGAAATCGTCGTAGATCCCGGACGGCTTGCCGATTGCGGGATCGAGCAAACTTGCACCGACAACCGTTCTGGCATTATCACGATGTACCGTATTGATTCCCTGCGACACACCGTTGATCACCATTTCCATCACGCCCAGATCAAACGTGACAGCGAGATGGTACCAGAGGCCGTCGCCGGTAGGGATCGAGTTGAAGGCGCCGGGCAGAGATTCCATAGCCGAGTCAACAGCCAGCTCGAAGTCCGGAAAATCGTTCGCGGTACGGTAGATCACTCGAAAACCGTCTACTGTAGCACTACCCTGTTGGTAAAAATTCTTTGCCGATGCCGTGTCCGATTTGACCGAAACCCAGACCATAAACGTCCGAGCAGAATAGGCTGAGTGCCACCAACCTCCCAGCGGGGAGTCGGGGACGATCGTGCCAGTGCCGTCCTTGCAAACAGCTACCATGCCGCGATCTGATCCGGTCCAATTGATAGTCCCGGTCCATGCAGCATTGAAGTCACGACCATAGAGCGAACGATTGAAGACGGTAGCAGCTCCAGGCGTCCAACCCGGATACCATACTCGCAAACCTTTGGCGGAAGGTGAGAGTTGATCAAGTTCGTAAAACAGGGGTCGAGTCATTGCACTTCCGGCGGGATTGGTGTCAACGTCAATTCGCCCGTGTCGTTAGTCGCCTGGAGGTTGTCGACGGTGTTGTTGTGAATTATGGGTGATGCGTACCGCGTCGGAATGCGGCAGATACCACTAGCCGTCATATCGTGATCTGCGTCCGTGCTTGTCACGATCAAACTACCGATATGCTTCAAGTTTTTCAGCGTGTTGGTGTCCCCGGCAGCGTCAGCCACACCAACTTGACCGTCCTCCTCAGTCCCATCTGATAGTGACAAATAAACGTCAATGGTTTCGCCGACTACAGGGGGCGTCTCGAATTGGACCGTCAATCGCCACGTATACCACTCTGATGTCGAGCCCGCTCCCCAGTCTTTTCTGGCACCAACCCGGACGGCATCAGCGGCCAGGTTATTGAGTGTCATCACTAGATCGCCCGCGGTGTCGCTCCAGACAATCCCCGTTTCGCGTGCTGCATAGACTTTATTTGCCACATCACTCTCCGTTTCTCAAAACAGCCATTGCAACACGGCTGTGCCCAACGAGCTGACGCAACCAATCCCCGCTACGGCGATCGCATATGCCCCCGTAATTTTGGCCGTGTCAAGTTTGGTACGCGACCGGGCGCTGTT
>SDBV01003017.1_pt1 | contig 25081 bp, 24 predicted proteins | sample 2277081 | NCBI WGS metagenome assembly SDBV01 (sample SAMN10402039, study PRJNA504765) | marine sediment metagenome | isolation source: marine sediment core GS10_PC15, 223 cmbsf | place: Arctic Ocean: Southern Knipovich Ridge | collected 2010 | reverse complement strand
GTGATGAGTACCGGGAGAATGTGCGGATACATATAGAAGAGCGGGAAGACTTTTAATCGCTGATTACGCTGATTTTTCATATTAGAGACCAACGACTAACAAATTATCTAACCGCGGATTACTCGGATTTACACGGATTAAAACAGAGAGAAATTACCCACGAATTGACACGAATCCCGGCGCGCCGGGACTAATTATTTCTGACCACAGATTTACACAGTTTATCTTTAGATAAGATAACCCATCTTCGCCAAGGCTACGGCGGATAAAATGGCGGACAAGTTTCACTGATTAGGGTCTGGAGGAATTGTTCTATTAGCGTGACAGAAGCAGGACAATGACTAAGACGCTGATTGCCAGTGCCGCACCCAGACTAATCACAAGAATTTTGTACCGTGTGACGGTATCTTCCTGGTAGTACTCGGTTTCACTTTCTTCAACGGCTTCGCCGTCGCTCAACTGCTGCAGAACCGAAACATCAAATCTCGTCCGTGCACGCATCGGAGCTTCTCCGGCACGAACGGCTTCGAGGTCTTCAAGCAGTTCCTCGCAATTAGTGTAGCGGTTCTCTTTATTCTTAGCCATCATAACTTCGATTACTTCGGAGATTCCGGCACTGAGAGAGGTATTGATATGGTCAGGCGGTGTCAGCTCATCCCGCAGATGTTTCCGCATAACCTCTGAAGGGTCACTCGCCATAAACGGCACTCGCCCGGTCAGCATATGATACAGCGTCGCACCGAGTCCATATATATCCGCCCGCCCGTCAATATCCATCTGCCCGCGAATCTGTTCCGGTGCGATGTAGTAGGGGGTCCCGTATGCCTTGCCCTTTTCGGATTCTGCCAGTTCGACGTCGGTGGTCTCTCGTGCGAGGCCCATGTCGGCGAGTTTAACGAGGCCGTCCTTGGTGATCATGATGTTCTTTGGCTTGACGTCGCGGTGAATCAGTCCGACAGAATGTGCGTGGTTCAGGGCCTTGGCGACCTGAATGGCAATATCGAGGGCTACCGATTCTGGACAGAGTTTTCCTGCGGCGATGTCGTCGTATATAGTTTTGCCTTCGACACACTCCATGACGAAATAGTGATAGCCGCCTGCTTCGCCAACGTCGACGGCCTGGACAATGTTGGGGTGGTTTAGCTTTCCTGCGGCCTGGCCTTCCTTATAAAAACGCTCGACGTATTCAGGGTTTTCTGTGAATCGCTTCGGCAAGACCTTAATCGCGACGATGCGATTGAGACTTAATTGTCTGGCCTTGTACACAACGGCCATTGCTCCGGCGCCGAGCTTGCCGAGAATCTTGTAGCCGGGAATCTGATGAGCGGCGGTTTTGTTTTCCTTGAGGCTGCGTTTGAGTCGCCCAGCCTGGTTGGCGGTGACGTAGCCTAACTCAATCATCAGTTCCTGGAGAGTTACAGGATTACCTTCGGCGCGAGATTTGAGCACAGCGAGTGAACGCTTGAGCTCTTCATCCGTGCACAGGCCCTGGTCCAAGACCATCTTGCCAAAAACCGAATCGTAATTTGTCTCGGCCGCCATAAAATCCCCTACTCTTGGTCCCTAATAAGCTCTAACAAAAAGAAGTTTAGCCACAGAGAAACGAATTACAAGCAGTGTTTCCACCTTCGTCCTAACTACGGCGGATAAAAATCCGTGTCTAATATAAGCTATTTTGCCAATTATGGGTTAATTTCCGAAGTATTGTCAAAGGAAATTTCCTTTCTATGTCCCGATTTATACAGGGACGCCAATGCTCGTATCAAGGGTATTTCGGACGTTTTTGGGGTTAAGTTTAGCCGGTTTAATCGCTGATTCCGTCTTCGTCCCGATAAAAAACATCGGGACGCCGCCGCGACAGGTTATGTTGATTGTGGTAATTACTTAGACAGGATACTCCGCCTTCGTTGAAACTTCGGCGGACGGGACGGCGAGACAAAACGCCGGGGTAAACAAAAGGGCACGGGCAGGCCCATCCCGAGCGAAGTCGAGGGGATGCCCGTGTTGCGAATTTATCTTAGTTTCAGGGTGGCCAGGGCGATGGCTGCGAAAAAGGTGGCGAGTAGCCAGAATCGTACTATGACCTGTGGTTCGGACCAGCCTTTGAGGTGGAAGTGGTGATGAATTGGTGCGCAGCGGAAGAGTCTTTTTCCGCCTGTGTACCTGAAGTAGCCTACCTGAAGTATGACGCTCATCAGTTCCATGACGAAGACGCCGCCGATGAGCAGAAGCAGTAATTCATTTCTTGTAACCAGTGCGCCGTAACCCATAGCAGCGCCGAGGGGCAGTGAGCCGACGTCGCCCATGAAGACCTGCGCTGGGTGACAGTTGTACCAGAGGAATCCGAGTACTGCACCGAGGATTGCTGCGTAAAAGACGCTGAGTTCTCCGGCGCCGGAGATTGCGGGTAGCAGTAAGTAGCTGGCCCAGGTAATCTGGCTGGTGCGGTCCATGAATTCGGAGGCGACGTAGCAGAGGACGATGAGGACTGCGGCGACCATTCCGATGCAGCCTGCGGCGAGGCCGTCCATACCGTCGGTGAGGTTGACAGCGTTGCTGGTGGCTGTGAGGTAGAAGATTGCGATGAGTACGAACATCCAAGTTTGCAGCGGTATGCCCTGCTTGTAGAACGGCAGCCAGAGTCGCATTCCGTCGTTGATATTGCCGCGAGAAAAATCGTTATATAGGAACGAGGCAATCAGGACGGCACCGCCAATCTGGAAGATTAGTTTTTCCCAGACTTTGAGTCCGTCGCGGCTTCGGTGGCGGAGACGAGCGGTAAGTTTTAGCCAGTCGTCCACCGCGCCGAGTGCGGCGAACCAGACCATGAGGACAATTGCTTTCTGGACGAAGGGATTGTCAAGTTTTGCCCAGAGAAGGGTTCCGGTGAGTACGGCGAGTATGATAATGAGGCCTCCCATTGTGGGGGTGTTGGCCTTGTCTTTGGTCAGTTCGTTGAGGGCTTCGTGGTGGAACTCGGGCCTGTCGCCAATTTTTTTTCGCATGAGCCAGCGAATGATTTTGGGGCCGAGGAGGAGGGCGATGGCAAAGGCGGTGATGGCTGCGACGATGCAGCGGAACATTACGTTCTGGTAGGCGTAGAAGCCGAGCCGATGGGTGAAACTGTCACGCAGATAGTAAAGAAGATGGTAAATCAATTTTTGTCAGAGCCTATTAACAACTGGTCGAAAAGTTCCTGAAGTTTTTGTACGACTTTTTCCAGAGCGACGGTTCTGGAACCTTTTACTAATACTATATCGTAATCTTTCATAAATTTGTGCAGATTATCCGCGGCTAAGTCAGCATCTTCGAAGGAATCTGTGAGCAGGTCGTAGTCGGCAAGCTTTTTGGCGGTCGAAGCGGTGATGGCAGCCAGTGGTCCGACGGCGATTAAAGAGCGGACAGAAGCGGCGGCTATGTCTTCACCGAGGCGGGTATGGAGATTCTCAGATTGCTGTCCCAGTTCGGCCATATCGCCGCAGATGAATACCGGACGTGCTTTTTTGTCAGCAGCCATTTTAGCGAGCATTTCGAGGGCATTTTTCATCGAGCCGGGATTGGCATTGTAGCAATCGTCGATAACAGTGACTGTTCCGAAAGTTTTTATTTCAGCCCGCATTGGTATGGGCGGGAGAGTCCGAACAATTTCGGCAAACTGTTGGGCATCGATGCCTAACCTGCTGCATATGGCCCATGCGGCTAAGGCGTTTTCGAGATTACCTCTGCCGCCGATGGGGATGTTTATCTTTATCGAATCGATAGTGAATTGGCAACCTTCGTGATTCCAATCAAACTGTTCGGGATGGGTATCGCAAGCGTCTGAAAAACCGAATGTGGTGAAGTCAAAGCGGCGGTGACGGGCAGCTTCGACGAGGTCCTGCTGGTCACCGTTTATGAGCAGGTTGCCGCTGGTTGACAGGCTCTGGGCGATGGAGAGTTTTTCATTTATTATAGTATCGAGGGTGCCGAAGCCTTCGAGGTGAGCGGGATAGACATTTGTTATAATGGCTAAATCCGGCTGGGCGATACGGCTAAGATATGCGATTTCGCCGGGTTTGTTGGCGCCGAGTTCAGCGACTACAAACTCATCATCAGGTCGAGCGGTAAGCAAGGTCAGTGGCAGGCCGATTTCGTTGTTGAAGTTTTTCGGGGCACCGAACACGCGATGTCGGTTGCTTAATACATGCGAGATGATATGCCTGGTGGTTGTCTTGCCGACCGAGCCTGTGATGGCGATGACTTTAAAGCCGCACTTTTTTCTGTAGTGTGCGGCGAGGCCTCCGAGGGCCCTGACTGTATCATCAACACGCAGGAGAAATTTTTCGTCGGTGTCGGGCAGGTCAATTCCGCGATTGACTACGGCACAGACGGCGCCTTTTTTAATGGCCTGGGTGACGAAGGAATGGCCGTCGAAATTCGGGCCGGGTATGGCGAAAAAGCAATCGCCGCGTCCGACAGAGCGAGAATCCGTAGAGACGGAATCCACTCTGCCATCCTGCTGAGACGGCTGGGCGTTTAAAATTCGTGCCAGGTTTTGAATCGTATGAGTTTTCATTTTGTCGCTGCGAGACAGTCGGTTGCTATTTCTTTATCGCTGGAATGGATTTTTTCATCTCCAATTATTTGATAGTTTTCGTGTCCCTTGCCGGCGATTAGTATGATGTCGTCTTTTCGGGCGATGCTGATCGCGTACGAAATAGCATCTTCGCGGTGGACTTCGGCGAAGATGATATCGGCAGTCGGGTTTTCAAAGCCGGTCATGATTTCACCGATTATAAGTTCCGGCTGTTCGGTTCTCGGATTGTCACTGGTAACCACGATGACATCAGCGAGCTGTTCGGCGACGGCTGCCATACGCGGCCTTTTGGTTCTGTCGCGGTCACCGCCGCAGCCGAAGACTACGATAAGCCTGCCTTTACACAACGGTTTTAAGGTTGAAAGCACGTTTTTCAGTGCGTCGTCGGTGTGGGCATAATCAATTAGTATCGTAAAGTCACCTTCGAAATCTACTCTTTCGAGTCTTCCGGGGACATTGTCAAAGGCGGACAATCCGGAGGCTATAGTATTGAGGTCCAGGCCCGCAGCGAGGCAAAGGCCTGCCGCGGCGAGATGATTGCTGACGTTATAAAGACCGAGAAGCGGAGTTGAGACGATTTGGGTTTGACCGGCATGGGACAACTTAAAGCGCGTTCCTTCGATAGTCATCGATTCGATTTCGGCGGTAATGTCAGAGTCGGTATCGATACCGTAGAAAAGGATTTTTGCGCCAGTTCGTTTGGCTATTTCAGATGAGTGAGGGGACTGGCTGTTAAGAATAGCCGCAGCATCGGCGGAAAGGTTTTTGAACAGTTTTGTCTTTGCATCGAGATAGGCAGATTCGGTCTGGTGATAGTCGAGGTGATCGCCGGTAAGATTGGTAAAAGCGGCGGCGGTAAAATCGATAGCGGCCAGTCGGTTCTGGTCGAGGGCATGGCTGCTTGCTTCGATAACCATGTATCGGGCGCCGGCGCTTACCATCTGTTTTTGAGCATCTGCAATAGTCAGACAATCGGGAGTGGTTAAGGGAGCTTCGAGTATCCGGTCGCCGGTATCATATATTACTGTTCCAATGAGGCCGCACTTTCGACCTGCGCTGCCAAGAACCGAACGGACAAGAAAGGCGACGGTTGTCTTGCCGTTGGTGCCGGTGACGGCGAGGTTGGTCAGCTTCGAGGCAGGGTTGGCGTTTGCGGCCTGGGCCAGAATTGCGGCAGCGACGGTGGTATCGTCGACGATTATGATTTTGGCGGGTTCACAGTCCGCGGGTTTTTCGGCAACGATGTATTTTGCGCCTGCGGCGAGGGCCTTTGAGAGAAAATTGTGGCCGTCGTACTGAGTTCCGCTGATGGCAATGAAGCAGTCGCCCGGCTGGACGAGGCGGGAATCGATGCGAAGACGCGGGGCATCGGCGGTTGAAGTAAGTTCGAGTAAGCTGTTAAAATCCATCGCACACCCTGTGCTTTTTTCGGTAATGAGACCTGCTTTTTGCCTATTTTAGTTAAAACAGGTAAATTTGCAACGGTGGAGTCTTTGCGAAGAGGTAAAAAACTGGTATGCTTGCTGTTCACATTCGAGAAATGGGTTTTGGCGTATTTGGCAAAGGGAGCGAAATTATGAAAATCCGCGGCACAGGCCTGATAGTTATCATCATTGGCGTACTTTCATCACATTTTTGTGCGTTCGCTGAATCGGAATATTTTGCGATTTTTATGGACGGCAAGCGGTGCGGCCATGCCATACACAGCAGAATTGTTATCGATAAGCAGGTTCGTACTACCGAGCAAGTGATGTTCAAGGTGAGCAGATTCGGTACACCGGTTGAAGTTAGTACGGTCGAAACGTGTATTGAGACGGTTACAGGTAAGCCGCTTGGTTTTGAAGTTATGCAGGATATGAGCGCGTTTCGAACAATCATAAAAGCAACGGTATCTCCCGACGGTAAGGTGGACGTGACTGCGACTACGGGACAAATCGAGCAGAAGAAGAATTTCGATTGGCCTGAGGGAGGACTGATGGCGGAGGGGCTTCGGCTTGTAGAATTAAAACAGGGGCTGGCGGAGGGAACAGAATATTCAGTTAAGCTATTCAGTCCGTCGATGATGCAGGCTTTAGACAGCAAGGTCAAGATAGGACCAAAGAAGCAAGTGGACCTGTTAGGTCGAGTGCTGAATCTGACGGAAGTGAAATCAACTATGTCGATGCCTCTTACAGGTGAGATTACAACTACGTCATATATTGATGATGAGTTAAACGCACTTAAGACGATAACGCCGATGATGGGGATGCAGCTTGAGATGTTGGCGTGCTCGAAGGATTTTGCGTTGAGTGAGGCTGAACCTTTCGAGTTTGTGAGCAAGGCATTTGTGAAAAGCCCAAAGCCCCTTAAGGAGTTGAGCTCTGTTAAAGCGATTGAGTATCGAATCAGGCCTGCAGAAGAAGCAAAAGACTTCAAAATACTTTCAAATGATAATCAGCAGGTTAAAAAACAGCCAGATGGGACATTAGTTGTAACGGTCGAGCCGGCGGTTATACCATCTGACGCCGAATTCGGGTATCGGGGCAACAACGCCGAAGTCCGCGAATCCCTCAAGGCGAACCAGTATGTGCAAAGCGACGATGAAAAAATCCAACAGCTCGCCAAAGAAGCGATTGGGGATACGAAAAACGCCGCTGTTGCTGTGAAGAGAATCGAGCGGTTCGTTTCCGACTACATCGATGATAAGAATTTGTCTGTAGGTTATGCTTCGGCGGCGGAGGTAGCCGAGAGTCGGCAGGGGGACTGTACGGAGTTTGCTGTTTTGACGGCGGCGTTGTGTAGGGCGGCGGGGATACCTGCGAGGATTGTCGTGGGGGTCGCTTATATTGATGAATTCATGGATTATGAGAATGTCTTCGGTGGACACGCCTGGACCGAAGTTTATGTAGGGGATAAATGGATTGGTCTTGACGCGTCGTTTAAGGCATCGGGTCGCGGCGGCTATGACGCGGGGCACATAGCTCTTGCAGCGGGCAATGGTGAGTTGGAAGGTTTCTTCAGCTTAGTGTTCAGTATAGGACAGTTCGAGATTGAAGAAGTAACAATACAGAAGTAAGTCTGCAATTATTATATTCTACAGTTCACATATCATGTCGTAGAAAGACCAAGTCTGGTCGGTGCTGATTCCTGCGTTTTTGGCCTGGGCGTCGATCAAAGCCTGAGCCTTTTTATCAGGCCAGTCTTGCCTTGACATCGGCCTTGTGTTCTGAACTTTAAATCCGAGTTTTTCCCAGAAGCTTTTGCCCGCACTGCCGGTAACGCCGTAAAATATATCCAAGTCAGCGAAGGTAGTCACTTCGAGTCTTTTCCAGCCGTGTTGTCTCGCCCAGTCAATAAGAGCGCGGGCGAGTTTTAGCCCAATTCCTTTTCGTGCACCGGCATCGGCCTTGCTAAGACAATGCGCACCCAATATGTCGGCGTCGGTATCGCCTGCATATGGGAGAGATGCCATTATGCAATGAACTTTCAGTGTTTTATCTTCGATTTGGTCGAAAGAGGGAAACTGTTCATTGATTAAGTCTTCATTCGGTCCGGCTGGGTAATCCTGCTGCAGGCACATATGCCCCGCTTTTTCCATAGTCTCCAAGGCTTTGGGTATAGAATCGAAGCACGCCGATGATTTCGTCGCCATCTTTGGCGATTATCGCACAGGTTCCATAGGTTTTAATTATTTTTTTCAATATTGATAAATTGATATTGCGAAATTTTGACCACTTTTCATTTTGCTCGATGGTCTGCTTTGAGAGCGGGCCGCCGTGCAGACACCGCCACAAAATAAAATTCTCCGTCATCGGTTCAATTGTAATTTCTTTGTTCATTTTTAGTCTTTCACGGGCTGGAAGCCCGTGCTACAAAATTAATCGAACTGGATGTCGTTGAGGACGAGCTGGACGCTGGTGTTTCCGTTGAAGTGATTGATGTCCGGTTCGTAGGCGACGTGGAAACATTCCTTTTCCAGCAGTTTCTTCTCCATTTTTCCCATACCAAAGCCTATGCAGCGGATAGAGTTAGTGTCGTCGGTTACGGCGAGTTGCAGATGGTCGTTGCGTGCGCCGACACGTCTCGGCTGGGCGGCAAGTTTGACGCCTTTTGTTGCGAAAAGAGGTTTGGGGTTGCCCTGGCCGAATGGGCCGAGCATCTGAAGCTGCTTTACCGTCTCGTGGCTGAAATGTTCGAGAGGTACTTCGGCGTCTATTTGAACCTGGGCGATGAGGTTTTCCTCGCTGAGATTTTCCTGTGCATAGGCTTCGAAATCGGCGGCGAACTGCTCGATTTTTTCGGCAGGCAGTCGAACACCTGCGGCCATAGCGTGACCGCCGAAATTTGTCAGGTCCTTCGAGCAGGCTTTTATACCGGCGAGAATGTCGAAGCCTTCAACCGAGCGCGCCGAGCCCTGGGCGGTGGATTCGGCGATGTTGAGCAGAATTGTCGGCCTATGGTATTTGTCCACTATGCGGGAAGCGACGATGCCGATTACTCCAACGTGCCAGTTATCGCTTGCCAGGACGATGCTTTTTCTGTCGGGGTGGTTCAGTTGTTTGTGCGTAATCATTTCGCAGGCCTGGGTGACGATTTTTCTTTCGTATCGGCGACGCTGCTCGTTCTGCTGCTTGAGGTAATCGGCGATTTTCATCGAGCGTAAATCGTTATCGCTGGTTAGCAGCTCGACGGCAAGACGGGCATGTCCCATTCGGCCTGCCGCATTGAGCATCGGGGCAAGACGAAATCCGATATCGTAGCTGCTGAGTCCTTCACCGGTGAGTCCCGCAGTTTCGATAAGTGCCCTGATGCCGGAAAGTTTACACTCGGCAAGGGATTTTAGTCCGTAGCTGGTAAGAATTCGGTTTTCTCCCTTGAGGTCAACTACATCGGCGACGGTTCCCAGTGCGGCGAGGCTGGTGGCGTTCAGCATGTATTCGCGCAGGTCGGCGTTGAGTCTTTGGCCGCCGCTGAATTTGTCGGCCAGGGCCCATGCTAATTTGAAAGCGACCATCGCGCCGGAAGAATCCTGATTGGGGTAAGTATCATTGAGAGCAGGATGAACGATAGCCACCGCTTCGGGCAGTTGTGGGCCGGGCCGGTGATGGTCGGTGATTATCAATTCAAGATTGAGTTGCTTTGCAAGCTTTGCAGATTCGACGGCGGTTATTCCACAATCGACCGTTACCATTAACTGCGTGCCGTTTTTGACAAGGTATTGCACCGCTTCGCGGTTGAGTCCGTAGCCTTCGTCGATTCGGTGCGGGATGTAATAATCGACGTCGCCGCCGAGCATTTGAACCAGGTGCCAGAGAATAGAGATAGCGGTTATGCCGTCAACGTCATAGTCGCCGTAAACAGTTATCTTCTCTTTTTGTTCGATGGCTTTTTTGATTCTTTCGACGGCAGGTTCGACGCCGGGCATCCGCTGCGGTTCTATTAGTTCGGTGAGTCTGGGTCTGAGGAAAACGGAAGCCTGGTGGACGTCGATGATGCCGCGATTGATAAGGACCTGTGCGACGACGGGTGATATTTTCAGCGAATGCGCGAGCTGGTCGCGGCGGCTATCAGCCGGCATGATGACCCACTTCCTTGTGGCGGCTTTGCTTGCTGACCTGCTGCGTCTGTTACGACTTTGCATCCCTGCAACGTGCTGCATTGGCTCCTGCCCGGCTAACGAAAATCGAATCCTTTTTGCGAACAATCCTTTATACCAGAATTATCGGCAGAATTTCAAGGATTATGTGCGCAAGCGAGCAAGTTTATTCGACGGTGAGGATTGCCTGGATGAGCTGGTCAAAGTCTGGATACTCGACCAGCCACCATTTAACCAGTTCGCCGTCATTGAGCAGGAAAATCAGCGGGCTTTCAAAAATCCAGTCCCTGCTTTCGTCAAGCTTGCCTACTAAAGCGGTAGTATCGCCAGGAACGGGGTCCTGGTCATCGGGGCCGTAGGGCGGGCCTTTGATGAAGGCGAACTGTATGTGCTCGTCGGCGGCAAGGTCGCTGCTGTACTGATTATATAATGGTATTGCTACGGCGCAATCGGGGCAGTCGTAGTGGTAGAACATGACTATCCTGACGTCGGTGAGCAGTTGGTCGGCGATATCGACGTGATTGAGCATCAGTGTCCATTCAGGAATGTCGTTTGCATCCGGCTGAGCAGCGGTCACTGCTTCGGAAGTGTTAGGCTCGTCAACAACAATCGGCAAATTCGGTTCTAAATTGGGGTCGACTGTGATGGTAACCTCGTCAGGTTTTGGCTTTGGATTAATCTGCCAGTTGCCGGGCTTGATAACGACGTATTTTTCGCTGCGGTCCGGCGGTTTGTTAAAGGCCAGGGTTGGAACGAGGGCGCCGATGAAAAGACAGGCGGGTATGGCAACGGCAAGACAATGAAAAGGATGCGGCCAGGGTGGCGGCAGGAGTTTTTCTCTTCTTGGAAAGAAAATCAACAACAAAACAAACAGCGGAACGTCTATAGTCAGAAGCGTCATCCATGGATTGACGTTAATTTTTCCGAAGCATCCGCAGGTCAGCTCACCGGTGATGGCTTTGTATGCTGTTACGCCGACGAAGAAGCCGAATGACAGGACACCGAGAAGCCAGCCAGCTTTACGGAACAGGCCTGATACGAGCCAGACGCCGAGGCCCAGTTCAAGCGGGACCGCGATGAGGAAGAAAACCCACGACTCCCACAGGCCCTTGCTGACAATCGGCTCGGTGAACATCTGGTGGGCTTTCAGTACCGAGGCGACGATGAGCAGCAGTCCTGCGAGAGTCATGACTATTCGGTTTAGTGTTTTCATAAAACTTCTAATCACTGATTACGCTGATTTATATAAATGCTAATGCTATTATATCAGATAAAAAGGCAGAAAACAACCGCGGCAGAGAAGCAAACCGGTATTCAGGCTCGCATGTAGCTTCCGCCGTTTACGGCGATGTATTCGGCGGTGCTTGTCATGACGCGTCCCTGGTATGCGGGTACGACGGCAAACATTTAAGAGCTTAATATTATTGTTCCTTTGATTCAGTCTGTATTTGTTCGAGCTGGATGCTGAAACGGTCGAGTTTTTTCTGGCCTTCCTCGTATTTGTTGTACGAATTTCGTATGTGCGAGCCGAGTGTGTCATAATCACCAAGGAAACCTGCAAAGGATGCATTGAGCTTCGAGAGGTTTTGCCGGATTTCAGCGGCTTGTTTTTCAATCTGCAGTCCGTGCAGGCCCATGACCACCGTCATCAGGTAGGCATAAAGCAGGTTGGGCGAGACGGGTATAACTCTTTTTTCAAGCGAATACTGCAGCATGTCCTTAGTCTCGCCGGGGTATTTGACGATTGTTTCATAGTACACGTTCTCAGCCGGTATGAACATCAGTGCAAAATCGAGTGTGCCTTCGGCGGGTCTTATATAACCCGAAGCGATTTTGTCTATGTGGATAGTAACGTCTTTTTGGAATTGCTTTCGGAGCCTGATTTTTTCTTCATCTTCTTCGGCTTTGGTCAATGCTTCGAAGGCGGGCAGAGGAAATTTAGCATCGACGGGAACCGAATAGCCCGCCATTTTTATCAGGGCGTCGACCCTCTGGCCGTCTTTGAAACCGTACTGCAGTTCGTAGCTGTCGGCGGGCAGGATATTTTTCAGAAGGTTATTGAGTGACCATTCGCCGATTTGTCCCCGGAGCTTGGGGCTGGCGAGAATGTCCTGGAGGCGGCGGACTTCGCCGCCTAATTGGAGCATCTGCCTGTTGGTGCCCTGAAGCTCGCCGATTTGGGAGTTGAGCTGGCCGAGGACCTTCTGGCTGGTCTCGATGTTTCGGGTAATACTCTGCTGGCTGGTGTGGAGTGTCTGATTTATCACCGTGCGTGTATTGTCTTCGGCTGATTTGAGTGCTTCGAGCTGCTGCTGGAGCATGCCGATAGAGGCGCTCTGGCCTGCGATATTCCTGCTGGAGGAGACGAGCGAGACAATCAGCCATACCAGCAGGACCAGAACGAAGATTATGAGCACAATTATAATGACTAAAAGCATATTCACCGTGTAGCCCTCAAGGTGATGATTATAGGCTGTTAGGAACAATCCGTCAAAGGCGTTGTTAATTAAGCTGAAAACAGATATTATGCCCTGCTATGGACCTGAAGGAAACACTGAAAGACAATAAAATATTGCTGCTCGACGGGGCTATCGGCACCGAGCTGGACAAGCACGGCTTGATGGGTCGGGGTCGAAATAATATAGACAGGCCCGAAGTGGTTTTAGATATACATCGTGAGTACGTACGATGCGGCTGTGATGCGATAACTACGAACACACTTACGATGAACCGGATATTTATCGAAACGCACAACGTCGATGTCGAAGTTGAAAAAGTCAACCGGGCCGGAGTGAAGTTAGCTAAAGAGGCTGCGGGTGATAAATGTTTTGTGCTGGGTGATATCAGTTCGACCGGACAAATGCTCGAGCCTTACGGCACGTACAGCGAATCTCAATTTTACGATAATTTCAAAGAGCAGGCGGCGATTCTGGCAGAGGCGGGTGTGGACGGCTTTATAATAGAAACTGTTTTTGATTTGCGCGAAGCTTTATGCGCTCTTGGCGCGTGTAAGGAAAATTTTTCATTGCCGATAATTGTGACCATAGCATTTAAGACAGAAGCCAACGGTGGCAGGACAATAATGGGTAACTCCGCGAGCCAGTGCGCTATACAGTTAGCCGAAGCGGGGGCGGATGTTGTCGGAGCTAACTGCGGCGAGCTTGACCCGATTCAGATGGCTGAAGTTATCTCGACAATCAAATCGGAAGTAACAGTGCCGGTCATAGCACAGCCTAACGCCGGTAAACCAAAACTCGTCGGAGATAAGACAATCTTTGAAATGGAACCGAAGGCGTTTTCCGAAGGGATTACCAAGTGCATAGAAGCCGGTGCAGGAATTGTCGGCGGGTGCTGCGGAACGACGCCCGAGCACATCGAGGCGGTTGCAGGAGCGCTGCGTTAATGGTGATAAAAAAGACGGTTCAACACCATTTAGTGATTTTGAAGACAGAGTACATCAAGGCTGTTCTCGAAGGCCGAAAGACGATTGAGTCGCGGTTTACCAGGACTCGGCGGGCGTACTGGAGAAAGATTCTTTACGGTGATAAGCTGTTTCTTAAGCAGAGCAGCGGGCCAGTCTGCGCGACGGCCAGGGTCATAAAGGTAAAGTGGTATGAAAACCTGACGCCGGAACAAATCAGGCAGCTTAAAGGCAAACATAATAAGCAGATATTGGGTGCTGATGAATACTGGCAGAACAAATCCGACTGCCGGTACGGTGTTTTAGTCTGGCTGGGTGAGGTTAAACGCATCAAGCCTGTGCGGATAGAGAAGCGTGACTGGCGTGCATGGGTAGTGCTGAGCGAGAAAGAGAACTTCGGTTTGGTAAGAAGTGTATAGAGCAATTCAAGTAAATCTGTAACCGTTGTAACTACTGCAAATCAGAGCAGCTCATCGATTGCGGCTGTTATATCTTTTTTACTGGTAAGGCCTACCCATTTCTTGTGGATCTGGCCGCCGCTGAAAAGTATTAGAGTCGGTATGGCGCTGATGTTGAACTCCATCGCTGAATCGCGGGCTTCGTCGGTATTGAGTTTGCAGACTTCGGCTTTGCCGTCATATTCGGCCGCAACTTCCTCAAGAATGGGAGCCATCATCTTGCAAGGCCCACACCACGGCGCCCAGAAATCAACCAGAACCGGAACCTCGGAATTATGCACAGTTTCATCAAAAGTCGTATCATTCAACTCAGTAACGGTACCTGTCATTTCAGAGTCCTTTCACGGATATTAGTCACAAACATTTTATTTTCTCCCTGACGCGATGTCAAACACTAATTTGAGTCGGCCTCTTGAGTTCTCTGTTGGGCTTCATCCGGCTGATGTGTTTTCTTGCGACTTTTCGGCTTTGCGGGAAGTTCTGCAATAGAATAGGCATTTTCGTCGGGCTGGACTGGTTCGGACCTGTCTTTTTGTTCCTTCGTGCCGGCAGTAACCTCTGCGATGGGTATTGCAGGTTCAACCGGACCGGCAACAGCTTCCTGTGGTTCGACTTGCTCATCCTGCATTTCGGAGGCGACAATGATTGCTTTTTGCACAGCCTGCTCAGCCGGTTCATCAGTCAGGGCGATAATATGGATAGGTCCGTTGGATTCAGCCTGTTCCACACCGACCAGACCATTCCTTATCAGTTCCAGCAGGGCCAGAAACAGACCTATCATGACCAGCTGATTGCCACGGCCTTCAAAGATTCGGCCAAAAGGCATGGCCCCTTCGGTCTGCAAACGATGGAGCATCTCTATCTGGTAAAGATCGATGGGAGTATCGTCGTGAATATGACTGATATCGAACGAAACGCCGGTGGCCTGGAGAATAGTATCGAATGCCCCAAGCAAATCCCAGATACTGACCTGGTCAAGGTCGACTTCAGGCTCGTTACTGTCCTTGAGCTTGTCAATAATAACTCCGGGCCTGCTGAGGCGCTGCTTTTGCTCTTGCGCACAGGCGTCAAGAAGGTTAGCTGCATCCTTGAATTTTTTGTATTCGAGCAGTTGACGAATAAGCTCGGTGCGCGGGTCGTCAAAATCCTCAGCGTCAATCGAGTCGGGTTCAGCTTTGGGCAAAAGCATGGCCGACTTAATCTGCATCAGTGTCGCGGCCATAACCAGGAAATCACCTGCAAGGTCGATGTCCAGGCTTTTAAGCATCTCGATGTACCGGATGTACTGTTCGGTTATCTTGGCAATCGGGATGTCATAGATATCAACTTCATCCTTGCGGATTAAAAATAGCAGCAGGTCAAGAGGACCTGCGAAAACATCGAGATTTACGCGATAGGCTGCCAACTATTGTTCCTCCGACGGCGGTTGTTTAGCTTCGTCGAGTATCTGCCTGGCTTCGTCGGCTTTGTTTTCGAAGACCTGCAGGACAGGCCCTTCGATCGCCGGTACGCCGCCATAGATGTTCGAAGCGTTATCACCGGTGACCACCGCTTTGATGCCGAAGTCCTCCAGTGTCTGACGCGCCAGGTCAGCCTCGATATAATTGTTGAATTCCGCTATTTTGACGAGCTTACCGTCCATTTATTTTCACAGTCCCACAGCTTTTCTTACATCTTCAAATGTCTTATGGGCCACCGGCCGTGCCTTGTCGGCGCCCTTTTGGAGTACTTCGCGAACATAGTCCAGATTGTTCTCAAGCTCCTGCCGTTTTGAGCGATAAGGCTTGAAATATTCAAGGACAAGCTCAAGCAGACGCTTCTTTGCCTCGCCGTAGCCCATGCCACCGCTGCGATAGCGGTTTTCCCATTCGGCAAGTTCGTCCTCGGAAGTAACGAGCTTCAACAGGGCGAAAACACTGCATTTTTCCGGGTCCTTGGCCTCTTCAACCGGCGTTGAGTCGGTCACAATTCGCATGACCTTCTTTTTGATGCTGCTTTGGGGCTCGAATATTCCGAGGATATTGTCATAGCTCTTGCTCATCTTGCGGCCGTCAATTCCGGGAACAACTGCGACTGATTCTAAGATATAATCTTCAGGAAGTGTTAGTATTTCGCCGTAGGTGTTATTAAAATACCCGGCAATGTCGCGGGTAACCTCGATATGCTGCTTCTGGTCGGCACCGACCGGCACGAGGTTACTGTGAAAAGCAAGGATATCGGCGGCCTGTAGTACCGGATATGCGAACAGACCGTGATTAGGGCTCAGACCCTGTGCGATTTTGTCCTTGTAACTGGTGCATCGCTGCAGAAGTCCCATCGGCGTGACGCAGGATAGTATCCAGGCCAGCTCGGTTATCTCCGGGACATCAGACTGTCGCCAGAAAACGGTTTTTTCCGGGTCCAGGCCCAGGGCCAGATAGTCAAGGGCTACATCAAGGATGTTTTGTGACAACTCCGCCGGAGCCAGACCGCTGGTCAGGGCGTGATAATCGGCAATAAAGTAAAAGGCGTCATTTTCAGCCTGGAGTTGCAGATGCTGACGCATTGCTCCAAAATAGTTTCCTATATGAAGCTTGCCCGAAGGCTGAATACCCGAAAGAACTCTCACGAACAGTCTCCTGAAATCTCTCGAAAAGAAAGGCCCTGACTGACCTTCAAGAGGAAAAAATACAATGATTAAAAGCGATTGTCAAGGTTTTTGGCCGATATCACAATCGCCCCGGTCCCACCGGCCCAGCAATATAATGCAAACAGTTAACGAAATAATAGCCTTATTTCTCTTGTGGCCGCCCCAGGCAAAGAATATAATACTTGTTTTTGTACTTGTGAACTCAATCACAAGCTGTACGTAGAATCTTTATGGGGTATGGGACTCCTTAAATACTTACTTTCAGGCAGGATTTCAAGAAGATGGCAGTGAAGAAAATAAGCAAGGCGGATTTCGCTGAGTTTGCAGACAAACTCGCAACCGAAACGAAGGTCTATGCTCCTGTGGCCAGGGGGGACAAGTTTGATTTCGCTCCCTTGCTGACAGCAAAGGATATCAGGCTGGACTATGACGTTACCCTGCAGCCGCCGAAGAAGTATTTTCTGCCCCCGGTCGAGACACTTGTGACGTTCGAGGTCAGCGGCGAATATCAATCTGAATACGACAACGAAAAGTTCGTGCTTCTGGGCGTGCATCCCTACGATATGATAGCAATCAACCAGATTGACAAACTTTTCAGCACCGGTCAGTATGACAACCATTACATGACCAGACGAGCTAACGCAACAATCGTAGCTCTCGACGTGGTAAACGCTTCAAAAAATGTCTTTGCCTCGGAGATGGGAACCGCGACGGTAAAAGATGGATTTGATATTCTGCTTACCGATATTGGTGATGCGTACGTAGCCCAAGCGGCAACAGATAAGGGGCATGACCTTCTTGCCAGGGCAAAAACCACAGACGTAACCGCCGATGACATCAAAAAGCGTCAGCAGGTTCAGGAAGAGAACGAAAAAGAACTGAAAAAACACAAACTCAAGTGCCCCTCTTCCTATCTGCCTAAGCTGCTTGAAAAGGCTTACAACCACGATGTATGGCAAGAGAAAGCTGCGACCTGTTTTGCCTGCGGCTCGTGTAACCAGGTCTGCCCGACTTGTTACTGCTTCAATGTACAGGATGACGTTAGCTGGGACATGAAGACGGGCAGCCGATGCCGGGCATGGGACGGGTGCATGCTGGACGGCTTTGCAAAGGTCGCCGGCGACCATGATTTCAGGAAGAACCGGGCCGACAGATTCCGCCACCGGCTGTATAGAAAAGCCAAATACGTGCCTGAGAAAATCGGCGGAGAAATGGCGTGTGTCGGCTGCGGCAGATGTATTGGAGCGTGTCTGCCGGATATTGCCAACCCGGTAACCGTTTATAACCAGTTGGTGGATGATTTGGGGCTTAGATAAGAAAAAGCATTTTTGCCTGCAGGCGATACAAGGAGCAAAACTGATGTGTGAATGCTGTACTACTGAAAAGGACATTTATCTGCCGCAGTTAGCGACCGTTCAGAAGATGCGGCTGATGAACGATACCGAGATGTACGTGCGGTTTACGATAGACGACCCCGGCGCGCCGGGGTTCGATTTTATACCGGGCCAGTTCGTTGAGGTCTCGATTGCCGGCATCGGCGAGGCGCCGATTACTATTTCATCGTCGCCAACGCAGACCGATGGGATTGAAATGGTAATCCGCAGAGTCGGCAACGTAACCAAGGCTGTACACAAGCTCAAAGCAGGCGACAAGATAGGCATCCGAGGACCACTCGGCAACGGTACTTATCCGGTCGAAGAAGTTAAAGGCAAGGACCTTGTATTTATCTGCGGCGGTATTGGCCTGGTGCCGCAGCGCTCATTCATCAACTACGTTCTGGACAATCGCCGGGACTACGGACATGTCACAATCCTGCTGGGAACCAAGTGTTATTCTCAGCGGTTCTTTGAGTCAGAGCTTGAGCAGTGGCTTGCGCGCGATGACGTTCATTTCATGGAGACTGTTGACGAAGCTCATGACTGCTGGAACGGTAAGGTCGGCGTGGTGACAACTTTGATTCCGAAGATTGAATCAGAACTGGCTACGTCCCAGATATTTATCTGCGGTCCTCCGATTATGTACAAATTTGTTTTGATGGCACTGATGGAAGAAAATGTACCTTATGACCAGATATATCTTAACCTGGAAAGAAAGATGAAGTGCGGCGTGGGCAAGTGCGGCCACTGCCAGATAAACAATTATTATGCGTGTGTTGACGGCCCTATATTCAGGTATTCCGATTTGGGCGCAGCGCCGGAGGCGATATAAAAATGAGTAAACCGAGAGTAGCTATTTTTGACTTTGCCTGCTGTGAAGGCTGCCAGCTCCAAATTGTCAATCTCGAAGAGGAGCTGCTTGATTTAATCGGCGCCGTGGATGTAGTCCAATGGCGAGAGGCGATGAGCGAACAAAGTCACGAATATGACATCGCGATAATTGAGGGCTCAATAACGCGGCCTGAAGACGAAAAGCGGATTCAGCTTATCAGAAGCAGAGCTAAAATTTTGCTTGCACTGGGAGCCTGTGCGACAATCGGCGGCGTCAATAAGCTCAAGAACAACTTCGACCTGGATGAGGTCAAACAGTATGTTTACGGAGATGACGCCAGGATGCCTCATCTGGAAACATCGATGACCAAAGCTGTCGGTGAAGTGGTTGAGGTGGATTACGAAATTCAAGGATGTCCGATTGACCGCAAGGAGTTCACATATATTATTCGCTGCCTGCTTCTGGGCAAAAAACCGGAAATTCCGGAATGGCCGGTTTGCGTCGAGTGCAAGGCAAAGGGTAATCCGTGTCTGTGGGAATATGACCAGGTCTGTCTGGGGCCGATTATCCGGGCAGGCTGCGGCGCGAGATGCCCGTCGAGCGGTTTCAGGTGCTTCGGCTGCAGAGGCTACATAGATGAGCCGAATATTTGCGCCGCAAAGGATGTAATTGAAAGATATGGTCTTAGTGTCGAAGACCTCAAAGACAAAATGGTTCTTTTTGGAAGCTGTCAGGGTCCCACCGATGAGTAAAGATTTGAATATCAACGTAAAGCATTTGACCCGTGTCGAAGGACACGGCAACATAGTTGTCAACGCCAAGAGCGGCAAGATAGAACGCTGCGAATGGCAGGTGCCTGAAGCTCCGCGATTCTTCGAGGCGATGGTTCGCGGACTCAGCTATCAGGACATCCAGACAGTAGTCAGCAGAATCTGCGGTATCTGCTCGATTACACATTCGCTTGCTGCAATCAAGGCGATTGAAAATGCCCTTGATATCGAGGTATCGGAGCAGGCTGACAAGCTGCGAATCCTGATGCACTACAGTGAGCAACTGCAAAGCCATACACTGCATATCGGCTACTTGGCAGTGCCGGACTTCTTCGGTGTTCCTTCTGTCGTCTCGCTGGTTCCAAAAGCCACGGATGAGGTATTGACGATTGTCCGGACGCATAGAGTTGCCAACGAATGGTCCGATCTGCTTGCCGGCCGGACTACACATCCGGTTACACTAATACCGGGCGGCCTGACAAAAATTCCGACCGAGCAGCAATTAAAAGACCTTCAGGCTACGCTGAAAAATACGCTAAAAGACCTGGCGGCAATCGCCGAGGTGGTATTGAGCGTCGCTGAGAACATTCCTAATTTCGAACGTGACACAGAGTATGTGTCACTTAAACAGACCGACCCGCCGACGTATACATTCTATCACGGCGGCATCACATCCACCGATACCAATGGTGATGTGGTTCCTGTCAGTGACTGGACGAGCGTCGCTAATGAATATGTAGTTGAGCAATCGACCGCCAAGTGGTGTAAGTGGCATCGCGATGCCTATGCGGCCGGAGCCCTTGCAAGATTCAATAACAACGCTGACCTGCTGACTGATAACGCCAAGGCAACAGCGGCTAAGTTCGGGCTTGAGAAAGGCTGCTGTAATCCATATATGAACACCATCGCACAGTTGGTCGAATGCGTTCACGTTGTTGAAACGAGCATCCGGATTATCGACGAGCTTCTGACCGCCGGACTTAAAACTGAAACGGTCAAGACCAGCCCCAAAGAAGGTAAAGGCAGCGGCTCTGTCGAGGCCCCGCGAGGGATTCTGTTCCACACATACGAGTTCGACAGTAAGGGCAAGTGCTTAGGCGGTGACATTTGTATCCCGACAAACCAGAATCACGCGAATATTCAGAAAGATTTCGAGAAACTCGTGCCGGAAATTATCGACGAAGGCCAAGATGCCGTCAGGCAAAAAATGGAGATGCTGGTCCGCTCCTATGACCCGTGCATAAGCTGCTCGACTCACATGCTGAATGTCGAATTCGTATAAAATTTAACCACAGATTTTCACAGATAGAAAAATAATTAACCACGACCCTGCTCTGCGAAGCCCGCTACGCAGGGCGAAGAAGAGTGAACACGAATAGACACTAATTATAGCCACAAAAAGGCACAGAAAGAGTTATTAGCCACCCCGATAAAAGGAATCGGGACTTCCGCTGGTTTCGCTGATAAGGCCTGCCCTGAGCGTAGCCGAAGGGATAACACGGATTTACACTGATTTTTTATTTTTTTATTGACGCTGATACTACTTTGCGAAGTGGCCTTCGCTACGTAGCACGAGTTTCGCTGATTTCACTGATTACTAACAACAAATTACACGAATTGCACAGATTTGTTTCCAACCGCGGATTGACGCGGGATTCTTTTGAATGCTAAAAACCCTTGCTTTTCTTTGGCGTTTAACGATATATCGCCTTTTTTTAGGCAGAGAGGGTGAACGTATTGCGAAGACTTATAAAGCGTATCTGTACGGGGGGAATAAAAAGTTTCGATTAAATAAATGGTGGACTGTCTCAATGACTCGTTAATCAATTCCCCACTCATCAATCAGATCGTTAACCATTGAAATGACCATTGGGTTTGTGCTAAGCTTAAGCTTTTTAAGTTGAGCTACTGCAGCAGGTCGATCATGCTCCCATAGGCCTTTCACTGCATAGAAGCTAATAATTTCATTTCTGTTTCTTAGATACTTTCTTAGTAGTTCTTCGCTTCTTTTTACTGCTTTCTTTGTTTCCTGACTTCTAGCTTCATATAATGCAGACCATAAATATTTCTCGGATGAACAAAGTTTAGGATAGTGCTCTATAACCATTTCTGAGATAGCTTCAATTAGCAAGACACGCATCTCATCACTGCTAGTAGAGTAAAATTTGGAGTCTAGCCCTTCTACAACCTCTGGGTAAGGGAGAGCACGCGATATGGTTTTTAACTCCTTTGTATCGTAGTCTCCTTTTTCCAATATGTTACATACTAAATTATTAATAAGTGCTGTGCGAACAAACTCTGTTTGGTTTTCAAAAGCTCTTCTGGCATTTTCTTCACTTACATTTATCAACGACCAAAGAAAAGTGGCACCACTCCGTTCATCTAGCAAACATAGTGCAATTGTGTAAGCCGTATCCCATACCCTGTTCATCAATCGTTGTGTTAAGTATCCAAGTTGAGTTTTATCACCTTCGTCCAAAATTCGAGCATACTCAACTCCGAGGAAGTAATCGCGAATGAGTTGATGCAACCATTCAACAGAATGCCCATTTACTGACTTGATGAAATTAGCTGACAATATACCTCGCCATATTTCACCGAAAGTTACTGCGGCTGTGATAATTCCGCGAGTTTTTAGTATCTCCAGTATTTCTATTATTTGTTTATGTGCATAACGTTCTAAAAATCTCATTGAATAACCTGATCCGGTTGACCGAAAAGATAACCCACCTAATAAGTATTCATTTGCGAGTCTATCCACACCAATATTGCCACGGACACCCTCACGATCTAGAATTCGATCAACAAGCGATTTAAGTAACATTACTCTACCGTCTGGTAGACGACTAGTTTGACGAAATACATCTAAATATATTTGCAGATATAATGGAATTCGAGTTAGCTGAACAGATGCAGTAATATCTTCCCAGATATCATCATCATGGATATGAAGGCGGTTAAAAAACTCCTCTGATGACATTGAATATTTGGCAAAGTATGAGTTTGAGTATTCAATTACCTGATCCCTGTCTAAACGACAGATCTCATATACATCAGGATCTGGCAAAGGTGGTTTGCATTCTTTTGTTGGGATTAAGCTCGCATTGAAATCAGAACTTCTACATGCAATTACATAACTATTATTTCGGTAGGATGAAATAAAATTAGCAATATCTAAGTAACATTTTGTATTATTTGCATCCAGAACTTCATTGAAACCATCTATAAGTAAAAGGAAAGAACCACACTTAAGATGCTGCTCAATAACTGATTCAGGTATGTCCAACAATGAAAACTGTTCTTGTAAAAGTTCACGACACTTCTTTTCAGGTGACCATCCACGTAGGCTAAATAAAACTGGCACGCTAGTATTGCAGCCCTCGGTCAACCGTCGACAAAACCATACTACAATTTCCCACAAAGAGGTGGTTTTTCCAGCTCCAGATTCACCCAGCAACATAGATATTCGACCTTTTTCGGGTATATCAACAACTGGAACTTTTGATAAATCCTCTGTTTCACCCTGTAGTCCCACAAAAGTATCGATTTCTTTGTGTTCAGCTAATAGTGGAGTGTATTGTTCAATCCACCATTCGTGCAATCCAAGCATATATCCAGCATATTGCTTTGGATTAAAATCTTGACAGGCCTCATGGCCAATCATTTTTGAAGAAATATGAAATATATTTGAATGAATGCTTATCAAGTCTCGGTAGTGGTTATCTATAAGCGTTGCAATCCGCTCCAGGTCAAATATGTCGAGAGCCCATCCATACTTTTGTTTAACCAACCTCTTTTTATCGTCGAATTTTTTCGCCGATATTGGAGAAGTGAAAACAAATACAAACTTATCACATTTATGTGCATTACGACTTACCGATTCCAGATCATCATTCAGTTTTCTTTCCCAATCTTTTCGAACGCTGTATGCAAACACCGTCGAAATAGATGTCGATTTATCGAAGTGAATGGCATCTCTACCCTTGTCGCTGGTTCCGCCAAGCGGCTGGATGGATTTGTAGCCTTCACGTGACATAAGATCATGGCAAAGCGACTCAAAACCTAAGTAGTCTGTAACTTCCGTTAGGTCACGTTTTGTTAGTTTTGATGCCATTCCACTAGCTTTCAGCTTTGATTAATATTTACTAAAGTTATCCATAAAAGAAAACGCACCTAACAACTGATTATATTGTTTCCTTATAATATCCCACATCTGTCGGTATAAAGCAAGAAAGCCCGATTTCCCAAAATCCGCGTCTCCTATAAGTCGTTAGTCTGGCGTCTTTCATAGTCAGCGTCTAAAAAGTCAGTGCTCATCCGTGTTTTAGTCAGCAGGGAAAAAAGGGGCATTGTACTTTTCGTCTCTTGCTCCGTAGTTTTAATCCGTCACTGTCTTCAGTCATCTGTTCTCCGTCATCAGTCATCTGATAAGATTCATGCAGGATTTGACCTAATCTGTGATAACAGGTTTCAGCCAATGGTTCTTAATTGGTGCGGCGAGTTCACTTGCCGGGAGATTAAGACCTTTGGATGACAGGCATCGAAGATGCGGTCAAATCCCTTCATGCTCTTCACGTTCTACATGGTGAAAAACCTGCATTTTTTACGAAAAAACCGCACTTTTAATAAAATCTCATCCCTTAGGGATTCCACAACTTAAAACTAAGAATTAAAAACTCAAAATTGTATTTTCCCCTTGACTCTTGTTAAAAATATGGTATAATACCGGCGTTGTTAGATAAAATGTTAACACAGGCAAGACAAAAAGACGGATGGCAGAGGGCAGAAAACTGAGGACAGATTAAAACCCGTGACAAATGACGCAACGGCGTATTCAGCACTGATCAGGACGCGAGTAATTTGCCCCAAAGGGAAATCAATGGCTAAAAACCGCGTAAATCCCGGCTTTGGCAAGAGATATGTCAATAGCTGTAGTCGAGTTGCAAGGTTCGAGCAAGCTCGCCTGTTGAGAGCATGTCGAACCAGCTTGCAGAGAACCTTAATACGAGAATATAAGGCCCGTCGAAGACGTCCCTGCCAAAGCTATTTCTCCGCGCTCTCAGCGTCCTCCGCGGTAAAATATTTAGTGTTTATTCGTGTCAATTCGTGGAAATTCGTTGTTAAAACAAAACCTTTTTTGAAAAAACAAACCCAATTTTTCGCCGTTTTCAGCCCCAAAACCACGATTCCGCCAAATTCAAACCCAATTCAAAGCCAATTTAAACCCAATCAAACCCAATCAAACCCAATTTTTCGGCTTAAAGATGAACAATCTTGTCTATCCTATTATCTTTTCAAAAAATACAGTGTTAATCTGTGTTAATCAGTGTCTAAATATAATTCGTGAAAATTCGTGGAATTTGTTGTTAAAGAACTTCTCTGTGAACTCTGTGGCTATAAATAAATCTGTGAAATCAGCGAAATCTGCGTCTAAAATAAATGCT